>Ga0182738_1007898_pt1 | contig 10693 bp, 9 predicted proteins | sample eDN5th30CBELigMG_FD_128876 | JGI IMG/M metagenome (GOLD analysis project Ga0182738, IMG submission 128876) | Enriched Miracle-Growth compost microbial communities from Emeryville, California, USA - eDNA 5th pass 30_C BE-Lig MG (version 2)... ... | reverse complement strand
GCCGCGCGCGCCTCCTTGAGCCGCCCCATGACGGCGCCCCCGAGCTTCAGCGCCTCCACCTCGCCCCAGGCCTCCCCCTTGCCCGTCCCGATCACGACCACCCGGTCGAGCGGCAGGCCGCGCGGGGTCACGAGGTCGAGCGCGGAGCCGGACTTACCCTTGAAGGACGCCGCCTTCATCGCCGCGGCGAGCGCCCCGCCGGACTCGGCATCGAGCGCGGCGCCGGCCTCGCCGAGGGCGAGCGACTCGTCCGCGAACGCCACCGCCACGCCCCGCGACGGAGAGGCGAGCTTGCCGAAGGAGATCGCGGGGAGAGGCGCCATGGTGAATTCCTTGAGACGTGTTATGGGTGGCGAGGGGGTGCGGACCGCAAGCGGGGCGCCGCGTCCGGATGAGGCGGAAGCGCGCCGAGCCTACGCGAGGGCGCCGGCGGAGACAAACGCCGCGCGCGGCGCCGCGGCTGCTTTCGGCCGCCGCGGCGAGGCAGGTCAGCGCACGAGGACGACCCGGGCCGACGCCGCATGACCCGCATCGAACGCCACATACTCCGCCGTACCGCGGTGCAGCTGACGGCCATCATCGTCACGCTGACGGCGATCGTGTGGGTCACCCAGGTGCTGAAGCGGTTCGACCTCGTCACCGCGCAGGGCCAGGCGATCGCGACCTTCCTGTCGATGACGCTGCTCGCCCTGCCCTACCTGCTGATCTACGTCGCCCCGTTCGCACTCGTGTTCGCGATGGTTGCGGTGCTGAACACGATGCACGCCGACAGCGAGGTGGTGGCGCTGACGAGCAGCGGCGCGGGGCGGCGGATCATCGCCCGGCCTTTTCTTACCCTCGCGCTGGTGGTGAGCGCGCTGGTCGCCGCGCTGCTGTTCGAGGCCTCACCCCGCGCGCTGCGGGCGCTCGCCGACTACACGAGCCAGGTGCGCGCCGACGTCGTCGCCAACGTGATCCAGCCCGGGCGGTTCACCTCGATCGAGGACGGCTTCACGTTCCACATCGGCGACCGCGAGCTCGACGGTACGCTGACCGAGATCTTCTTCCACGACGGCCGCGACCCCGACCTCTCCTTCACCTATACGGCCGAGCGCGGCCGCGTTGAGGATGCGTTCGGGCGGACGCTGATCGTGATGCAGAACGGCACGATCGAGCGCACCGACGGCGAGGGCGCGACCACCTTCATCGGCTTCGACGCCTATGCGTTCGACCTCTCCGCGCTGCAGCCGGAGGATGCCGCGGCGACCTATGACCAGGACGAGCTGTCGCTGCCCGACCTGTTCGCCTGGAAGGCGCCCGCGGCCGACGTCGAGGTCGACGGGCCGACGCTGCGCGCCGAACTCCATGGCCGGCTGTCCTCGGCGCTCTACCCGCTCGCGATGGCACTCGCGGTGCTCGCCTTCGTCGCACCGCCGCGATCGAACCGCAGCGGACGGGGCTTCGCCGTGTTCGCCGCCTTGCTCGCTGCGGGGCTGATCCGCCTCGCCGGCTTCTCCCTGCAGGGTGCGGCCGCGGCGGCGCCGCTGCTGCTGCCGCTGCTCTATGCCGTGCCCGTCGCGGCGATCCTCGCCTTCGGGGCCCTGTTCGCGCGCGGCCGGGAGTTCGCAACGCCCGCAATCCTGTCGCGCGTGGGCGGGCGGTTGCGCGGCCTTCGCCGCCGGCCCCTCGCCGCCGGAGCGGGTGCGCCATGATACGGGGTACGCTCGCGGGCTATTTCTCGTTCATCTTTCTGCGCTGGATCCTGGGGCTGTTCGCGGGCTCGCTGCTCCTCGTCATGATGCTCGATCTCCTCGAGCTGATGCGCGTCGCCTCCGAGAGCGAGGGGGCGGGCCTGGGCTCGCTCGTGCTCATTTCCGCGCTCCGCGTCCCGGCGCTGATGGAGGAGGTGCTGCCCTTCCTCGTGCTTCTCGGGAGCATCGCCGCGTTCATGGAGCTGTCGCGGCGCATGGAGCTCGTCGTGACCCGCGCCGCCGGGCTTTCGGTGTGGCAGTTTGCAGCGCCGGGGCTTGCGGTCGCCGTCGTCATCGGCATCGTCGGGACGCTCGGCTACAATCCGCTGGCGACGGCGCTGAAACTGAAGGCGGACGAGATGGCCGCCGACACGCTGGGCTCGGTGCAGAACGTGCTGGAGCAGTCGACGGCCGACGCCTGGCTGCGCGAGGCCGGCGCCGGGGCCGAGATCATCCTTCACGCCGACACGCTGACCGGGGGCGGCCGCGAGCTCGTCGCGCCGATCTTCTGGCGCTACGGCCCGGACGGCCGGCTCGCCGCGCGCATCGAAGCGGCACGCGCCACGCTCGAGGACGGGGCCTGGCGGCTCGAAGACGCGCAGGTCGCCGCGCCGAACGCCGACCCCGTGCGCCACGCCGAATACGAGCTGCCGACAGCGCTGACGCCGATCCAGGTGCGCGAGAGCTTCGCCGCCGCTTCGGAAATTTCCTTCTGGCAGCTGCCGGCGCATCTGGAACTGGCGCGCGCGGCCGGCCTGCCGGCGACGCGCTTCCGCCTGCAGTTCCAGAGCCTGCTCGCCCGGCCGCTGCTGCTCGCCGCCATGGTCTTGATCGCCGCCACCGTTTCTTTAGGACTGGCACGCTTTGGTAACCAGGCCCGACGGATTCTCGGGGGCATCGGGGCGGGGTTCCTGCTCTACGTGCTGACACAGCTCTCCCGGGACATCGGAGGCGCGGGCCTCGTGCCGCCCGCCGTGGCAGCGTGGGCCCCGGCGGTCGTGGCGGCTATGCTCGGGGTCACGGTTCTACTCTACCGAGAGGACGGATGAGCGCGTGGGGGCGTATCCTGGGCCGGCGTCGAGCCCTGCTCTGCTGTGCGGCGGTCGCGGCCGTCGCGAGCGGGCTCGTGCTGCCGAGTTCCTCCCCCGCACAGACGCCGATCCTTGCCGAACTGCTGCCGCAGGCCGCACCCGGCACGCAGATGCTGATCGAGGCCGACTCCGTCCTCTATGATCTGGACGCCGGGATCGCGACCGCGGACGGCAGCGTCGCGGTCTATTACGGCGACTACACCTTGTTCGCCGACCGCATCGTCGTGAACCGCACGGCGCGGACCGTCACCGCGCTCGGCAATGTCGAGCTGCGCGATCCGCTCGGCAACGTCGCGCGCGCCGAGAGCCTCGTCATAACCGACGATCTCGCCGAGGGCATGATCGAGGCCTTCTCGGTCGAAACGCTCGAGCGCACGCGCTTCGAGGCCGCCTCGGTCGAGCGCACCGCCGGCGACGTGACGGTGTTCCGCAACGGCGCCTACAACGCCTGCGCGGACTGCGCCGAGGAGGGCCGGGAGCCGATCTGGACCATCCGCGCCAGCGAGATCGTCCACCGGCAGGCCGACCGCACCGTCACCTATCGCGACGCCGCGTTCGAGTTCCTCGGCACCCCGATCGCCTATTTCCCGGCGCTCACCCTGCCCGATCCCACCGTCGACCGTCAGTCGGGCCTTCTCGCCCCCCACTTCACCTATTCGGAGCGCCTCGGCGCGGGGGTCACGATCCCCTATTTCTGGGCGCTGGCGCCGAATTACGACGTCACGCTCGCGGCGACGCCGCTGACCGAACAGGGCGTGCTGCTCGACGCGGAGTGGCGACACCGCCTCGCGGCGGGAACCTACAATGTCCGCGTCGTCGGCATCCGCCAGTTCTCGCCCGAGAATTTCGCCGGCACGGACGGCTTCCGCGACTTCCGCGGCACGGTGGAGAGCGCCGGCGCGTTCACCATCAACGACCGGTGGGATTATGGCTGGGACGTCGCGGTTCCCTCGGACGCCACGTTCTATCGCGACTACGGCCTGGAGACGACGGACCCGAACACGCTCGTCTCCGCCGTTTTCCTGACCGGCCAGTCCGAGCGCAACAGGTTCGAGGCCCAGCTCTACGGCTTCCGCGTGCTGCAGGACGACATCGTCCTGCCCGATGCCGACTTCCGCGAGGATCTGGTCGACCAGCAGGAGAAGCAGCCCTTCGTCCATCCGGTGATCGACTATCACCGCATCTTCGACACGCCGGTGCTCGGGGGCGAGCTGTCGATCACCGGCAATCTCACCAGCCTCACCCGCGCGCAGACCGACGTCTACACCGACGGGAACGGCTTCACCCGCTATGACGGCATCGAGGGCACGTTCAGCCGCGCCACCATCGAGATGGCGTGGCGCCGCCGCATCGTGGACGGCATCGGACAGGTGTTCACGCCCTTCGCCTCGCTGCGCGGGGACGCGCTGTTCGTGCATCCCGCCGACGATACCGTCCCCGGCCTGACGCGCGACACGTTCTATGTCCGCGGCATGCCGACGGCCGGCATCGAGTACTCCTTCCCGCTGCTCGTCACCGGCCCGCTCGGCACGCACGTGATCGAGCCGGTGGGCCAGCTCATCGCGCGACCGAGCGAGTCGGATGTCGGCTTCATCCCGAACGAGGACGCGCAGAGCCTCGTGTTCGACGAGACCACGCTGTTCGACTGGGACAAGTTCTCGGGCTTCGACCGGGTCGAGGGCGGCGTGCGCGCCAATGTCGGCCTGCGCTATACCGGCACCTTCGCCGACGGCAGCGCGGTGAGCGGCATCTTCGGCCAGTCCTTCCACCTCGCCGGCCTGAACTCCTTCGCGCTTGCGAACATCAACCGCACCGGCGCGGATTCAGGGCTCGAGACCGACGACTCGGACTATGTCGCGGGGCTGTTCTACAATTCCGGCCAGGGCTTCCTGCTCGGCGCGCGCGCCCGCTTCGACGAGGAGACCTTCGATCTCAACCGCATGGAGCTGCAGACCCAGGCGACGCTCGGCCGGGTCACCGGCTCGCTGACCTACGCCTTTCTCAACGCCCAGCCCGATTTCGGCGTTCTCGAAGACCGCTCCGAGGTGCAGGCGAACGCCAGCATCCAACTCGACGAATCCTGGCGCGTGTTCGGCTCGTTCCGCTACGATCTCGTCGGCGGCAATGTCGTGCGCCAGGGCCTCGGCCTCGCCTTCGACAACGACGAGTTCTCGTTCTCCGCCGCCTATTCCGAGGATCGGGCCCGGGCGACGGGCGAGCCGGTGGACCGCACCTTCTTCCTGCGCTTCGGCCTCCGCACCCTCGGCGACACCGGGACCTCGTTCGATATCGGCCGATGAGGCCCGCGGCGGATTCGAGAGGCGCGGGGCGCGGCGATCTATGCTAGAGACAACCGCAACCGATCAAACGAGGGTTCGGGCAAAGCCATGATCCGGGTGCCGTTTCGCCGCACGTTCTCCGCCATCGCCGCTGCCCGGCTCGCCACGGCGGTTCCTCTTGCGCTGGGGCTGGCGCTCGCCGGCGGCACTGTGGCGCTCGCCCAGTCCCAGGTCGAGGTCGTCGTCAACGACCGGCCCATCACCTCGCTCGAGATCAGTGAGCGCGCGGCGCTGCTCGGCCTCAGCGGCGGCACGCGGGCGGACGCCCGCGCCGAGCTGATCGACGAGGAGTTGATGTCGCAGGAGGCGGAACGGCTCGGAATCACGGTCGGCCAGAGCCAGATCGACGCCGTGTTCGCCAATTTCGCCAGCCAGTTCCAGCTTTCGCCCGGCCAGTTCCGCACCGCGCTGGCGCAGTCCGGCGTCAACGCCGACACGCTGGTGAACCGCATCCGCGCCCAGCTCGCCTGGGTCCAGGCGGTGCAGGCCCGCACCCGCGCGACCGTCGGCATTACCGAGCAGGACGTCGCCGCCGCCGTCGCCGCGCAAGGACCCACGGCGCTGCAGACCGAGGAATATCTCATCCAGCGCGTGATCCTGCCGCTGCCCGCCGACGCCTCCGGCGCCGCCATCGAGGCGCGCCGGCGCGAGGCGGAATCGCTGCGGTCGCAGTTCACCTCCTGCGACACCGGACGGCAGACCGCCGCCGCCTATCGCGAGGTGGTCATCCAGAATGTCGGCCGCCGGCTGGTCTCCGAGCTGCCGGGCGCCACCGCCGAACTGCTCGCCGGCGTCGCCGAGGGGCATCTCTCCGCCCCCGAGGTGACGGACCAGGGCATCGAGATGCTCGCGGTGTGCGAGCGGCGCATGGTGAATTCCGATGCCGGCCTGCGCGCCGAGCTGCAGCTCGACCTGCTGAACTCCCAGGTCGAGCAGGTGGCCGACCTCTATCTGCGCGAGCTGCGCTCGATGGCGACCATCGTCAATCGCTGACGCGCCAGCGCATGGCGCCGCTCGCCCTCACCATCGGCGAGCCGGCGGGCATCGGGCCCGAAATCGCGGCCAAGGCGTTCCTCGCCCGCGACGGGGAGAAGCTGCCGCCGTTCTACCTCATCGGCGACCCCGACCTCCTCGCCCGGCGCGCCCGCGAAGCAGGGCTTGATCCGTTGACGATGCGCGTGGCGGAGCCGGAGGACGCGGCGGGGCTGTTTGCCGAAGCGCTGCCCGTCGTCCCGACAGCGCCGATGCGCGGGGAGGCCGGGAGGCCGGACCCGGCGGACGGCCCGGCCATCGTCGCGGCCATCGAGCGCGCGGTAGCCGATGTCGCCGCGGGCCGCGCGGCCGCGATGGTCACCGCGCCGATCCACAAGGCCAATCTCTACGCCGCCGGCTTCCCCTTCCCCGGCCATACCGAATTCCTGGGCGCGCTCGCCCGCCGGCATTGGCCGGACCGCTCCGCCGACCCCGTGATGATGCTGGCCGGGCCGGACCTCAGGACCGTGCCGGTGACGGTGCACATCCCGCTCGCGGAGGTGCCGCGCCGACTCACGACCGAGCGCATCGTCGCTGTCGGCCGCATCGTCGCGCGCGACCTGCGCGAGCGCTTCCGCATTCCGGCCCCGCGGCTCGCGGTCGCCGGTCTGAACCCGCATGCCGGCGAGAACGGCACGATGGGAGAGGAGGACGCGAGTACCATCGCTCCCGCCGTGGCGACGCTCCGGGCCGAGGGCATCGACGCGCGCGGGCCGCTCCCCGCCGACACGCTGTTCCACGCCCGCGCGCGGGGCAGCTACGACGCTGTCCTGGCGATGTACCACGACCAGGCGCTGATCCCGGTGAAGACCATCGCCTTCGACGAGACAGTGAATGTGACGCTCGGCCTGCCCTTCGTGCGCACCTCGCCCGACCACGGTACCGCGCTCGACATCGCCGGTCGCGGCGTCGCCCGCCCCGACAGTTTGATCGCGGCCCTGTGGCTCGCGGCAAAGCTCGCCTGCACCGCACCGTGAGCCAGATCGACGACCTCCCACCGCTGCGCGAGGTGATCCGCGCGCACGGGCTCAGCGCCGAGAAGAGCCTGGGGCAGAACTTCCTGCTCGACCTCAACCTGACGAGCCGGGTGGCACGGGCCGCGGGTAGCCTCGAAGACCACGACGTGGTCGAGGTCGGGCCCGGTCCCGGGGGCCTCACGCGCGCGCTGCTGGCGAACGGGGCCCGCCGCGTCGTCGCCATCGAGCGCGACCGGCGCTGCCTGCCGGCGCTGGCCGAGATCGCCGCGCATTATCCGGGGCGGCTCGAGATCGTCGAGGGGGACGCGCTAGCCACCGACATGGCGGCGCTGGTCCGGCGGCCGGCGCGGGTAGTCGCGAACCTGCCCTACAACATCGCAACGGCCCTGCTCGTCGGCTGGCTCTCCGCCGAGCCCTGGCCGCCCTGGTACGACAGCCTGACGCTGATGTTCCAGAAGGAGGTCGCCGACCGCATCACCGCGGCGCCCGACACGCCGGCCTATGGCCGGCTCGGCGTGCTGGCGGGCTGGCGCACCGAGGCGCAGAAGGCGTTCGACATCGCTCCGTCCGCCTTCGTGCCGCCGCCGAAGGTGACGTCGACTGTGGTGCATTTCGTGCCGCGGCCGGATCCCCTGCCCTGCCGATTGGGGGCGCTCGAGGCCGTCACCGCGGCCGCGTTCGGCCAGCGGCGCAAGATGCTGCGGCAGAGCCTGAAGCCGCTGGCAGCGGACCCCGTGCCCCTCCTCGAAGCGGCCGGGATCGACCCCACCCGGCGCGGGGAGACGGTGCCTGTGGAGGGCTTCGTCCGGCTGGCCAATCTCTACGATGCCGCGCGGAATACCGCGCCGGGGTGACGCTTGCGCACTGCCCGCCGCCGTGCGACGGGTGATCCTCCCACCCTGAGGACTTCCCGAGAGGCATCATGGCCGATGTTCCCGGCGCGGGCGCCAGCGCTCCCGACTTCTCCCTGCCCACCGACGGGGGCGGCTCGGTGTCGCTATCGGCCCTGCGTGGCCGCCCCGTGGTGCTCTATTTCTACCCCAAGGACGACACCTCGGGCTGCACGCTGGAGGCACAGACCTTCACGCAGTTGAAGCCGGCGTTCGACAAGGCCGGCGTCGAGATCATCGGCATCTCGCCCGACTCCGCGGCGAGCCACGACAAGTTCAAGGCGAAATACGACCTCGCCCTCACCCTCGCTGCCGACGAGGAGAAGGAGGTCGCGAACGCCTATGGCGTCTGGGTCGAGAAATCGATGTACGGCCGCAAGTATATGGGCGTCGAGCGCTCAACCTTCCTCATCGACCGGGACGGCCGGATCGCCCGCGCCTGGACCAAGGTGAAGGTGCCCGGGCACGCCGACGAGGTGCTCGCGGCCGCCAAGGCGCTCTGAGGCGCCCATAACGAGCCTTGCGCCGGCCGACGCGAGGGGTCCGGAGGAGGCCGGCGGGCCATGACCGATTTCCGCGACAATGTCCGCGGGATCGTCGCGATGGTGCTCTGCAGCCTCGCGTTCATCCTCAACGACACCACGGTGAAATATCTCAGCGCCGAGATGCCGCTGGGCGAGATCATGTTCGTGCGCGGCGCGATCGGGACGGTTCTGCTGGGCGGCGTGATCTGGGCCCTCGGCGCCTTCGGCACGTCGCGGCTGATGCTGAGCCGGCCCGTCATCATCCGCACCCTCGCCGAGGTCGCCGCGAGCGGGCTTTATCTCACCGCGCTGTCGCACATGCCGATCGCCAACAGCTCCTCGATCCTGCAGGCGGTGCCGCTCGTCATCACGGCGGCGTCGGCGCTGTTTCTCGGCGAGAAGGTCGGCTGGCGCCGCTGGGCCGCCGTCGTCGTCGGCTTTCTCGGCGTGCTGCTGATCGTGCGGCCGGGCGCGTCCGGCTTCAACGCCTATGCCCTGTTCGCGCTCACGGCGGTGTTCTTCATCACGCTGCGCGACCTCGCCGTGCGCTGGATCGCCCCGGAGATGCCGCCGATTCTGGTGGCGTTCGCGACCACGATCGGCGTCGGCCTGTTCGGCGGGGTGCTGATTCCGATCCAGGGCACGGTGCCGATCGGCGCAGCGGAGATCGGCCTCATCGTGTTCGCAGCGTGCTGCCTGCTCTGCGGCTATTTCCTCGTCGTGGTGGCGATGCAGCACGGCGAGGTCTCCGTCGTGACCCCGTTCCGCTACGTCTTCATTCCGTTCTCGATCGTCACCGGCTTCGTCGTCTGGCGCGAAGTGCCCGACGCCATCACCGTCCTCGGCATCGGCATCATCATCGCGACGGGCGTCTACACCTTCGTGCGCGAGCGCCGCCTCGCCCTCGCCCGCGCCCGCACCGCCGCGCCACCGGCGCATCCCATCGCGCCGGCCCCGGCGGAACCGCGCGCCTGACGCTTCACTCCCGCGGCAGCACGGCGAGCATCGGGCCGAGCCGCGTCCCGAACGGATTGCCGATGCTCCCCGTCTGCGGCGACCAGAGCTGGGAGATCGTGCCGTCGAGGAACAGCGCATCGTCGCAGCCGAGCTCGTCGCGGAACAGGCGGGCGAAGCTGTCGAAATTCACGGGGTTGCGTGCAATGGCCACGACCACGACGTGGCCGTCGTCGCGGACGCCGATGCCGTCGCGGATCTTGCGGGAGGTGCCGTCGGGCAGGAAGGCGGGATGGATCGCACCCTCAATGACCAGCATCGGGCCGGACTGGGTCGCAATGTCAGCCTCGGGACGCGCTTCGAGATAGGCATGCGTCTCCATCACGCCGGCGGTGTCGCCTGACGCGTAGAACACGCCGTTCGGCAGGAGGTGGAAGTTGCCCGGCCCCTCGTTGGTGTTCGCCGCGACGAACTCCTCGCCGCCCTCGACATAGAGCCCGATCGGGGCGAGCGTGTCGCTGTACATGCCGGCGTTCATCAGCAGCAGCGGCGACACACCTTCCCGTTCGAGCGCGGCTTCGAGCGTGCGCAGCGAACCGTAGGGTGTGCCCGTCGAGTCGCGCCAGCGGAGGTCGATCCGAAACGCGCGGAGATCGATCTCGCAGACCACAAAGCGCGCGCCGCGATAGGAGGTGGCCGTGCAGAGGCCTTCGTTCTCGGCGGCAGAGGCGCCGACGGGCACCATGGCGGCCGAGGCGGCGAGGGCGAGGGCGGCGAGGCGGACGCGGCTCATTCGATCACGATCCGCGGCGCGGGCTTCGCCCCGGCGAGCCTGTCGAGCTCGGCCTGTACCCCGGCCGCGATGGCGCGATAGGCCGCCGCGTGCGGGCCGTCCGCCTCGGTCGCGGTGACCGGCCGGCCGGCGTCGGAGCTGGTGCGGATGGCGATGTCGAGCGGCACCTCGCCCAGGAACGGCACCCCGAGCCGGGCCGCCTCCTCGCGTGCCCCGCCATGGCCGAAAATATCGTGCCGCGTACCGCAGACCGGGCAGATGAAGGTCGACATGTTCTCGACGATGCCGAGCACGGGCACGTCGACCTTCCGGAACATCGCGAGCCCCTTGCGGGCATCGATCAGCGCCAGATCCTGGAGCGTG
>Ga0182738_1007896_pt1 | contig 10696 bp, 10 predicted proteins | sample eDN5th30CBELigMG_FD_128876 | JGI IMG/M metagenome (GOLD analysis project Ga0182738, IMG submission 128876) | Enriched Miracle-Growth compost microbial communities from Emeryville, California, USA - eDNA 5th pass 30_C BE-Lig MG (version 2)... ... | reverse complement strand
GATGGGCACGGCTGGTTTCGAACCAGCGACCTCTCGCGTGTGAAGCGAGCGCTCTCCCGCTGAGCTACGCGCCCGGGAACGGGCATTGTAGATGGAGCGGGTCGGAAGCTGCGGCGCGACGGCCAGATTCAAGCGAGATGCAGATAGTCGCCGTATAGCACTTACTTTTGGCATCTCGAGGGTGTGCGGACGCCGCCGACGCGCTAGGATCCCGCACGGACCGTGCTAGGCGGGGAGTCAGCGGTGCCCTGTCACTTGCAATCCGCTTCAGCAAGGCCGAATGCCGTTCTGAGGGTCTGGCCATCGGGGTCAGTGCACCGAGGGAGGTGTTGACGGTCAGGTCCCGCGCGACGCAAGCCCGTGAATCAGGTCAGGTCCGGAAGGAAGCAGCCTTAAGCGGAAACTACGGGTGCCGCGGGTCAGCCTAACCCGAGCCGAACTTGATGAAAACGCCCGATGACTTCGTTTCGAAGGCGGTTGCACGGTCCATAATTCTTCCCTGTGACGATGAAGGGGAGAAGAACAAGCCGGTCCGCAGGGAGAAGGAGACTTGCCGTGGCAGTCGCGGCTCTGGTCGCGGTAGGCATTCTCATCTGGGCCGGTGTGAGCTTGAGCGAGATTCTCGGGACCGACACTCACGGTGCGAATGTGACCGAGACCTCGATCGAGTCCAAGGCCGTGCCCGGCGAGCACCCGGTCTCGGTGGTCGTGCCAGACGATGCGGGCGACGGTGAGCGGGGCATGCTCGTGTTCCTCCACGGTCGCTCCGGTGACAACGGCAGCACGACCGATGACGAGGAGTTCTTCGAGGCATTGGCAGCCCAGGGCGACGAGGCGCCGGTGGTGGTCTTCCCGGACGGGGGTGATTCCAGCTACTGGCATGACCGAGACAGCGGTGACTGGGGCAGATACGTGGTGGACGAGGTGATCCCGCAGATGGCCGAACGGTTTGGAGCCGATCCGAACCGGGTCGCGATCGGCGGCATCTCGATGGGCGGATTCGGGGCGCTCGATCTGGCGATCAAGAACCCGGACCGGTTCTGCGCGGTCGGTGGCCACTCGCCGGCTCTGTTCCTCACCGGCGGCGAGTCCGCCCCCGGGGCCTTCGATAACGCCGAGGACTTCGCCGAGAACGATGTGCTCGCCACTGCGGCAGCTGATCCCGGAGCACTTTCTTCCCAGCCCGTTTTCCTGGATACCGGCAGAAAGGATCCCTTCGTACCAGGGGTCACGCAGCTGGCCGATTCACTCAATTCCGGGGGGGCCGACGCCACCGTGAGGCTGAACTGGCCGGGAGGGCACGACGAGGATTACTGGAATGCCCACTGGGACGCATACCTCCGGTTCTACGCCGACGCGCTCGCCGTTTGCTGAGTCTTGGAGAACGCTCCGGGTACGGTTAGGTCATGAGCGATCGCAACTGGAAGGTCTACCTGGCTGGTGAAATCCACTCCGACTGGAGGGAAAGGGTCGAGCAAGCTTGTGATGGCCTGCCGATCGTTTTCACAGCGCCGGTCACCGACCATCCGGCGTCAGACGCGGCCGGAACGGGCACCCTCGGGGAAGAGGACCAGAAATTCTGGGCTGACCACAAGGGGGCCGGGGTCAACTCGATCCGCACCCAGACTTTCATCCAGGAAGCCGATGCTGTCGTGGTCAGATTTGGTGACAAGTACCGCCAGTGGAACGCCGCGTTCGACGCGGGCTTCGCCTCGGCGCTTGGCAAGCCGGTGATCACCCAGCACGACGAGGAGTTCGACCATGCCCTGAAGGAGGTCGACGCCGCCGCCCGGGCGACCGCGCGTACCCCAGAGCAGGTCGCGGCAGTCCTCCGATACGTAATCACCGGCGAGTTGCCGTAGAGGAGATCGCGAAACGCTTCCTGATCGGCACGGTCAGCGATCCAGCGGCGAGCCCGATGGCTTCACCAAAGTGTCTGCGCCCGTCACTAGGTTGGTTCGAATTACGGGCGTAATAGACCCCTAATCCGAACCAACCTCCCTTTAGATCAGTTGAAGGTGAGGATGTCGCCGAGCTGAATGCAGCCGCTGCCATGGTCCGGCCCGGATTCTTCAGAGTCGGGGGTATTCGCGACGGGAAACGATTTCCAGCAGCCCATCCAGTCCACCTCCAGCCGGGAGGCATCACCGGATTCGGAAACGCAGCGCCAGTCTCCACCCTCGATCTTGTGGCAGGCCGGGCCGTAAACCGATCCGTTGAAGGAGTTCGACAGATAATCGCCCGACACACCGGTGAGTAACGCCGGCCGCGTCACCATGATCAGCAGGGCGATGAAGAGCAGGGTGAGCAGGACGCCGCAGATCAGCGCCGCGAGCTTCGCCACCTTGATCACGGATCAGCCCGCCAGGCAGCTGGTGTAGAGGACCCAGGAGCGATTCCGGGCCACTTCACCGAAGCCCGGTGGCGGCTTCTTCACGGCGCGGCCCGGCTCGCCCGGATCGAGGATGAAGTGCTCGACCGTGAAATCGTTGGCCGGAGCAAGGAAGAAGCCGGTCTTCGGCTGCTCGTCGGCGGCGGCGATCGAGACGACGTCGGAGGGCCGGATGTCGAGCCAGAAGGCCAGACGGGGTACCGCCCGGTGATTGGGGACCGAGATCGGCAGACAGTCCTTGACCGATGTCTCGACTTGTTCGCCGCCCGGCAGATCCAGTTCGGTCGGCGGGTTGAACGCACTGTCGTCGACCAGGGCCTCGAGATCCCGTTCGACCAGAGCCTGATCGCTCAGGTCGCTGTCCACCGTGCTCAGCAAGTCGTACTGGTTCGGTAGCCAGAGCAGCCAGAGGGCGACCGTGATCGCCGCTGCGACCTGCCAGATCCGGCGTAGCTTGTGACCGGGTTCCAAGAGGCGCCAGCCGAGCACCGCCGCCGCCGTGAAGACGAAGAGGATCGCTGCGGCCAGCATCGTGTAGCGCGGGATGATCGCGAGACCGGAAGCGCCCATCAAAGCGAAGGCGATCAGGGCGAGAGCCGCGGCGACAATCCCGATCGCGGCTCGTTTCGGCATCGCCCAGGCGGTCAGGACCACGCCGAAGAAGGCGCCGACCATGCCTGGCCACTGCATCACCTCCCCGAGCCGGCGGGGGCCGTAGATAACGACATCGAGCGGCCCGGTGTCTCGCTCCAGCGTTTCGACGGTCTCGCGGGTTCCGGTGAACGAGTAGAGCGGATTCGAGGTCGTGATCAGATCGAAGAGGACCCAGATCACCGGCCCGGCCGCGGTCAGGCAGGCCATCAGGACCAGGTTGCGGTCGATCCCACCCTGCCGCAGCCCGGCACCGAGCCTGCCGAGGCTCACGCGGCCCCGAGGTTCCTCGCCTTTCGCGGCCAGATCGAAGTCGAGTGCAAGCCAGAGGAAGTAGAAGCCGGCGAAGAGCCAGGCCTCGGGCCGGAGCAGGCCGGCCAGGGCGAGCAGGACCAGCACCGGCCAGCCCGCCTTCGGTTTTTTCGTCTCGATCAGGAGCGCGGCCAGGCAGAGCACCATGTAGGGGATGTCGATGTAGGCCCGCAGTCCGTTCGAGAGAACCGGAGCCGAGGTCATCACCAGAAAGGCGGCAAGGAAGCCGATCGGACAGTCGAACCATTCCTTGCCCAGCCGGTAGACCAGCCAGGCGAGCAAGCCGAGGCTGACGTAGGCGAGGACCACCGCGACGGTGATCGAGCCGTCGCCGAGCGGCGAGAAGATCGCCCCGAGCAGGTCGTAGAGCGGATGCGGGGTGGGGGCGAGCGGCGCGCCGTAATCCGGGCTCAACCCATCGGCGATCTCCCGGCCCCAGAGCAGGTAGTAGATCGTGTCGTAGTTGGGAAAGCCCTTCGGGAAGATCGCCAGCAGGACCGCCGAGACGACGGCGATGAAAGCGAGCGGCGGCCCCCAGGACCGGAGTCTGTTCGGCATCGCCATCGGCCGTAAAGCCTGTCACATGAGAGGGGTACACTGGCTTCTCTCTCGATGAGTGAATCGACCTCCCTATACCGACGCCACCGCCCCCACTCTTTCGATCAGGTGGTCGGCCAGCAGCATGTCGTGCGGACCCTGTCCAACGCGATCTCGCAGGACAAGATCCACCACGCCTACCTTTTCGTCGGTTCGCGCGGGACCGGCAAGACCTCGATGGCGAAGATTCTCGCCGCGTCACTGAACTGCGCCAACGGCGGGCCGACCCTGACCCCCTGCGGGACCTGCGAGTCCTGTCTCTCGATCGCCGCGGGCAATTCGGTCGACGTGATCGAGATGGACGCCGCCTCGAACCGTTCGGTCGACGACATCCGCGAGCTGCGCGACCGGGTCGCCTTTGCCCCGACCGCCGGCCGCTGGAAGGTCTACATCCTCGACGAGGCCCACATGCTGACCAAGGAAGCGTGGAATGCCTTCCTCAAGACACTCGAGGAGCCCCCGCCGAACACGGTCTTCATCCTGGCTACGACCGAGGCCCACAAGGTGATGCCGACGATCGCTGACCGCTGCCAGCGCTTCGACTTCCAGCGACCCTCGATCGAGCAGCTCTCCGAGGTGCTGACCCGGGTCTCTCGGGCCGAGTCGATCGCGATCGACCCGCCGGCGATCTCGATGATCAGCCGCTCCGCCTCGGGCAGCTTCCGGGACGCGCTCGGCACCCTTGACCAGCTGGTCTCCTACAGCGGTGATCAGGTTGCTCTCGACGATGTGCTCGAGGTGCTCGGCGCGGCCGACGCGGACTTGCTCTTCAGCGTGGTCGACAAGGTGACCGAGGCCGACGCGGCAGGGGTGCTGACCGCGGTCGAGCAGGTCGCCCGCTCGGGCCGTGACCCGGCCCGTTTCGCCCGGGATCTGCTCGGGCACCTGCGAGTCCTCCTGGTCACCCAGACCACGGGCCAGATCCCCGAGGCTTTCGCGGTTACCGCCGCCGACCCGGACCGCCTGGGTCGTCAGGCCAAGGCGATCGGCCCGGCAAATCTGATCCGCACCATTGACGAGCTCTCGAACGCTCTCGGCCTGATCCGAGACGGTGATGAGGCCCGCCTGGCGGTCGAGGTAGCCCTGCTCAAGGCCGCCCGCCCGGATTTCGACCCGTCGAGCGAAGGCTTGGCTCGCCGCCTCGAACGCCTCGAGTCGGGGATCCAACCCGTCGCGCCGCCACAAACACCGACACCGGACCCCGGCCCACCGGAGCCCGCGGCGCAGGCAGTCTCGCCCGCGGCCCCGGCCCCGGCCCCCGAACCCGACCCGGTGGCCCGACCCGAAGCCGAGATCGCTCGGTCGCCCGAGGGGGCGATCGATGTGACCTCGCCAACCGAGCCGACGGATGAAGTCACTTCGTCAACCGAGCCGACGGACGAGGTCGCTCCAACACCCGAGCCGACGGGCCCCGAGCCGACGGTTCAGGTCGCTTCGCCACCCGAACCTGAGCCGAGCGGCCCCGAACCCTTAGATCTGGAACGGCTGGCGCAGGTCTGGCCGGCCGTGCTCGACTCCGTGGCAGCCTCCGGTTCGGGAATGGTCGCTTCCTACTTCGACGGGACCAGGCCGATGAAGCTGGAGGACTCGAAGCTGACGGTTGGTTTTCCGGCTGGCGCTGCCTTCAACCGGAAGAACGCCGAACGCCCGGAATGCCTTCAGCAGCTCGGCGCGGCAGTCACCGCGGTCACCGGCGACCAGTTCCGGCTCGAATACGACAGTCTTGAAGGCGGCCAGGAGTTTGCCGACCCGGAGTCGGAAGTCATGGACGAGGAGGATTTCGTCGCCCGGGTCAAATCGGAATTCAACGCAGAGGAGGTCATCTGATGGCACGCAAGGGAATGGGCGGCATGCCCGGTGGAATGGACATGAATGCCCTGCTCAAGCAGGCGCAGCAGATGCAGAACGACATGATGCAGGCCCAGGAAGCGCTCAAGGACGAGGTAGTCGAAGCGAGCGCCGGCGGCGGCATGGTCAAGGTGAAGATCAGCGGCGACCTGGTCGTCCAGGACGTGTCGATCGACCCCGACGCGGTCGACCCGGATGACTCGGAGATGCTGGCCGAGATGGTCCAGGCGGCGATCAACGAGGCGATCCGTTCCGCCCAGCAGCTGGCCGAGTCGAAGATGCCCCAGATGCCGAACATGCCCGGCATGCCCGGGCTCGGTGGATGAGCGAGGGCCCAGCCCCCCTTGCGCGTCTGACCGCCGAGCTTTCGCAGCTGCCGGGGATCGGTCGCCGCACCGCTCAGCGGCTCGCTTTCCACATTCTCCGCTCGGACGATTCCGACGCTCGAAGCCTCGCGCAGGCGATCATCGAGGTGAAAGAGAAGGTCGGCCTCTGCGAGATCTGCTTCAACCTCGCCGAAGGTCCTCGTTGCCGAATCTGCGAGGACTCCTCACGAGACGAATCGCTGATCTGCGTGGTCGAGGAACCGGCCGATGTCATCCCGATCGAGCGCACCCACGAATACCGCGGCCGCTATCACGTGCTTGGCGGGGCGCTTTCGCCGATCGACGGGATCGACGCCGAGGACCTGCGGATCGCCGAGCTTCGCCGACGAGTCGAGGCCGGCGGGGTCAGCGAGGTGATCCTCGCCACCAACCCGACCACGACCGGCGAAGCGACCGCCTCCCATATCGCTGACCTGCTCCGCGACCAGACCAAGGTGACTCGGCTTGCCGCCGGCCTGCCGGTCGGTGCCGACCTCGAGCACGCGGATGAAGTAACCCTCGGCCGGGCGATGGTCGGTCGCGCAGCCCTCTAAACCGGGACGAACTCGCCCACCGGGTGAGATGCGTAACAACTTTCCGTGCGGATTGGCGGGTTTCTTGTTACGCAAAGCCCCGCGGAGTGCCACCTGCACCGCGGTGCGTCGTCAGTCTTTGCCGTGGCGGAGTAACGCCATCTGGCGAGCCTTGGCGAGGAGCTTGCCGTCGCGGCTCCAGAGCTCGGCGTCTTCGGAGAAGTGGCCCTCCACGCCTTCCTCGCTGAACAGGCGGATCAGATTCCAGTCGGGCGGCCCGGGCTCGGGAATGGTGCGGGGAAAGTGGACGGTGTACTCCAGGGTGGGGGCGAAGGGTAGCTTCTCGAAGGCCACGAAAGGAGCCGGGTACCAGACGTCCAGGACCGCGGCCGCCAGGACGGGATCCACCGGCTGTTCGTCCCGCAAGCGGATCCAGCCCATCGTCTCCGCCTTCTCGCCGGCTTCCCCTGGTATCCCCTTGATGAACTTGGCCCGGTAACGGCCGAAGACCGCGACCGGGGCCTGCTCGGTGTCCATCTCCTCAAGCTCCTCCGGAGCCGGGGCGTCGGGCATCTTCGAGGTGTCGAAAGCCGGCCCGTCTCGCTCGCCGGAGAACACGGCCATCGCCTTCGCCTTCACTTCGCCGTCCTGGATCAGCCGGGAGGAAAGGAAGCAGGTGAGGTGACCAGCGTGCTCGACCGTCACTTCGACCTCGGCCCGGCCGGTCTCCGGAGGTCGCAGGAAGTGAACGGTCAGCGAACGGGCCGGGCGAGGGTCGGTTGACGGTCGCGTTTCGACCTCGGCTGTCATCGCCCGCAAGACCAGCGCGGCGACATAACCGCCGTTCGGTCCCCGGCCGATCCACCAGCGGTCGCTCAGGTTGATCGAGTAGCGCCCTTCACCGACCCGCTCCGCGGCGGTGTCCTGTTCGAAATCAGTGGACATCTATCGGGTGTCTCAGGCTTTCTCGATGACGCTTGACTTGAGTTGACTGGGGCCGCATCCGTCGTAGATCGGCGCGCTGCTGCATTCGCGACAAGTCAGGGGGTCTTCGCTCACCGCTCAAGGATATTGAACGCCGGGTCGGATCCCTGGGCTGGGAACGATCCGTATGCTCAGGAGTGATGCCCGAACGAGATGACATCGTCGTGATGAAATTCGGCGGCACTTCGGTCGCCGGCCCGGAAGAGATCAAGCGTGCCGCACGCCGGATGGTCGCTGCCCGCGAGGCCGGCAACAGCGTGGTCGCGGTGCTCTCCGCCCGGGGCAAGACCACCGACGAACTGGTCGCTTCGGCCTATGAGATCTCCGACCGGCCTGATCCCCGCGAGATGGACATGTTGCTCTCGACCGGCGAGCGGATCTCCTGTGCCCTGGCCGCGATGGCGATCAACGACATGGGCCACAACGCGGTCTCGTTGACCGGCTCCCAGGCCGGCATCGTGACCGACTCGTCCCATACGAAGGCGAAGATCATCGATGTCCGGGCCGACCGCATCCGCAAGGGCTTGGAGGAGGACAAGATCGTGCTGGTCGCCGGCTTCCAGGGTGTCTCGACCGACAGCCGTGACGTGACCACGCTCGGCCGCGGCGGGTCGGACACCACCGCGGTCGCCCTGGCCGCCGCCCTCGGGGCCTCGGTCTGCGAGATCTACACCGATGTCACCGGTGTCTTCAGCGCCGATCCGCGGATAGTCCCCAACGCCCGCAAACTGCCGGTGGTCTCCTTCGAGGAGATGCTGGACATGGCCTCCTCGGGGGCCGGCGTCCTGCAGCTCCGCTCGGTCGAGTACGCCCGCAACTACAACATTCCGATCCACTGCCGCAGCAGCTTCGAGGACCTGCCCGGTACCCTCGTACTTCCCGAAAGCGAAACCATGGAACGACCGATCATCACAGCCGTCACCCACTCGACCGACGAGGCCCGTGTCACCGTCATCGGGGTCAAAGACGAGCCCGGAATCGCCGGCCGTATCTTCTCCGCGCTGGCCGAGGCGAACGTCAACGTCGACGTGATCATCCAGAACGAGCCGGTCCACGAGGGCGCACTGGCCGACCTCTCCTTCACCGTCGAGACCGGCGACCTTCTCACCGCGACCGACGCGATCGCCGGCCTCGGCGAGATCTGTCGCGAGGTCCGCACCGACGAGAAGATCGGCAAGGTCTCGATCGTCGGCGCCGGGATGCGCACCCACCCGGGTGTCGCCGCCAAGGTCTTCGAGGTGCTGGGCGAGAAGGCGATCAACATCGAGATGATCTCCACCTCCTCGATCCGGATCTCCTGCGTGATCCAGGCCGACCAGGTGCCGGAAGCTGTGCGCTCGCTCCATGATGCCTTCGATCTCGGTGAGGACCAGATCCTGACTGAGGCCCCGACCGGCGAACACCACCCGGTAACCCCCTCCTGATCATGGCTGATTCTGGTTACAGGGTCGGCGTCCTCGGCGCCACCGGAGCGGTCGGCTCGACCATCCTCGAGATCCTCCACGAGCGGGAGTTCCCGGCCCGGGAGATCGTCGCCTTCGCCTCCGAGCGCTCGGCCGGCAAGAAAGTCCCGTTCGCCGGGGGAGAACTCACCTGCGTCGTCCCCGATGAGGAGACGATCCAAGGGATCGACATCCTGATCTCCTCGGCCGGCGGCTCGGTCAGTGCCGAATGGGCCCCGAAATTCGCCGAGGCCGGCGCGATCGTCGTCGACAACACCTCGTACTGGCGCATGCACGAGGACGTGCCCTTGGTCGTGGCCGAGGTCAACCCGGAAGCGGCCCGCGATCACAAGATCGGCATCATCGCCAATCCCAACTGCACGACCATGGTGATGATGCTGGCCCTGGCCCCGATCCACCGTGAAGCAGGGCTCGAGCGGCTCGTTCTTTCCAGCTATCAAGCGGTGTCTGGCACCGGCCAGAAGGCGATCGCCGAACTGGGCAGTCAGGCCAGCCAGGTTCTTGCCGACGAGGCGATCGCCGAGCCCAAGGTCTATCCGCACCAGATCGCCTTCAACGTGATCCCCCAGGTGGAGACCTTCAAGGACGGCGACGATTACACGACAGAGGAGCGCAAGGTGATGGCCGAGACCCGCAAGATCCTCGGTCTCGGCGACGAGGTCAAGATCTCGGCCACCTGCGCTCGGGTGCCGGTCTTCACCGGCCACTCGGAGTCACTCAACATCGAGACCCGCGAGGACCTCAGCCCGGACCGGGCCCGTGAGATCCTGGCCGGGGCAGAGAACGTGGTCGTGGTCGATGACCCCGCGGCCGGTGAGTACCCGACCGCGCTCGACGCAGCCGGCCGGGACGAGACCCTGGTTGGTCGAATCCGCCGCGACCCGGATCAGGAGCGCACTCTCAACCTCTGGCTGGCCGGTGACAACCTGCGCAAGGGCGCTGCCACCAACGCGGTACAGGTGGCTGAACTGCTGATCGAGAACGACTGGCTCGGCCAGGGCAAGTAGCCCAGCCCGCGGGAGCCGGGAACGGCGCCGGGGCCCAGGACATAATCGGGGTCTGGACGTGTTCGAACGCGCTCAGTCGCCGAAGTCTTCGGCGATATCGGCGATTCGGTCGTACAGAGCCTGGAAGAACTCGGCGCGGGGAACGACCGCATGGACGTGGCCCTCGGTGGCGATCGGCACCACCATCACCCGGTGGTGGAGGAACGTCTCGGCCAGTTGCGTGTCGGCGTAATCGTCCTCGACCAGGACCGGATCGGTGGTCAGGTATGCCTTGACGGGCTCTTCCTGGCTGGCGATGCGGCGTTCGATCGTTTCGTCCAGCGAGCGGCGGATCATGCGGGCGCTCATCAGCGTGCCGACGTATCCGGGAAAAACCGCGGTCATGAACTCGCGCTCGCCGAACAGGCCGGCGTAGTTGCCGTGCTCGTCGACCACCGGCAGGGCCGGCAGGCCCGATTCGATCACCAGCCGGGCCGCGTACCCGACCGGGTCCGTGGTCTGCAGGGGTTTGACCTCCCTGATGACCGACCTGACTAAGTTGTCT
>Ga0182738_1007894_pt1 | contig 10697 bp, 10 predicted proteins | sample eDN5th30CBELigMG_FD_128876 | JGI IMG/M metagenome (GOLD analysis project Ga0182738, IMG submission 128876) | Enriched Miracle-Growth compost microbial communities from Emeryville, California, USA - eDNA 5th pass 30_C BE-Lig MG (version 2)... ... | reverse complement strand
TCGGCCATATCGTCGGCAGCTACGACCTCGACGAGGTGCTGGCCTCGGCCAGCCTGATTCGCGAGCACCGCTGGTATCCCATCCTGCTGATCCTGCTGGCCGTGGGCGCACTGACCAAGAGCGCGCAGTTCCCCTTCCATTTCTGGCTGCCCAACGCGATGGCCGCGCCGACGCCGGTGTCGGCCTTCCTGCATTCGGCGACCATGGTGAAGGCCGGCGTCTTCCTGATGGCGCGGCTGTGGCCGGTCCTCGCCGGGACGCCGGAATGGTTCTGGATCGTCGGCCTCGCCGGCATGGCGTCCTTCGTGCTCGGCGCCTATTTCGCCATCTTCCAGCAGGACATCAAAGGCCTCCTCGCCTATTCGACGATCAGCCATCTCGGGCTGACCACGCTGCTCCTTGGCCTCGACACGCCCCTGGCGCTGGTCGCGGCGGTCTTCCACATCATCAACCACGCGACCTTCAAGGCCTCGCTGTTCATGGCCGCCGGCATCGTCGACCACGAGACCGGCACGCGCGACCTCCGGCGCCTGAGCGGCCTCTACCGATTCATGCCGATCACCGCGACGCTGGCGATGGTCGCGGCCGCCGCCATGGCCGGCGTCCCGCTCCTCAACGGCTTCCTCTCCAAGGAGATGTTCTTCGCCGAGACGATCGAGGTCCACGACAACTCCGTGGTCGACCAGGCGCTTCCCTATTTCGCGACGCTGGCCGGCATATTCGCCGTCACCTATTCGCTCCGCTTCATCTTCGGCGCCTTCTTCGGCCCGCCGCCCACCGACCTGCCCCGTACGCCGCACGAGCCCCCGCACTGGATGCGGTTCCCGGTCGAGCTCCTGGTGCTGATCTGCCTCGTCGTCGGGATGTTCCCTGCGGTCACGGTGGGCCCGTTCCTTTCGGTCGCGGTCCACGCCGTCCTCGGCGCCGCGACGCCGGCCTACAACCTCGCGCCGTGGCACGGGTTCACGCTGCCGCTCCTGATGAGCGCCGTCGCCATCGTCGGCGGTGTCCTCCTCTATCTGGTGATGCGGCCCCATTTCCGCCTCGGGCTGGACGGTCCCCCGTTCGTCCGCTTCCTCAAGCGGAGGCGGGTCTTCGAGCGGGCCGTCGTCCTCCTGTCCTGGCGATGGGCGAGGGGGATCGAGGGCATCCTCGGCACCCGCCGCCTCCAGCCGCAGCTTCGCCTCGTGGTCTGCGCCGCCGTCGTCGCCGCGGCATGGCCCCTCTTCGGCCATCGCATCGCGCTGCCGCCGCTGCCGCCTTCGGCCGTCGATCCCGGCTTCGCGCTGACCTGGGTGGTCGGCGTCGCCTGCGCCATCGGGGCGGCGTGGCAGGCGAAGTACCATCGGCTCGCCGCGCTCATCCTGATGGGCGGCGCGGGCCTCGTCACGTGCATCACCTTCGTCTGGCTGTCGGCGCCCGACCTCGCCCTGACCCAGCTCATCGTCGAGGCGGTGACCACGGTGCTGATCCTCCTCGGCCTCCGCTGGCTGCCGAAGCGGCTCGAGGAGATCGCCGGGGACACCACGCCCGCGGCGCGGCGCCGGCGATTCCGCGATGCCCTCATCGCGATCGTCGCCGGCGGCGGGCTCGCGGCCGCCGCCTATGCGATGATGACGCGCCCCTATCCGCTCGACGGCATCGCCGGCTTCTTCCTCGAGAAGGCCTATACCGAGGGCGGCGGCACCAACGTCGTCAACGTCATCCTCGTCGACTTCCGCGCCCTCGACACGCTCGGCGAGATCGCCGTCCTCGCGATCGTCGGCATCTCGGTGTTCGCGCTCCTCCGCCGGTTCCGCCCGGCGACCGACACCATCCCGACGCCGGAACAGCAGCAGTTCCATAACGTCGACTCCTCGCCGCCGCCCGAGTCGCGGGGAAGCGGCGCCGTCGCGGGCTACCTGGCGGTACCGGCGCTCCTGATGAAGCTCCTGTTCCCGGTGGTCGGGCTCCTTGCCGTGTTCCTGCTGCTGCGCGGCCACGACCAGCCCGGCGGCGGCTTCGTCGCGGGGCTGACCATGGCGGTCGCCATCATCCTCCAGTACATGGCGGAGGGCGCCCGCTGGGTCGAGACGCGCCTCATGGTCTATCCCCTGCGCTGGATGGGGGCGGGCCTCGTCCTCGCGGTGGCCACCGGCAGCAGCGCCTGGCTCTTCGGCCAGCCGTTCCTCTCCTCGCTCGCCACGGACGTCCACATCCCGCTGATCGGCGAGGTCCACCTCGCGAGCGTCCTCCTTTTCGACATCGGCGTGTTGTCGCTCGTTTTCGGGTCGACCGTCCTGATGCTGATCGCGCTGGCCCACCAGTCGCTCCGCAAGCACCGGACGCCCCGGGTGACAAACCCCGAGCCCGTCGCGGAAGCCGGCTGATGGAGGTCGTCCTCGCCATCGGCATCGGCGCGCTCGCCGGCTCGGGCGTGTGGCTGCTCCTGCGCCCGCGCACCTATCAGGTGATCATCGGCCTCTCGCTGCTGTCCTACGCCGTGAACCTCTTCATCCTCTCGATGGGCCGGTTGCGGAGCGGCGTTCCGCCGATCCTCGACCCGGGCGAAGCGGGCGACCTGTCGCGCTACGCGGACCCGGTGCCGCAGGCCCTCGTCCTCACCGCGATCGTCATCAGCTTCGCGGTGACGGCCCTTTTCCTCGTGGTCCTCCTCGCCTCGCGCGGCCTCACCGGCTCGGACCACGTCGACGGCAGCGAGCCCGAGTCATGAGCCGCTGGGTCGACCACCTGATCATCCTCCCCGTGCTGATGCCGCTGGTCGCGGCGGCGGTCCTGCTCGTCATCGACGAGCGCCGCCGGAAGACCAAGGCGGCCATATCGCTCGTGACGATCACCGCCTGCCTCGCGGTGGCGCTCCTTCTCCTCGAAGGGGCGTCGGGCGCCGCGGGCCTCGCGCGCTCGGCCGTCTACCGGCTCGGCGACTGGCCGGCGCCGTTCGGCATCGTCCTCGTGCTCGACCGGCTCTCGGCCCTGATGCTGGTGCTGACCGGCGTCCTCGCGCTCGCCACGCTCGTCTTCTCGCTGGCGAGCTGGGACCGCGCCGGGTCGCACTTCTTCTCCCTGTTCCTCTTCCTCCTCATGGGCCTCAACGGCGCCTTCCTGACGGGCGACCTGTTCAATCTCTTCGTCTTCTTCGAGATCCTGCTGGCGGCCTCCTACGGCCTCGTCCTGCACGGCTCGGGCCGGGCGCGGGTCCGTGCCGGCATGCACTACATCGCCATCAACCTCGTCGCATCGTCCCTCTTCCTGGTCGGCGTCAGCCTGGTCTACGGCGTGCTCGGCACGCTCAACATGGCCGACGTCGCCCTCCGCGTCTCGACCATCGCCGACGGCGACCGGCTGCTCTTCGAGGCCGGAGCGGCGATCCTCGGCGTGGCGTTCCTGGTCAAGGCCGGCATGTGGCCGCTCAGCTTCTGGCTGACCGGGGCGTACTCGGCGGCCGCGCCGCCCGTCGCCGCCTTCTTCGCCATCATGACCAAGCTGGGCTTCTACATCGTCCTCCGGCTGTCGCTCCTGGTGTTCGGGCCCGAGGCGGGCGGGCTCGCCAATTTCGGCAGCGCCTGGCTGATCGCCGGCGGCACGGCGACGATCATCTTCGGCTCGGTCGGCCTTCTCGCCGCGCAGGACCTTTCGCGCCTGGCGAGCTACAGCGTGCTCATCTCCGCCGGCACGCTCCTCGCGACGGCCGGGATCGGCGACGCCGCGATGACGGGCGGCGCGCTCTTCTATCTCGTCAGCTCGACGCTATCGATCGGAGCGTTCTTCATGCTGACCGAGCTCGTCGCGAGAAGCCGGGCGGCGGGGGCGGACGTGCTCGCCGTCACCATGGAGGCCTACGGGGACGACGACGAGGAGGAGGTGGACGAATCCGAGGAGGTCGGCGTCGTGATCCCCGGCACCATGGCGATCCTCGGACTGAGCTTCACCGTGTGCGCGCTGCTCATTGCCGGCCTGCCGCCGCTGTCGGGCTTCGTCGCCAAGTTCCTCATCGTCCGGGCCCTGTTCGATCCGGCGGGCAGCGTCGACATCGGCGGCCCGATCGCCGGCGTCCGGTGGATGTTCGTGGCGGTGCTGCTGCTGAGCGGGTTCGCCGCGGTGATCGCCATGGCGCGGGCGGGGATCCGGAGCTTCTGGCTTCCCCTCGACGGCACGGTGCCCCTGGTGCGGGTGATCGAGATCGCGCCGATCATCTGCCTCCTCGTCCTCTGCGTGCTGCTCACGGTCTTCGCAGGCCCGGTGACCGGCTTCGTCGAGGCGACCGCCGAAATCCTCCACGTCCCGTCCGGCTATGTCGAGGGCGTGATCCCCTCGCGCAGTTTCCCGGGGCCATGACCATGCGGACCATCGCGCGCCTCCTGCCCTATCCGGCGATGTCCGCCGCCCTCCTCGCCGTCTGGCTGCTGCTCAACCAGAGCCTGTCGCCCGGGCAGATCGTCCTCGGCTGCGTGGTCGCGGTCGTCGGCGGGTGGGCCCTCGGCAAGGTGCAGCCGCCGGGAGGCCGGCTGCGTCGCCCCGCCACCGTCGTGAGCCTCGGCTTCGCCGTCCTCGCCGACATCCTCCGCTCCAACGTCGCCGTGGCGCGGATCATTCTCGGCCAGGCCACGCCTGTCGCCTCCGGCTTCGTCAGCATTCCGCTCGACATCCGGAGCCCTTACGGCCTCGCCTGCATTGCGATTATCATCACCGCCACGCCCGGGACCGTCTGGGTCGACTTCGACACGCGGGAACGGGTCCTGACCATCCACGTCCTCGACCTCGTCGACGAGCGGATATGGATCGACACGATCAAGCGCCGGTACGAACGGCGCCTCATGGACATACTCGAATGAGCGCGGCGCTACTCTCCTGGTCCATCACCATCGCCCAGATCCTGCTGGCGCTCGCGATGGCCTGCGCCACCTATCGGATGCTGCGCGGGCCGCGCGCGCAGGACCGCGTGCTCGGCTTCGACAGCCTCTATGTCAGCGGGATGCTGCTCATCCTGACCTTCGGCATACGGTCCGGCAGCACGATCTATTTCGAGGCGGCGCTGATCATCTCGATCCTCGGCTTCGTCGGGACCGTGGCGCTCGCCAAGTTCCTGCTGCGCGGCGAGGTGATCGAATGACCCCGCTCGCCGCGCTGCCGGACTGGGCGGCCGTCGTGACCGCAATCCTCGTCCTGCTCGGCGCCCTCCTCACCTTCGTCGGCACGATCGGCCTCGTCCGGTTCGACAGCTTCTACCGCCGCGTCCATGCCCCGACGCTGGGCACCACGCTCGGCGCCGGCTGCGTGCTGATCGGCTCGATGGTGTGCTTCTCCGTGCTCCAGTCCCGCCCGGCGGTGCACGAGGTGCTGATCGCGGTCTTCATGACCGTCACGACCCCGGTCACCCTCATGTACCTGGTGCGCGCCGCCTTCTCGCGGGACCGCCTCGAAGGCAACGAGGGCGTTCCCGCCTTCCACCGGGAGGAGAGCGACCCGCCGCCGCCGGCGCCCCGAGACGCCGAGGCGTAGGGCGGCCCGCTTCCTCGGCTCCCCGTCAGTGGTGCGTCGCGATCGACAATCCGCGCGATGTTTGCGGTGCAACAAAGAATGCGGCCGCGGGGCACATTACGTTCTGCTCGTAGACCAGAGGTCGGACACGAGGAGAACGGAGATGCTGACCCGTCGCGAAGCACTGCTGGGAGCCGCCACGGCCGCCGTACTGACGGCTACCACCGTCGCGCCGCGCGCCGAGCAGGCGATGACGGTTCCCGCCGCCGCGAATATCGCGGCCCTGCCGCGCGAGAAGGTGACGCTGGTGGCGCCGCCCTTCGTCCATGCCCACGAACAGGTCGCGACCGGAGGACCCAAGGTCGTCGAGTTCCTGATGACCATCGAGGAGAAGGTCGTCGTCATCGACGACGAGGGCACCGAGCTGCAGGCCATGACCTTCAACGGCTCGATCCCCGGGCCGCTGATGGTGGTCCACGAGGGCGACTACGTCGAGCTGACGCTGGTCAACCCCGAGTCCAACTCCATGCCGCACAACATCGACTTCCACGCGGCGACCGGCGCCCTCGGAGGCGGCGAGCTGACGCTCATCAATCCCGGCGAGCAGGTGACGCTCCGCTTCAAGGCGACCCGGGCCGGCACGTTCGTCTATCACTGCGCGCCGGGCGGGCCGATGATCCCGTGGCATGTCGTGTCCGGGATGGCCGGCACGATCATGGTCCTGCCGCGCGACGGCCTCCGGGACGAGAACGGCGAGCCGCTGCGCTACGACCGGGCCTACTACGTCGGCGAGAGCGAGTTCTACATCCCGCGGGACGCGGACGGGAACTTCAAGACGTACGACTCCCACGGCGAGTCCTACGAGGATACGATGGCGGTGATGCGGGGGCTCGTGCCGACCCACGTCGTCTTCAACGGCGCCAAGGGCGCGCTCACCGGCGACGGTGCGATGGAGGCCAAGGTCGGCGAGACCGTGCTCATCGTCCACAGCCAGGCGAACCGGGACACCCGGCCGCACATCATCGGCGGTCACGGCGACCATGTGTGGGAGCAGGGCAAGTTCTCCAATCCGCCGGCCAAGGACCTCGAGACGTGGTTCATCCGCGGCGGCTCCGCCGGAGCGGCGCTCTACACCTTCCGGCAGCCGGGCATCTACGCCTACGTGAACCACAACCTCATCGAGGCGGTGGAACTCGGAGCGACCGCCCACTTCGTGGTCGAGGGCGAGTGGAATGACGACCTGATGACCCAGGTCGCCGCGCCCGGCCCGATCAACATGAACTGACGCCGGCTCCCCGCGTCCGGCCGGGCCCGCGCCCGGCCGGCGCCAGCATCGGAGGTCCCTCGGATGCCCGCCACCGCCTTCTCCGCGACCATCGCCCTCGCCGTGTTGTCGCTGCCGCTCGCCGCGATCGCGATCCCCGACCCCGCCGCCGACGTTCCGCGGGCGGAGACCGTCGCGGTGGCTCCCGGCACGATCGCCTTCCCCGCCCCTGGCGAATTCCTCCGCGACGGGCATCGGACGGCCGGCCCGGTCGAGGCCCGCGACGTCGCCCCGTTCCAGATCATGCGCTACCAGGTGACCCGCGAGGAATACGGGCGCTGCGTCGCCGCCGGCGCCTGCGCGCCCGAGCGCGGCGCCGGACCGCCCGACGCTCCCGTCACCGGCGTGAGCTTCCTCGACGCGAGCGCCTATGCGGGCTGGTATTCCCGCGTCACCGGGGAGACCTGGCGCTTGCCGAGCGCGCTCGAGGCCGCGGCCGCGGCGGCGGAGCGGTTCGTCGGCGACGCCACCGTGGCCGACGATCCGTCGAATCCGGCGGCGCGCTGGCTCCGCGTCTACCGCGAGGAGGCCGGAACGGCGCGCGCGCCGGACCCGGTGCCGAAGCCGCGCGGCCACTACGGCGCCAACAGCCTCGGCGTCGCGGACTTCGGCGGCAACGTCTGGGAGTGGAGCACGACCTGCTATCGGCGTATTACTGTCGATGCCGACGGGCGGCCTGTGCACACCACCGAGAATTGTGGCGTCCGCGTCATCGAGGGGTTGCACCGGTCCTACATGACCGACTTCATCCGGGATCCCAAGAGCGGCGGATGCGCCGTGGGAACCCCGCCCGACAATCTCGGCTTCCGGATGGTGCGGGAGGCCGCCGGCTTTCCCCCGGTGGCGTGGATCAAGCGCCGCATCGCCGGGCTGACCGCATGAGGAGATCGAGGACCGTCGCATGAGCGGATCGAACGCCACCCCCGCCGTCGCCGACCGCTCGGTGCCGCGTTCGCGCCGGAAGGACGGCGACATCTCGCGCGACGCGCGCGGCCGGGTCGCCGGCATGCCGCCGATCCTGCAATACGGCTTCCGGCCATTCTTCTTCCTCGCCGCGCTCTATGCCGGGCTCGCCGTCCCGCTGTGGCTCTGGATCTACGTCGGCGCGCCGGCTCCGCCCGGCCCGTTCGGCGGCCTCGGCTGGCATGCCCACGAGATGATCTTCGGCTATCTCGGGGCGGTCATCGCCGGATTCATCCTCACCGCGATCCCGAACTGGACCGGGCGCCTGCCGCTGAGCGGCTGGCCGCTGGCGCTCCTCGTCGCCCTGTGGATCGCCGGCCGGGCCGGCAATGCCGCGCTCGCGGCGCCGGTGCCGGCGCTGGTCCTCGACCTCGCCTTTCCCGCCGTGCTCGCCCTCGCCGTCTGGCGCGAGGTGGTGGCCGGCCGGAACTGGCGGAATGCGCCGATCGCCGCGATGATCACGCTCTTCGCCATCGCCGGCGCCATCGACCACCTTTCGGCGCTGGGCGTCGCCCCCGAGCAGCTCGGCATCCGCCTCGCGCTCGGCGTCGCCGCCGTCATGATCGTCCTCGTCGGCGGCCGGATCGTGCCGAGCTTCACGCGGAACTGGCTGGCGAAGCGCGGTGCGGCCCGCGTTCCGGCCCCCTTCGGCCCGCTCGACCGCGCCGCCATGGCGGCGACGGCGATCGCGGCGCTCGGCTGGATCGCCGCGCCCGAGGCGGCCGCCACCGGCGCGCTGCTGGTCGTCGCCGGCATCCTCGTCGGCGTCCGGCTCGCCCGCTGGCGGGGGCTTGCGACCTTCTCCGAGCCGATCGTGCTCATCCTCCACCTCGGCTATGGCTGGGTGGCGCTGGCGCTCGTGCTCCTCGGGCTGGCGGCGCTCGTCCCCGGCGACGTGCCGGTCAGCGCCGCGCTCCATGCCCTCACCGCCGGCGCGGTGGGCACCATGACGCTTGCGGTGATGACGCGGGCGAGCCTCGGCCATACCGGACGGCCGATCGTCGCCGACGGCGCCGTCGTCGCGCTCTACGCGTTCGTGACCCTCGGGGCGGTGCTCCGGGTCGCGGCGCCCTTCGCGGGCGCCTGGTATCTCCCGGTGCTCTACGCCGGCGGGGCCCTCTGGAGCGCGGCCTTCCTTCTCTTTGCGATCCGTTATGCGCCGATCCTGTGGGGCGCGCGGGCGGGGGCCTGAGGCGACGGGCCCGGAGGTCCGGCGAAACGAAAGGGCCCCCGCGATCCGGTCGCGGGGGCCCCTTTTTTCGTATCCGGCGACTGGTTCGGCCGTCGCCCTACTGGGTGGGGATCTCGGCGAAGAGCGCCTCGAAGACCTTCTTGGCCTTGCCGGTCTGCTTGACGGCCTTGGCCTCGTCGAGATTGGTCAGCGTGCCGACCGTGACCAGGGCGACCATGCCCATGGCGTAGTGCGGCGTGCACTTGAAGCCGTACACCCCGTCCTTGTCGACGGTGACGGTGACCTCCTCGTTGATCTTGCCCTTCACGGGCTCCGCCCCCTCCGGGATCATGCCCTTGATCGTCTCGACGTTGTGGCCCTTGTCGGTCGGCACGAAGCGGATGGTGTCGCCCGGGGCGGCGGCGATGAAGTCGGGCTCGAAGACCATGGCGCCCTTGGCGCCCTTGTTGAGCATCAGCACCTCGAACTCCGCGGCGCCTGCCGTCGCCGGCATGATGATCGCGGCTCCGATGGCCAGCGCGGCGAAAATCCTGTTCATCTGTCCTTGTCCTTCTTCTTCAGCACGGTCCTTCGGGCCGTTGACCAAGACATAGGCGAGCATACACCAACCCTGTTTGCGCCGCAGCAAACTCCGGCTAAAAAGGCACGCACCGCCTCAGGAAACGGAGCCGTCGAACCGGATGCCGCCCCTCGACAGGTCCCTCGTCGCGAACCTGCCGTCGTTCGCGAGCCTCTCCGGCGAGCAGATCGACCGCGTGCTGGCGCTCGCCCGCTCCGGCCGCTTCCCGAAGGACTCGGAGGTGTTCGCGCAGGACGAGGAGGCGCGCTCGTTCTTCCTCCTGCTGTCCGGCCATGTGCGGGTGGTCCGCACCGCCGCCGACGGCACGCAGGTCATCGCCCGCTACATCAACGAGGGCGAGCTGTTCGGCATCGCGGTCGCGATGGGGCGGAGCACCTATCCGGCAAGCGCCATCGCCGCGGTCGACTGCGTGGTGCTCACGTGGCCGAACAGCGCGTGGGCGGCGGTCCAGGCCGGGGCGCCGTCGTTCGGGGCGGAGGCCTTCCGCACCATCGGGTCGCGGCTCGCGGAGACCCAGGCGCAGGTCATGGAGATGGCGACCCAGCAGGTCGAGCAGCGCATCGCCCATGCCCTCGTCCGGCTCGTCAACCAGTCCGGACGGAAGACGGACGACGGCATCGAGATCGACTTCCCCATCACCCGCCAGGACATCGCCGAGATGACCGGCACGACGCTGCACACGGTGAGCCGGCTGCTGAGCGCGTGGGAAGGGGAGGGGATCGTGCGCGGCGGGCGGCAGAAGGTCGTCGTCACCGACCCGCATGCGCTGGTCCTGATCGCCGAGAACCGCCGACGCGGATAGTCAGCCGTCTCGACCGCCGGCGGCGGATGCGCAGGCGGGTTCGCGGTCGGCGCCGCCGCGCCCGAGGACTTCGTGAAGGTCCGCCTCGAAGCGCGGCTGGTCGAGCCCGTGCGCCGCACAGGCGTCGGCGACGGTGTGGAACACCCCGATCGGACAGCCGACGCAGAGCATCCGGTGCTGCATGAACAGCCGGATCGTCGCCGGCCAGCGGCGCATGATCTCGTCGACCGTCATGTCCTTATCGGGGATGGTCCGCCGCATGGTCGCGCTCTCCTCCATCGCGCCATCCAAGCCCCGATCCCGGGGCGTGACGTTGCGCTCGCGCAAACAGGGGCGCGGGGAGAAACCGGTGCTTTCG
>Ga0182738_1007893_pt1 | contig 10698 bp, 9 predicted proteins | sample eDN5th30CBELigMG_FD_128876 | JGI IMG/M metagenome (GOLD analysis project Ga0182738, IMG submission 128876) | Enriched Miracle-Growth compost microbial communities from Emeryville, California, USA - eDNA 5th pass 30_C BE-Lig MG (version 2)... ... | reverse complement strand
TGCGCCATGTGCTTTTCATGGTAAACAGGCGCTGGCAAGATATCGCTACAATACAGAGTTAACCAAAAATACTTCAGGAGTACATTCAATGGCCGCCATCGACACCTTGACACTGATCACCGCACAGGCCGCCCCCGGCGGCGAAAACGCCTTGATGGGCATGCTGCCCATCATTCTGATGTTCGTCATCCTGTATTTCCTGATGATACGGCCCCAGATGAAAAAGCAGAAAGAACACCGCAACATGGTGTCGGCGCTGGCCAAGGGCGATGAAGTCATTACCACAGGCGGCGTGCTGGGCCGGATCACCAAGGTCAGCGACAGCTACATCACGGTCGAGATCGCCAGCCTGGCCGACAAGCCCGTCGAAATCATCGTGCAGCGCGCCGCGGTCACCTCCGTCCTGCCCAAAGGCACCATCAAAGCGCTCTGATCCGCAGCGCGCCCCCCGGATCGCGGTCTGGGGTTCTTTTCCCGCTTTAGACTGTTGATCCCCCATGAATCGCTATCCTCTCTGGAAATACCTCATCGTACTGGCCGCCCTGGTCATCGGGGCGCTTTATACGCTACCGAATTTTTTCGGGGAATCGCCCGCCGTCCAAATAGCGGCGGCCAAATCCACGATCAAGGTCGACAACAGCGTGCTGGGGCGGGTCGAAGAACTGCTGAAAGCCAACAACATCCCGTCCACGGGGGCGTTTTTCGAACAGAACGGGCCGGTGGGCACCGTCCGGGTGCGCTTCGAAAGCACCGATGTCCAGCTCAAGGCCAAGGACCTGATCGAAAAATCGCTGAACCCGGATCCGTCCGACCCCAGCTATACCGTGGCGCTGAATCTGCTGCCCGCTTCGCCCAACTGGCTGTCGTCCCTGGGGGCGCATCCCATGTATCTGGGCCTGGACTTGCGCGGCGGGGTGCACTTCCTGCTGCAGGTCGACATGCAGGGCGCCTTGACGGGCCGCTATGACTCCCTGGCCAACGACGTGCGCAGCAATCTGCGCGAAGCGAAAATCGCTACGTCCGGCGTGGAGCGCAACGAAATGTCCGTCGTCGCCTCCTTCGACAGCGCGGATGCGCGCGACGCCGCGGCCTCCGAATTGCGGCGCGCGCTGCCCGACATGGCGTTCACCAGCGGCGGCGGCGACGGCGGGCGCTACACCCTTACCGGGCGGCTGACGGAAACCGCCATCACCCAGGTGCAGACCAACGCGCTGAAGCAGAACATCACCACCCTGCACAACCGCATCAATGAACTGGGCGTGGCCGAGCCCGTCATCCAGCAGCAAGGCGCCGACCGCATCGTCGTGCAACTGCCGGGCGTGCAGGATGTCGCCAAGGCCAAGGAAATACTGGGCCGCACGGCGACGCTGGAAATCCGCATGGTCGACGACTCGCCCAGCGCCATGGCGGCCCTGAATTCGGGCACCGTGCCTTTCGGCCTGGAACGCTATACCGATCGCGACGGGCGGCCCTTGCTGCTGCGCCGCCAAGTCATCCTGACGGGCGAAAACCTGCAGGACGCCCAGCCCGGGCGCGACCAGCAGACCCAGCAGCCTTCGGTCAACCTGACGCTGGATTCCAAAGGCGCGCGTATTTTCCGCGATGTCACGCGCAACAACATCAACAAGCGCATGGCCATCGTGCTGTTCGAACAGGGCAAGGGCCAAGTGGTCACGGCGCCCGTCATCCGCAGTGAAATCCCCGGCGGGCAGGTGCAGATCACCGGCAGCATGACGGCGCAGGAAGCGGCCGACACGGCGCTGCTGCTGCGCGCGGGCGCCCTGGCCGCCCCCATGGAAATCATCGAAGAACGCACCATCGGTCCCAGCCTGGGCGCGGACAACATCAAGCAGGGCTTCGATGCGACCTTGTACGGCTTCCTGGCCATCGTGGCCTTCATCATCATCTACTACCACCTGATGGGCCTGTTCTCGGCGCTGGGCCTGACATTCAACGTGCTGCTGCTGCTGTCCGTGCTGTCCATGCTGCAGGCCACGCTGACCTTGCCCGGCATCGCCGCCATCGCGCTCACCCTGGGCATGGCGATCGACGCCAACGTGCTGATCAACGAACGCATCCGCGAAGAGCTGCGCAACGGCGCCACGCCCCAGCAGGCGATCAACCTGGGCTTCGACCGCGCCTGGGCGACGATTTTCGACTCCAACCTGACCAGCCTGATCGTGGGCGTCGCCCTGCTGGCCTTCGGCACCGGCCCCATCCGCGGCTTCGCGGTGGTCCACTGCATAGGCATCCTGACGTCGATGTTCTCATCCGTCGTGGGCGTGCGCGCGCTGGTCAATCTCTGGTACGGCAGCAAGCGCCGCCTGCAAAGCATCTCGATAGGCCAGGTCTGGAAACCCGAGAAAAAATAAATCAGCCGCCGGATCTCCAGGCGCCCACCCCAACACAGGCATAGCATCATGGAATTTTTTCGTATTCATCGCACCATCCCGTTCATGCGGAATGCGCTGGTGCTCAACCTGGTCAGTCTGGTCACCTTTCTTGCGGCGGTGGCTTTCATCGTGTTGCGCGGGTTCCACCTGTCCATCGAATTCACCGGCGGCACGGTCATGGAAGTCCATTACCAGCAGTCGGTGCAGGTGGACGACGTGCGCGATTCCCTTCAGGGCCTGGGCTATACCGACTTCCAGGTACAGAACTTCGGCACCTCGCAAGACATCATGATCCGCCTGCCCGCGCGCGACGGCCAGGATGCCGGCAAGCAAAGCGAGACGGTCATGCAGGCGCTGCAGGCCAAGCACAGCGATGCCAGCCTGCGCCGCGTCGAGTTCGTAGGCCCGCAAGTGGGCCAGGAACTGTTGCACAACGGCCTGATGGCGCTGCTTTTCGTGGTCTGCGGCATCCTGATCTACCTGGGCTTCCGCTTTGAATGGAAGCTGGCCCTGGCCTGCGCCATCGCCAACCTGCACGACGTGGTGATCATCCTCGGCTTCTTCGCCTTCTTCCAGTGGGAATTCTCGCTATCGGTGCTGGCCGGCGTGCTGGCGGTGCTGGGCTACTCGGTGAACGAATCCGTCGTGGTCATGGACCGGATCCGCGAAAACTTCCGCAAGCAACGCAAGATGTCGGTGTCGGACATCATCGACCTGTCCATCACCCAGAACATCTCGCGTACCATCATCACCCACGGCTCCACGCAGATGGTGGTGCTGTCCATGTTCTTCTTCGGCGGCCCCACGCTGCACAACTTCTCCCTGGCCCTGACCATAGGCATCTGGTTCGGCATCTATTCGTCGGTATTCGTCGCTGCCGCCATCGCAATGTGGCTGGGCGTGAAGCGCGAAGATCTGGTCAAGCCCGTCAAAAAAGACGACCCCAGCGCGGAGATCGGCTGATCGGGGGCTGCCCGGCGGCGCGGCGGCCACGCAGGCATACCCGTACGCATGCAGGCCGGGCGCCTTTGGGCCACGGCCTGTTTACTCGGTAACACGCCCCCCTGTCGTCAGGCGCCGCCGGGATTCTCCGGGCCGCTGTTCGATTGTTCCGCATTCCCGTATAGCGGGGACGTATCCAGCGGCTCCATATCGCTCGGGTCCACGCCTTCTTTTTCCATGACGCGGCGGGCGATCAGAAAGATTTCCGCCCCCGTCGGTATGCCGCAATACTGGCCGATATGCAGCAACAGCTCGCGCAGTTGCGTCAAAGGCACTTTGTTGGTTACCAGGGCGATGCGGAAATGGCGCTCGAATTCGATCATCTGGCCGGCCCCTGCGAGCATGGCGAGATTGATCAGGCTCAACTGCTGGCGGGACAATATGCCCCGCGCCCAGGTACCGCCCCAATTGATGTTGGTGACATACTGGAACCACGGCTCGTCGAAATTCGTCCTTGAGTTCATCAAGGAATCCACGTGCTCGTCCCCCAGCACGGCGCGGCGCGTCTTATCGCCGATTGCGGAAAAGTATGCTTTCAATTGCGTGTCCTGTCTTTTTAATGGATGGTATGCACCCCCCGCCGCTAGGCGAGGCATGCATCGCGGTAAGCGGCGATTGCAGAATAAGCGCGGCGCGCCATGATCCCTGGGTCCAGCGTCCTGTAGTAAGCGTTGAATATCTCGATGACCACGGGTCCTCGGTAGCCCAGCGCTCGCAGCGCCGCGCCGAACAGGTCCACATCCGAATTGCCTTCGCCCGGCAGCAGCCGGTAGGCCCGGCTGATATCGATGGGGGCGAGCCCTTCGGTAGCGGCATGATCGGATACTTCGACAAGGAATACCGGCACATCCCGCCCCAGCCCGCTCATCTGCGCTACGCCGCCCTGCTCCATGGATACATGGAAGCTGTCCAGCTGCAATCCGATAGCGGGATGCTGCAAACGCGCAAGCAGAGGAATGGCGCGCGCCAATGTGCCCGTATGGCGGGCCCATGCGACGGGCTCGTAGGCGACCTTGACGCCCCGTTCCAGGGCGAGGTCGCCCAGGTCTCCGAGGTCGTCGACCAGGCGCTGCGCCTCGCCCAAGGCTTCGGCCCCGGTATGCGAGGCCAGGACCAGCAGCGGGATCTGCAAGGCGGCGCACATATCCAGGTAAGTGATGGCGAAGCGGCGCTTCAAGAGCCGCTGCTCCGGCGGGCAGCCTTCGAAGTTGCGCAAAGCCTGCAGGGCGATGGGCGCAACCCCATGATCGGCCATCGCCTTGATGGCCACGTCGGGGCCTTCCGGATGCTCGAACAAATCGCCCATCCATACTTCGGTTGCGTGAAATCCGGCTTCGGACATGGCTTTCATCTTGGTCCGGAAATCGCCGCCATAGGTCGCCGTGGTGGCCGCCAGGCTGATCGCACTGCTGTCTTTAGTCATGGAATGATGCGCAATTCACGATAGTTGTCCAATATACGAAAGATCATGGCAAGCGTGTCTATTCTTTGGGTGAAGCCATGCTGCGCCAGTTTGTCGGTCGACATCACCTGATCCCAGGCCAGCCCCAAAGAAGCCTGCACGAAAGGCCAGGACACCAAGCTTTCATATGCATGGGGCGCCAGGCCATGCCGCCTCGCCATGCTGTGCCAGACGCTCTTCATGCCGGCCATCTTTTCGGAAAAGCCGTCGATGCCCGGCGCGCCGGTTTCAACGCCGAAATAAGCCCCCAGCTTGGGCCATACTTGCTCCCACGAAAAGACATCGCCGTTGGCCACATTGAAATCCTGGTTGGCCGCCGCGGGGCTGGTCGCGGCCCAATGCATGGCGTCGGCGAGCAGGCCCGCATCCGTATAAGTCAGCTGGGCGGAAAACGCCTGTGCGGAACCGGGATACCTTAAAGGCTGCCCGGTTTCCTTCATCAGCGCGCCTAGCATGCCGATGCCCAGCATCAAATTGCTGGGGCTGCCCACGCTGACGCCGCTGACGCAATGCGGGCGCAATGTGGAGAACGTCCAGCGCTGGCCACGCTGCCGCTTTTCCACCGCATCGCGCTGGGCATAATAAAAAGTCTGGACGCCGGCTGGACGCGGGCCCGATTCACGCGCGGGAATGGCGAAGGGATGTTGATGGCTGCCGTACCACTTCAGGCCATGCATGATTTGCACATGCGCGAGATCGGGAGCGCCTTCCAGGGCATCGAGCAGATTGAGCAGCATCCGCTCATTCTCTTTGATGGGGATGGCGTACCCCGCATTCAGGACGCGAGCGAGATGGAATACATGGCTGACATCCGCCAGCTCCGCGCGCACGCCCCGGCAGGCTGTCGGATCCAGCAAATCACACGTCACAAAGCCATCGAGCGAGCAAGCGGCCAGGTCGGCGGGGCGATGCCGGCCCATGCCTATGCAGCGCCAGCCCGACCGCTTCAGCTTTCTTGCTATATAGGCGCCGACCAGCCCGGTGGCGCCGACGATGAGTGCAACTGGCATGATTACTCTAGCGTTACGCCGGCTTCCCGGGCCACTTTCGCCCATTTCCTGGTCTCAGCCGCCACGAACTCCGTGAATTCCTTGTTGCTGGAGCCTACGGCATTGGTGCCCAGCTCCTGAAGACGCTGTTTGATGTCGGGCTCGTGCATGATCTTCTGGGTAGCGGCGGACAGTTGCTCGACGATTTCAGGCGGCGTCTTGGCGGGCGCGAACAGGCCTTGCCACGAAACGATTTCGTAGCCCGGCAGGGAAGCATCCACCGTCGGTATGCCGGGCTCCAGCGGCCAGGGCTGCTTGCTGGTCACCGCGATGGCCCTGAGCTTGCCCGCCTTGGCCTGCGCCAGCGCGGTCGGCATATTATCGAAGGCGAGCTGAACCTGGCCTGAAATCAAATCCGTCATCATCGGCGCGCTGCCCTTGTAAGGCACGTGCACCATGTCGACGCCCGTCATCTGCTTGAACAGCTCCGCCGCAAGATGGGTGGACGTTCCCACGCCCGTGGAGCCATAGCTGACCTTGCCGGGATTGTCCTTGATCCATTTGATGAGCTCAGGCACGGTCTTGGCGGGCACGCTGGGGTGCACGACCAGCAGGTTGGGGCCTTGGGCGACCAGCGATATCGGCTTGAAGTCCTTGATGTTGTCGTAGCGCAGCGATTTGTATACGGACGGATTGATGGCATGGGAACTGACCGTGCCCATGATGATGGTGTAGCCGTCCGCCTTGGCGTTCGCCACCGACTCCGCGCCTATGGCGCCGCCCGCACCCGGCTTGTTTTCGACGATGAAGGGCTGGCCGAGATCTTCGGAAAGCCGCTTGCCCAGCAGCCGTGCCGCTATGTCGGTGACCCCGCCCGCGGACAGGGGCACGACGATGGTCACGGGGCGCTCCGGATACTTGGCCTGCGCGCCGGCGCCGGCCAGCAGCATGCCGCCGACCGCGGCGGCCGCCGCCAATTTGCGTAGTTGGGAATATATTTTCATGTTGAGTCTCCTTTGGGTCTGCATGGTCCGGATGTCTAGCGCTGCCAGGGATCCGGGTCGTAATTGGGCGCGGGCCCCTGTATGGGCGTCATGTCCCAGGATGCCGCCGTCAATCTGCCGGCGTCGGCGGATACCTGCACATCCAGCACGGTAGGCTTGCCGCTGCGTATCGCCGCTTCCATGGCCGCCGGCAGATCCGCGGCCCGCTCGACACGCCGGCCTTGGGCGCCCATCGATATCGCTAGCGCCGCGAAATCCACCGATTGCAGCTCGCCGCTTTTTTCATTACGGAAGCGGGTCTTGAATTCGCGCCCAAGGAAGCCCTTCTGCAAGTCGCGTATGGATACATAGCCGCAGTTGTTCCACACCACCCAGACAATGGGCAGCTGGTACTCCACCGCCGTGGCGATCGCGCTGGCGTGCATCAACATGCCGCCATCGCCCACCACCGCAATGGTCGGGTTTTCGGGCCGGGCAAGCTGGGCGCCGATCGCGCCGCCCACGCCAAAACCCATGGTGGCCGAACCGCCCGATTGCAGGAAGCATCCCCCTTGCCGTATCGGCCATTGCTGCACCATCCAGCTATGATGCGCGCCGATATCCGACAGCACCACGGCATCATCGGGAATCGCTTTTGCCAGGCCCGCCACCACATGGGCGGGATGCATGGGCGTGTTGTCGTCCTCCGCAACCTTGATGTCGTTTTCCCAGTTGCGCCGCCAGGTTAGCGCCGTCTCCAGCCATGCGCCGCGGCGCGCCGGGTCGAGGTTCTTCCGCGCCCGTGCCAATCTGGTCAGCTGCCTTAGCAAAGCTTTTGCTTCGGCCACCAGGCCCAGCTCCGCGGGATAGTTGTGTCCGATCTGATTCGGATCGATGTCCGCATGGATGAGTCGAGTGGGCGGCACGCTGTGCGTGATGCCTTCCCGCCAGCTGCTCGTGCTGCGGTCGCCGAATCGCGTGCCTATGGCCAGGATGACATCGCTGGCCCGGGCGGCGCGGTTTGCCGCATACACGCCGTCGCGCCCCGTCGGCCCCAGGTATAGCGGTTCGCTTTCGGGCAGCAGGCCCTTGCCTTGCGGCGTGGTCGCCACCGGCACCCGCAGCAGCGCCGCGAATTCCGCAAGTTCGGCCGAGCACTGCGACTGCAGCGCGCCGTTGCCGCACAGGATCAGCGGGCGCTCGCCGCTCAGCAGCAGGGTCAAGGCGCGGTCGGCCGTCTCATCGTCGGCGGTGAATTCCGGCACGATTTCCGAACGCCAGCGTTCGCCGGTTTCCAGGGCTTGCGCGCTGGTTTCCGAAAAGACATTGAAGGGCACATCCAGATGCACTGGGCCCGGACGCCCGTTGAGCATGGTGGAATAAGCATGCCGGATCATGTGAGGCAGCATTTCGGCGCGGGTGGCCTGGTAGCTGCGCTTGACATACGGCCGCATCGCCGAAGGGAAGTCGGCCTGATAATATCGGCCCAGTTCCTGGAAGGGCCCGCGATTGAACTGCTGCGTGGGCACATTGCCCGTCACCACGAACATGGCGGACGAGTCGAAAAAGGCATTGGCGACCGCCATCTGTATATTGATGCTGCCCGGCCCGCAGGATGTAAAAGTAGCGCATGGCTGCCGCGTGATGCGGTAGTAGGCATCGGCGGCGAAGCCCGCGATCTGCTCGTTATGCACCGACACCGTGCCCACGCGGTCCTGCCTGTCCAGCGCGGCATCCATGAAGCCGACGATGCCATGCCCGCACAGGCCAAAAAAATAAGGCACTTTCCGGTCGATCAATTGCTCGACTATGATTTCCCCACCAGTCAATTCTTTCATCACAACCTCTGTTTCATGATTCCGTTGACGACAGTCCGCCCCGCGGCGCGGCTTCTACGCGCAGCAGCCCCGGAAGGCTTTTTGTCAGATCGCCGATAGAGCGATACACATGCACACCGGCCGCCTCCAGGGCCCGGGTCTTGGACGCCATGGAGCCCGTATCGCCCATGACGAGCGCTCCCGCATGACCCATGCTGACGCCTTCCTTGGCTTCCCTGCCCGCGATCAAGGCGAATACCGGAATGTCCAGCCCCGCCGCTGACAGGCGCTCGGCAAAGGCCTCTTCTTCATCGCCGCCGACTTCTCCTATCAGCAGCAGGCCCCTGGTCCCCGGCATGGCCGCCAGGGGCTGGGCCAGGTCGGCGAACCGCGTCCCCTTGACCGGATCGCCGCCCACCCCCACCCAGGCGCTTTGCCCCACTCCGGCCATGCGCAGCCTGTAGCACACCTCGTAAGACAGCGTTCCGCTTTTGGACATGACCGCCAGCGGTCCCGGAGCGATGGCCACATCGGGCAGGAAACCCAGCTTGATCTTTCCGGGCAGCACCAGCCCCGGCGTCGACGGGCCGATCCAGATGGCGCCGGCTTCCTTGACGATGCGCGATATCTTCAGCGCGTCGTGCACAGGAATGCCTTCGGCGATGGTGACGATCAGCCGTATGCCCGCCTCCACTGCTTCTTGCACCGCCGGCAATACTTTCAGCGGCGGCACCATCGCCACCGACGCCACGATGCGATGATCCCGCAGCGCGTCGCCGCAGGAGGCATACACGGGGATGCCGTCCTGTTCGGTGTCCGTGCCCCGGTACGACACGCCGGCGACGATGTTGGTGCCATATTTGCGCATCAGGCCGGTATGGAAGCGGCCCATCCGCCCCGTGATTCCTTGAATCAATACCGGCGTATGCTGATCCAGCGTATGCAGCATCAGGCGGCCCTCCCCAGTTCAACGGCCAGGTCCATGGCTTTCTCCAGATCGGGTTCTATCCATATCCGGCCGGCACGCCCTTGCAGAACGGCGCGGGCGCGCTCCTCGTTATTGCCGATCAGGCGCGCGACGATGGGCAAGTTCCAGTCCGGCGACCGATCCAGCGCCTTGGCCAGCGTCAGGGCGAACTCTTCCAGGTCGGTGATGCCCGCGAACACATTGATCAGGACGACGCGCAGCCCGCTCGCCTTTTTCAGCCACCCGAACATCGTCAGCAGCCGCGCGGGATCGCCGCGCATCTGTCCCGTGCGGACGTCGGCGAAATTGAATGGCCGCGCCTCGCGCGCAATCAGCTCATCCAGCAGCATCATCGACAAGCCGGCTCCGGTGGTGATCAGGCCGATGCTGCCTTGCGCATCGATCTCGATGAAGTCGAAATCCTCTTGTATCTTCCGCCAGGCGTCCGGGTACCAGGCCTGGTGCTCACGCAGCATGTCCATCAAGCCGGGAGTTCTTTCCATGGCGTTGAGGTCGATGACCACTTTTGCGTCGCCCGCCAGAATCCGGCCGCCGGCATCGACGAACAAGGGGTTGATCTCCGCCACCAGTAGGCCCAGTTCGAAGAACATCGCCCCCAGCTTCCGGGCGCACGCGACGATGGGCTCCGCGTTTTCATCTTCTATCCATGCGGATAGTTTTTCCAGCGCCTGGTCGAACAAGCCGCGATCCAGAGCCATGGCCTCCTGGAACACCTTGCCTTCTTCCTTGGCGACCGACTCGATGTCCACGCCGCCTTCGCGGGAATACATCAAGCGGATGCCGCCCCTACCCGGATCGACCACCACCGCCAGATAATGCTCCTGGCCGCTTACGGCTTGTTCGACGAGGCAGGCCTTGATCTCGTGGCCCTTGAGCCTGCCGCCCAGCATGGCCCGCACCGCCGCGCGCACTTCCCGCTCACTGGACGCGCGCACGATGCCGCCCGCCTTTCCGCGCCCTCCCACCGGCACCTGGGCCTTCACGACCCACTGGCCGGCTCCAGCGCCGCTCAGCGGCCCGCATTCGTCCTCGGCGCTCTCCATCAGGAAGGAAGGCGCCACCGG
>Ga0182738_1007891_pt1 | contig 10698 bp, 5 predicted proteins | sample eDN5th30CBELigMG_FD_128876 | JGI IMG/M metagenome (GOLD analysis project Ga0182738, IMG submission 128876) | Enriched Miracle-Growth compost microbial communities from Emeryville, California, USA - eDNA 5th pass 30_C BE-Lig MG (version 2)... ... | reverse complement strand
TGAAGCAGAACATATTGTAGAAAGTGTAAAGCTAGCTCGTGATCTCACGAATATGCCTGGTAATGATTTAACACCAGAGCGGTTAGCGTTTTATGCAGAAGAGCTTGCCCACAAGCTAGAGCTTGATATTGAAGTGCTAGATGAGTGGAGCTGCGCAGAAGAAGGTATGGGTGGTCTGCTAGGCGTAGGTCAAGGTAGCGTTAATCCGCCTCGTATGGTTGTCATTCATTATGAAGGTGATCCTTCTTCCAATGAAAAATGGGGTCTTATCGGTAAAGGGATCACATTTGACACGGGCGGGATATCACTTAAGCCGGCAGCCAATATGGATGATATGATCTCAGATATGGGCGGTGCAGCGGCAGTGCTCGGTGCAATCCATCTCATTGCGTCAATGAAGGTAAAAGCGAATGTTGTAGCGGTTATTCCTACTGCAGAAAACATGCCATCTGATCGCGCATTAAAGCCAGGGGATATTATTAAAACGATGAGTGGGCATACTATAGAGGTAGTTAACACAGATGCGGAAGGTAGATTAGTGCTGGCTGATGGAATTACAACTGCGATTAAGCGTGGCGCGACGAAGCTTATTGACGTTGCGACATTGACTGGCGCGGTGTTAGTTGCATTGGGAACAGAAGCAACAGCAGCTGTTACAAATAACGACGAGCTATTACAGAAATTGCTTACCGCATCGGAGAAAAGCGGAGAACGTATATGGCAGCTACCAGCATATGCTGAGTATAAAAAGCTAATTGCCAGTGATGTCGCTGATATGAAAAATAGCGGTGGTCGTCATGCTGGTTCTATTACTGCTGGTTTATTCCTTGGACATTTTGTAGAGGATAAGCCGTGGGTACATTTGGACATTGCTGGAACAGCATATGTCAATAGTGCAAGAAGATGGGAACCGAAAGGTGCGACAGGTGTCATGACTCGTAGCTTATACGAGTTAATTGCCGAAAATGATTAATAATCTATCGCCCACATCAATAACTCCAAATTAATACGTGATTTCGATGAAACCGATGCTAAAAGAGCTATTGAAGCCTTTTCATTAATGTACTAGAATATAGAGAAGCTACGAAGCAACAGTTTTCGTAAGCTTCTCCTTACTAATACGTGTCATTGTACACGAAGGAAATATTATAAGCTAAAAGTGTAGAGAGGGTGGAATATACTGCAATGAGCATCCATGATGAGCGAAATTCTTCTCCTTGGAAGAGCTACTACGGGCCAAACTATGGTTATGTTCAAGAGCAATATGAGCTTTACTTACAAGACCCAAATCTGGTAGAACCTTCCGTTCGTGAGTTATTTGTTCGCTATGGTGAACCACCAAGCGAATTTGTAACTGAGGAGTCGTCAGTTACAGCAATCACTGCTTCGGGAGCTCGTGCTTCCTTAGCAAGCACTAACACTCAACTAGACAACAATATGATTCAAAAGGTAGTAGCTGCACACCAATTAATGCTAAATATCCGCCGTTACGGACATCTTGGAGCAGATATTAATCCTCTTAATTTGAGTCCTGCAGCCGATACCAAGCTGTTGGAGCCAAAAACTTTTGGTTTGACGAAGCAAGATTTGGAAGCTATTCCTGCATCGTTAATCTGGAATAATGCCCCATCAGATATTTCCAATGGATGGGATGCTATTTTCCGTTTGCGCGAAATTTATGCTCGTTCAGCGGCGTATGAGTTTACACATATTCATGATGAGCAAGAGCGCGAGTGGTTATTTAAACAGGCTGAATCAGGTTCTTTCCCTGCTCCATTGTCTGATCGTGAGAAGGAAGCATTGCTTGAGCGCCTAATGCAAGTAGAAATGCTTGAAACATTCATTCATAAAACATTTGTAGGTCAAAAACGTTTCTCCATTGAAGGACTAGACATGCTAGTTCCTGTACTAGATGAAATTGTTCGTGCAGTTGCACATGACGGCGCAAGCAATATCTTGGTAGGAATGGCGCATCGTGGTCGTCTAAATGTGCTTGCACATGTTTTAGGCAAACCATACGAACAAATTTTTAATGAGTTTTATCATGCACCGAACAAAGCTCTTGAAAGCGCAAAAGCTGTTAATTATGGTTGGACTGGCGACGTGAAATACCATCTTGGTGCTGACCGTGCCGTTCGTGAAGGTGAAACAGTTCGTGCTAATATTACACTAGCTAACAACCCTTCACATCTTGAGTTCGTTAACTCAATTGTAGAAGGTTATACGCGCGCTGCTCAAGAGGATCGCACGCAGCCAGGTTTCCCTAAACAGGATCTTCATGCGGCGGTTACAATCTGCGTACATGGTGATGCAGCGTTTATCGGTGAAGGTATTGTAGCGGAAACGCTTAACTTCAATAATTTAGATGGTTACCGTAATGGCGGTACAATTCATATCATTGCGAACAACCGACTTGGTTTTACAACAAATAGCCAAGATTCTCGCTCAACACATTACGCGAGTGATTTAGCTAAAGGCTTCGATCTTCCGATTGTACACGTTAATGCGGATGATCCAGAGGCTTGTCTTGCTGCGGTCAGATTAGCTTGTGAATATCGTTTGCGTTTCAATAAAGGATTTGTTATTGATCTAATCGGCTATCGTCGTCATGGTCATAACGAGATGGATGATCCAGAAGGAACACAACCATTGATGTACAAAGTTATTCGCAATCATCCGACAGTAAGCACAATTTATGCGAATCAGCTAATTGAGCAAAACAAGCTTACGAAAGAGCAAGTTGAAGGCTTACGTAATAAAACTGCGGAAACATTGCAAAATGCCTACACAACAATGAAGGCTCAAGCTGATAAAAAGGGTAAGCGCGAAAAATTGGATAAATCTGATGGCGTTATCGTTCCTGAGGACGTGAAAACAACAGTACCAATGGAGCAGCTTCGTGAAATTAACCTAGAGATGCTTAATCGCCCAGAGGGCTTTACAGAATACACTAAGTTGCAGCGTATATTGCAACGCAGAGCGGTTAGCCTAAATGATGGAGAAAAGGTAGATTGGGCACATGCGGAAGCACTAGCCTTCGCTACGATCCTAGCTGATGGAACGCCAATTCGTATGAGTGGTCAAGATTCCGAGCGCGGTACATTCTCACATCGTCATATCGTACTGAACGATAATGTAACAGGTCAAAAGTTCTCACCGCTTCACTATATCCCGCAAGCTAAGGCAAGCTTTGCTGTTCATAACAGCCCATTGTCTGAGACAGCTGTTCTTGGCTTCGAATATGGTTATAATGTGTTCTCACCAGAGACATTAGTTATTTGGGAAGCACAGTTTGGTGACTTTGCTAACGTAGCACAGGTTATCTTTGACCAATTTATTAGTGCTGGTCGTGCAAAATGGAAACAAAAATCAGGTATCGTTATGCTATTACCGCATGGTTATGAAGGGCAAGGTCCTGAGCATTCCAGCGCACGCTTAGAGCGTTTCCTTCAGCTTTCAGCTGAAAACAACTGGACGGTTGCTAACTTAACAAGCGCTGCACAATACTTCCACTTGCTACGTAAGCAAGCGAAGATGCTAGGCAGCGAAAGCGTACGACCGCTAGTGATGATGGCACCAAAAAGTCTTCTTCGTAACCCACGTGTTGCATCGCATGGGATCGACTTTAGCGAAGGTTCGTTCAAGCCAGTACTTCCGCAATTTAGCTTAACTGAAGCGAAAGCGCAACGTGATAAAGTAAAACGTCTAGTGCTTGGTACAGGTAAGGTTATGGTTGATATCGAGGAAGCAATGTCTTCTAGCTCGCCTTCAGAGTATGAATGGCTACGTATCGCTCGTGTTGAGCAATTGTATCCATTCCCGCAAACAGAGGTTGAGCGCTTGATTAAGCTATTCCAGAATCTTGAGGAAGTTGTTTGGGTTCAAGAGGAACCGCAAAACATGGGTTCATGGTTCTTTATGGAGCCAAGAATTCGCGCGCTTGTGCCTAGCCAAGTGAAGGTTAGCTATATTGGCCGTCAAGAACGTGCAAGTACAGCAAGTGGTCATCAAGAAGTTCACGTGAGAGAGCAACAAGAAATTATTACAGCAACTTTGAATGGACAGCCATTTGAATCGAATATCGTTAGGGGGTAGCTACTAGTGGCAGAAATTATTGTACCAGAATTAGGAGAATCGATCACAGAAGGAACGATTACAAAATGGTTTGTAAAAGTTGGAGATACCGTTAATCAAGGTGATGTATTACTAGAGCTTGAAACAGATAAAGTTAATATCGAAATTAGTGCTGACAGCACTGGCGTAGTAGCAGCAATTGCTAGACAAGATGGAGAGGTTGTTAACGTTGGTGAAGCAATCGGTTCTATCTCTGAAGGAGCTTCTGCACCTGCAGCACCAGCAGCTGAAGCACCAGCGGCAGCAGCACCAGCGGCGCCAGCACAACAAGCAGCTCCAGCTCCTGTAGCACCAGCGGCTGCGGCACCAGCACCTGTAGCGCCAGCAGCAAGCAGCACAGCGGTTGCTGCTTCTCCTGCAGCACGTAAGCTTGCAAGAGAGCAAGGCATTGACTTGTCTCAAGTACAAAGTACAGATGCGATTGGTCGTATCTATCCAGATAATGTTCGTTCTCATAATTCGCAACCTGCAGCTGCACCAGCACCTGCTGCGGCTCCTGCGAAAGCAGCAGCATCAGCACCAGCAGGCAAGGAAGTAGAGCGCAAGCGTATGTCTCGTCGTAGAGCAACAATCGCTAAGCGTCTTGTCGAAGCTCAACATACTGCCGCGATGCTAACAACGTTTAACGAAGTAGATATGACAGCGATTCTTGATCTTCGTAAACGTCGTAAAAATGCATTCTTCGAGAAAAATGAAGTTAATCTAGGCTTCATGTCTTTCTTCACAAAAGCTGTAGTTGGTGCATTAAAGCAATTCCCATTGCTAAATGCTGAAATCGACGGTGAAGATATCGTAGTTAAGAAGTTCTATGATATCGGTATTGCTGTTGCAGCAAAAGAAGGACTAGTTGTACCAGTAGTTCGTGATGCGGACCGTTTGGGCTTTGCTGATATTGAGCGTAATATCGCTGAGCTAGCTAAAAAAGCTCGTTCTAACACATTAACGCTTGATGAATTGCAAGGCGGCAGCTTTACTATTACGAACGGAGGCGTATTCGGTTCATTGCTATCCACACCAATTTTGAATACACCTCAAGTAGGTATTTTGGGAATGCACAAAATCCAAATTCGTCCTGTAGCGATTGATGCAGAGCGTATGGAAAACCGTCCGATGATGTACATCGCACTTTCCTATGACCATCGTATCGTTGATGGTAGCGAAGCGGTTCGCTTCCTAGTTACTGTAAAAGAGCTATTGGAAGATCCTGAACAATTGTTGCTTCAAGGTTAATTCAACGATAATTCAACTAGATATGAGCAGTGAAAAAAACCTTTCGAATTTTATAAAGTTCGAGAGGTTTTTTTTTGTTAATGGCAAATATATATTAGGTGACAGTTTGAAGGGGGTAGAAATAATGGAATTGCCGAAATATGCGTCTGAAACGAATAACGATGCTTCATTGTTAAAGCACACTTCCTTACAGCATTATCCCTATTACTACACACAAGTTTACAATCAGCCCAAAAGTAATTTAAAGTTTGAAACCTTAGTTAAGGAGCAGCCTGATTTCTACTCCGTACTAATGGACCATGTTGTAGCTGGTGTATTTGTCATTCACGAGCACACCTTTATGTATGTTAACTCGTTCTTCGCTCAATTGCTTGGTTATTCTGTTGAAGAAATGATCGGTCAGCCAGTTAGTCGATTTATCGAGGAGGAAGACTGGTTACTTCCTCAATCCTTTGAAGGCGTGATTGACAGTGAGATTTCCAAACGTCAAATTTTTCGCTGGAACGGAAGACATAAAAACTCTTCAATCATTTACTTAGAAGGAAAGAGCACCTCGATTAAGCATGATGGTACCATTTGTTACCTGTCAACTGTGCAAGATGTAACGATTAAGTATGAAAAGGAACGTGAGCTGATCCGTAATGCGAAAATGTATCAGCGCATGCTAATGACCATTCCTGAACCGATCTACATAACCGTTGATTATTGTATTGTTTTTGCTAATCGCAATGGCCTAGATTTACTTGGGAAGCGACATGTAAGCGGATTATCGGAGCAGTCCTTCCTTGATTATTTTGATAGTCAAAATCGTGCGGATGTCATTAAAGATTTTCAGCATGCCTTACTGTTAGAAGAAGCAACACCTTTTCGTCAGCAGCAAATGAAGATCGACAATTCTGTCATTGAGATTGAACATTCTAGTGTAAAGATTGAAAATTATATTGGACGAACTGCAATTTTAACCGTCGTTCGTGATTTAACCGAGCGTCGTCAAGATGAAGAACGAATGGTTCGCTCGGAGAAACTGTCGGTAATTGGACAATTAGCTGCTGGAGTCGCCCATGAAATTCGCAACCCTTTAACAGCGTTAAAAGGCTTTACACAGCTATTACGTAACAAATATGGCGAGCATAGCTATTATTTTGATATTATGGCGAATGAAATTGATCGTATTAATTTAATCGTTAACGAGTTTATGACGTTAGCGAAGCCACATTATAATTCATTCCAATTTAATGATATTGTCGCGATTGTCCAAAGCGTCTTATCAATATTAGACACGCAAGCTACACTGCATGGTGTGGAATTGGATTTTCAAGCAGAGCACAATTTACCTAGTCTATACTGTAATGAAAATCAATTAAAGCAGGTATTTATAAATGTAATAAAAAATGCGATTGAAGCGATGCAGGACGGTGGAAAAGTTACCATTAGCATCCGTTTCGATTCTCAAGAGCGCATGCTGCATGTGAAAATTGCCGATCAAGGAGAGGGGATGCCTGAGCATGTGCAGAAGCGGATTGGTGAACCCTTCCTAACGACGAAGGATAAAGGGACAGGCCTAGGGCTTATGGTTAGCTCTCGTATCATTGAGGAGCATAAAGGAACCATGCATATTTCTAGCGTGGCAGGTGAAGGGACGTTAATCGACATCCAACTGCCGTTACATATGGATTACATGATATAACAAAGTGAATATTGCGGTGAAAGTAATAGTGGTGACTAGGGATCATAAAGATCTTAGTCACCACTAGCTGTTTATTGCATCAATCGATGCTGACGGCGATATTGTTCTGCTGTTAACCCCGTCGCTTGCTTGAAGGAACGAGAGAAGTGAGCGAGATGCTTGAAGCCAACCTCCATACATATCTCAGTAATACTTGCTTGACTGTCAACAAGCAGCAGCTTGGCTGCATAGATGCGGCGTTCTAACAAATATTGAAAAATCGTCGTCCCTGTAACCTCTTTAAACGTTTTACTTAGATAGTACTTATTCAGATGTAAATGCTCTTGTAATTGATCTAACGTTAAATCCTCAGTATAGTGCTGATCAATAAAAGTAATAATGTCCTGCGTATGGCGCTCCTGCGTTGTAGTACTGTGATGCTGGTTTTGCATCGGCTGCTGGCATTGCTCAACGATAAAGAGCAATAACTCGAGCAGCACGACATGAGCCTTTTGATAAGCAAAGGAATTTTCATGCTTCATATTGACTAGCTTTTCCAGCTTATATAACAGCGCTTCACATTCCTTGCGCGCATCCCCCTGTAACGATAGATGGACATTTTTAAGCTCAGTAAACGGCTGTAGCAAATTATCTGTGTAGCTCGGTTGAATATATTTGCTTACATATTCGGGTTCAAAGTGAATAATCGTTCGTTTGTATACGTCTGTTCGTTCTAACATCGCCTTGTGCAATGTCATGCCGTGCATTAAGATAAGATCGCCAGGAGCAAGCTTATAAATTCGATCATTTATTAAATAGCTTACATGCCCTTCATGAAAGTAATATATCTCATAATGATAGTGTGTATGATATGGTAAAAGATCAGGAACATCACAAGAATACTTAACTGTAAATGGTTCAGCAACGACAAATCCCAACCGACTCACTCCTAAGTGGTTTCATTAATCTACATACGATGTGTATAGTATACACCAATCTCGGTTAAATGACGTAGTGAAACCGTTAATTGTAGTGAAGTAAATGAGTGCAGCAAACGTTATCATTGATATATAATCGCTCATCTCATGTGCAGATTTGTAATTGAATCATATGAAACTAGCATTGTTATAAGGGGGCACCGTATACTCATGGAAACGTTTAACCGAGCAGATGGAATGAATTACGCACCGATTGGTAAGGCTTCACCAGTTGTTAAGGAAGGGGAATATTACTTTGCCGCGGTAGCACTGGATCATGGACATATTTATGGGATGTGTAACGGATTAATTGAAGCGGGAGCGACCTTGAAATGGGTTTTTGATGCTGACGCAGAGAAAGTAGCTCAGTTTCAAAAAACATATCCACAGGTGAAAGTTGCATCCAGTTTAGAGCAAATTCTGAATGACAGTGATATTCAGCTTGTAGCGGCAGCTGCTATTCCTAATTTACGTGCTGAGCTAGGTATTAAAGTCATGCAAGCGGGTAAGCATTACTTTACTGACAAAGGTCCGTTCACGACGCTTGAGCAGCTTCAGCAGGTGCGTGAGGTATACGAGCAAACTAAACGCAAATACGCCGTGTACTACAGTGAACGAATCCATGTTGAAAGCGCAGTCTATGCGGCGCAATTAATTCAGCAGGGTGCTATTGGAAGATTGGTTCAGATGATTGGCCTAGGGCCGCATCGTTTGAATGCAAGCACGCGTCCAGATTGGTTTTTCCGCAAGGAGCAATACGGTGGAATTATTGCAGATATCGCAAGTCATCAGATTGAGCAGTTCTTATATTTCTCGGGAAATAGTAATGCACAAATCGTTAGCAGCGCTGTAGCAAACTTCAATAATAAAGAGTATCCAGAGCTAGAGGATTTCGGTGAAGTACATTTGCGCGGTGACAATGGCGCAACGGGATATATTCGCGTTGATTGGTTTACGCCAGATGGTCTACGCACATGGGGCGATGGTCGAATCGTATTACTAGGCACAGACGGGTATATCGAGCTGCGGAAATATGTAAACATCGCTACCGATGGGGGAGCAGATCATGTATTCCTCGTTAACGGTGAGAAGGAACAGCATATTCAAGCAACAGGCTTAACGGGTTTCCCATACTTTGGCCAGCTCATTTTAGATACGATTCATGGAACAGAAACTTCGATGACACAGGAGCATATCTTTACTGTTGCAGAGCTGACACTACGAGCTCAGCAGCAGGCAGTTGTGCTTGAAGGGCAGAAGAAATAATTGAAGTTTAGGAGTGACGAATTTGAAGCGATTTTTAGATAATGACTTTTTATTGCAAAATGACACAGCAGTTCTTCTGTATCACAACTACGCGAAGGAAATGCCGATCATAGATTACCATTGCCATCTAAGTCCGCAAGAAATCTATGAAAATAAAAGCTTTGAAAATTTAACAGAAGCTTGGCTTGCAGGTGACCATTATAAATGGAGAATTATGCGCGCTAGTGGCGCCATTGAGTCACTTGTCACAGGTGGAGATGGTGTAAGCGACTATGAGCGCTTTGCAGCATACGCCGCTGCTTTGCCACAGGCAATCGGTAATCCGCTATACCACTGGTCGCATTTGGAATTACAGCGCTATTTTGATGTGCATGAGATCATTAACGAGGATGATGCTCCGATTATTTGGGAGAAGGTTAATGCCAAGCTACAAACTGGTAAGTTCCGTACTCGCGATCTTATTGCGCTATCCAATGTGAAAGTAATTTGTACGACGGATGATCCGATCGATTCACTTGACTATCATAAAAAAATCCAAGAGCTTGAAGGATTTGACGTTCAAGTTTTGCCGTCCTTTCGACCGGATAAAGCGCTGGAAATTAATAAGGCAGGCTTTGTTGAATGGATTGCTAAGCTGGAGGAAGTCGTTGGTCGTAAGCTGACTAGCTATTCTGAGTTGCTGGAAGCACTTGGCGAACGCATCGCATATTTCAATGAGGTTGGCTGTAAAGTTTCTGACCACGGCATGGACTATGTGCCATATAGAGAGGTAACAGAGGAGCAGGCTGCTGCGATTTACGAACGTAAGCTAAGAGGCGAGGATGTCAGCTTAACAGAAGAGAAGCAGTATAAAACATACACCTTCTTATATATGGCGAGATTGTATGCGAAGCACGGCTGGATTATGCAGCTTCATATGAACCCAACTCGTAACAACAATACACGTATGTTTGCCAAATTAGGACCTGACCACGGTTATGATGCAATTAATGATGCGCCAGTGGCTGGTCCGTTAAAAGGCTTGCTTGATGCATTAGAGCAGGAGGACTTGTTGCCCAAGACTATCGTCTACTCACTGAATGCTAATGATAATGATATTTTGGCAGCGTTAATCGGTTGCTATCAAGGCGGCGGAGTAGCAGGGAAGATGCAGCTCGGCTCTGCATGGTGGTTTAATGATACGAAAAAAGGTATGATCACTCAGCTTGAAAGCCTAGCTAACTTCGGCTTGCTTGGGCAATTTGTCGGCATGCTGACTGATTCAAGAAGCTTCCTAAGCTTTACTCGCCATGAATATTTCCGCCGCATTCTGTGTAATTTGATCGGCACATGGGTAGAGCAGGGCGAGCTGCCTAATGATGATGAACATCTTGGCCAGCTTGTGCAAAATATTTGCTATTATAATGCGAAGCGTTACTTTGGATT
>Ga0182738_1007888_pt1 | contig 10702 bp, 11 predicted proteins | sample eDN5th30CBELigMG_FD_128876 | JGI IMG/M metagenome (GOLD analysis project Ga0182738, IMG submission 128876) | Enriched Miracle-Growth compost microbial communities from Emeryville, California, USA - eDNA 5th pass 30_C BE-Lig MG (version 2)... ... | reverse complement strand
CTCGTTCAAAAATCCGTAGGCGAGTATCGCCTTGCTGTCTCAGCCCACAACCGACCCTCCTTTGCTCGGTCTCAAGTGACGGTAAAGCGTGGCCCTGCTTACGCCAACCGTGTCCGCGATCTCCTTCATCGTCATCTTACTCTCGGGGTCCTCGTACAAATCCTGAACCACTCGAAGCTTGTCCGGGGACATCACCGTCCGGCGTCCTCCAACTCTCCCCCTTCGCCTGGCTGCTTCGAGGCCAGCCTTGGTGCGCTCGGCAATCAAATCTCGTTCAAACTGGCTGATCGCCCCGAAGACGTGGAAGACCAGCATCCCCGCTGGGGTGGTGGTATCCAGGTTCTCCTGGATGCTTACGAAGCTGACGCCTCGGTCGTTGAAGGCGTTGACCGTTTCGATCAGATGCTTGAGCGACCGCCCCAGGCGATCCAAACGCCAGACCACGAACGTGTCTCCCTCTCGAACATAGTCAAGAGCCTTTGCGAGTTCGGGCCGATCTGACCGCGATCCGCTGATCTTGTCCCGGTAAACCTTCGAGCAACCGGCCTCGTTGAGCGCATCGACTTGGAGGTCGAGGGTCTGTTCGTCCGTCGATACTCTTGCGTAACCGATCATCGTGCCCATCGGCCTATTGTATCACTAATACTACTACCGTTTGTGAGACAACCAGTGAGACACGGGTTTTGGAATGCCGAATCGGGCTTTTTCTGGCCTTGCCACCGCCATCGCACAAAGGGTCGTTTGCGAGACGGGCAATCCTGTAAATGTTGAGTGCACCGGCCTCCAAGAACGCCAGCATGGGTCTTGCGTCGTATCGTGCCCTCGAATCCTTCCCCTCCGTTATTCGGTGGTGATCCGACTTGACATTGGCGTGTCATTCTCATTTCAGCGGTGGCCCTCACTGAAGAAGATCAAGTTCCCTCGACGTCGCTGGGAGCAACCGAGTAGCGCCCCTAACTGGCCTAGAGTGTCTGGCGACTGATCGGAGCGAGATACTGCGGAGAACGACACTGCCCATCTAATCCATTCGATCATGAGCCCAAACCGAGTAGAAGCCAGCCCGAACCCGGACATCCTCCGCTGGGGTCGTCTGAGTGCCGGTTTGGATCTGGAGATCGCCGCGAAGAAGGTGCTAGTGAAGCCTGAGCGCCTGGAAGCCTGGGAGTCTGGTGAGTTGCGCCCGACGATCGGTCAACTCCGCAAGCTGAGTCACGCCTACCGCCGATCAATAGCGGTGTTCTATCTCTCTGAACCCCCGGACTGGATCGATTTGCCTCCGGACTACCGACGTCTCCCCGGAGAAGTCGCCGGTACTGAATCTCCCGACCTTCGACTTGAACTCAGAAAGGCGATGGTTCGTCGCGATGTAGCTGTTGAGCTTTCCGAGGAAGGGTACCCGGCGAGCCTCGGCATCGAGATCGCTCTGGATGAAGATCCTGAACTCGCGGGAGCAAAGATCCGCGATTGGTTGGATGTCTCTCTAGAGGAGCAGGTCTCTTGGCGGGGGCCTTACGACAGCTTCAACGGTTGGCGCTTCGCCCTCGAAACCGTTGGAACCCTCGTGTTCCAAATGACCGAGGTCGAACTCAGCGAAGCGAGAGGCTTCTCGATCGACGTATCGCCGTTGCCAGTTATTGCCGTGAATATAAAGGACAGCCCCCGAGGGCGTGTCTTTTCGCTCCTACATGAGTGCGCCCATCTGGCGCTCAGGCGCGGAGGGCTATGTGACATGGACGACTCCACGTCTCGTGACGAGGATCTGCTCAGGGTCGAGCAATTCTGCAATGCCGTTGCCGGAGCCTCGCTCGTGCCGAGGGAGGAGATCTTGAACGATGAGGTGGTTCGTTCGCACGACATGTCCGAACAATCGTGGTCGAGCGAGGAGACCTACGAGATCGCACGGCGGTTTGGCGTCAGCGAAGAGGTCGTGATCCGTCGGCTCCTGGATCTCGGCCTGACTAGTCGCTCGTACTACCTCGCACGCCGCCAAGACCTGTCGAGAGCCTATGCCGAGTTCCGTCAGCAGCAGAGCGGAGGGTTCGCTCCCCCGGCGAACATGGCGTTCGCCAGCAACGGACCACTCTTCACAGGACTTGTGCTGTCCAGCTACTCGGATGGAACGATCACCGGAAGCGATGTGTCCGACTATCTCGGCGTTCGCCTCAAGCACCTGCCGAAGATCCGGTCGCTCGTACTGGGATCCTCGTGATCTACAGCATCGACACTTGCTCGCTGATTGAACCTTGGCGCAAGGATCTGCCGAGGGATGTTCTTCCGTCGCTATGGGAAGAACACCTGCCCTCGATTATTCAGAGTGGCCGCCTGAGAGCCACGATGGAGGTGCGTCACGAGATCGAGCGGCAGGACGACGAGCTTCTCGAATGGGTGAAGCCGTACGCGGACGACCTCTTCGTGGAGATCAACGGAGAGACTGAACAGGCCGCCGTCGAAATCTTGAGAACCCATCCGAAGCTGATCGATCCCCGATCCTTCAGATCAGGAGCCGACCCGTTCGTAATCGCGCTCGCCCTCTCGGGAGAGCAGTGCGTCGTTGTAACCGAAGAAAACCCAAAGAGCCAGGTCAATCCTAAGATTCCCGACGTTTGCTCGAGCTACGGGATCGAATGCATCCGACTAATCGATCTGATCCGCCGAGAGGGGTGGAGATTCATTTCCGCCTGATCGACCAGGCATCTCGAACGGCGACGGCCGAGCAACGCTAGCTTTGCCTCGACTCCCGATACCGCCGTCGAGACTCATCGAAAAACTCCTGGTCCTGGGAGGCGAGCCACTCTGCGAATTGGGTGCTGTACTGCACCGGTCCGAAGCGCGAGTAGTGGATGAACTGAGGATAAGAACCAGGATTTATCTCGTGGATCGACCTTACGCACTGAACGTCCCAGGTGTTGATCGAACGGCCATCGGGAAGCTGCTCGTTTACCTGCTCAATGAGTTCTTTCTGCCGGAACGGGTGCGAGAGGTCTGGATCAATTCGTCCGAATACTGGAGCCCCAGGATTGTCAGTGAGCCGTATCTCGGCCAACGCCCCAGTCTCGTCGTAGGAGAGCGCAGAGTAGGTTCCAACCTGCTCGTCCGGGTGACTGACCACTTTTCGGATGTTTCCGAGCCAGGTCTCCCTTACGTTCTCCAGGCGGCTCTCAATGAAGTCCTGAATATCGTCGGTGTTCGCGGGTTCGCTTTTCGCCCCATGCCTCACGTAGGCCGTGCCTCGACCGAAGGCTGTCTTTTGCCTATCCGGTTTCTCAGGGTTCGGATAGGTCCCAGGCTGAGAGAAGACGAGAAGCCGATTGCTCGCCTCTACCACGACCGCAGCGACCGGACCGTCCGCCCTATCAACCTTTGAAATCAGGAATCCCGAAAAGTGTTTGCCGGTGTACTTGAAGACCTTGTCTGAGATTGAAGCCGGGTCCACGGCGAGCACATCGTCGACCGCACTTCCAGCGTGACTTCCATCGTTGTTGGCCCCAATCACCAGAACTCCCCCTCCAGAGTTGGCCATAGCGACGAGGTCCTTAACGATCTCGACCCAATCTTGAGCTGCGGTCGGATCGAACTCTCGCTTGAAGTCCACGTACTTGGACTCGCGCTTGGCTTCCGACGCCCGCTTCAGTAGGGATTCTGGATCTTTCTTGGCCAAGGCCAGATCTACTTCAGGCCGCGAACTTTTTCACGATCTGATCCGTTGCTGACAAGGCTCTAAGAAGCTTCTGATATCCCCGAATCTCCTCGGATGAGAGCTTGCTGCCGAGCCGGTCCTTTGACCATCGCTGGGCCGGTTGATAGCCGCCGATCCAGTACTCCCAAACTTCGGTTGAAACATCTTCAAAGCACTGGGTGTCGTTGATCCAGATTGCGCCATCGCGATGTTCGAGCAGCTCAAGCTGATCGGTGCCGGGTACCGCGAAATTCGCCGTGCCCCCAGGAAGGTCCACGTAGAGATGCGCAAGTCGCAGGTCCCGTCCCGCATTCGCGAAGTAATCGAACTCTTCGGAGTCCGCAGGGATCGCGACCACCGGAAACTCTATGCGGAGGTAGGCATCGAAACGGTCGCGATAAGCGGGATCATGGAGCCTGCCGTAGCAATAGTCAAAGACTTCTTGGGCATCGACCTCTCGGTCCACGTTGGCAGTCAAGGCTTGAACTGAATCATAGTCAAGATTTGAATGACGATTGCCATCTTCGTCATAGATGTACAGCGGAGCGAACACAGGTATGCCCTTATTGCTGTAGTGGACGCGATTGTCGGGGACCGACGAGGTGACTTGAACGTGTGACCAGCGATCCGTCGCCGCCTGCCGAGACATGATGAGACCGACGTTCTCGCCTGCGAGTAGATGGTCCATGACTCGATCGCGAAGACGCCAGACGAGTTTCTTGTCGTAATAGATCCATCGCCGGTCGAAGGGGCGATACTCGTAGGGGACCAGCTTCTGTGGATCGAGATCGATGTCGTTGCGATTCTCATATGCCCAACCTGGATAGTTCTTCCCCAACCCGTACTTGTGGCGAAGCCCGTCAGCATCGATTCGGTCTTGAACCAGTTCGGTGATTCGGGTAAGCAACTCCTCCTTATTCCGGGAGACCACAAAACCATCTCCCATCGTCACGACGGCAGTGCTCTGGAGTCGGAATAGCTGCTTCAGACTGACGCCCTGCTCATATTCATCACGGTCGGCATCGTCACTCGGCTTGAAGTAGTACATGCGCTGATTAAGATCGATCTCACTCCACTCGATCTCATCAGCATCGAGAGCCGCGAACTTCTCTTTTCGTCGTCCCCATAGGTCAGCGTGAAACACCTTCGCGGGCTCGTCGTCCTTGCCTCGGCCGGACCGGACTCCGATGATGATCGCGACGCCTTGACGAATATCGAACACGTTGTCGTCGGGACCGCCGTCAGGTGCGGTTTCCTTGCGATGCTTGTTGCCATGAAGATCCAGAATGTAGATCGCGTCGAAAGTCTGCGTCAGATGCCAACGCATACCGCGAAAGGTCGGGTTATCAAGATAAGCGTGGTTGGTGATGAATCCGACGACTCCTGAGCCAGTGCGCCGGATCCGACTCTCGGCCAGAGCTATGAACTTCACGTAGTCATCGGTCAGCCAGTGCTTCTTCTCGTTCAGCTTGGCCTGACCACCCGGTTCGAACTTGTACGAACTGACTAGTTGATTTGGAGCCTTGCCTTTGTTGCTCGAGACCGCACGGTAGGGAGGGTTTCCTACGACGACCATGATCGGGCGCACGTTCTTGATATCGCTCGCTTGCGCCGACTCCTGAGTTACCGCGTCAGCGAGACCGAACTGGAAAGCACCCTGGTCAGCTTGAATCCCAGGCTCCAAGCTGTTGGTCAGGAAGATATTCAAACGCTCGCCCAAGTCCGTGGCTCCGCTCTCAGCGAGAGTGAGCCCAAGCTTGAGATGGGCGATCGTGTAGGGAGCCATCATGAGTTCGAAGCCGTTCAGGCGGGGAATCAGGTCGTCTCGCACATAGCTAGGCCAGAGCCCCTCTTGCCCTTCGAAACCCGATCGTATGAACGTCGAAATCTCGTTCAGGAAAGTCCCAGTGCCTGCTGCCGGATCGAGAATCTGCACCATGTGCTCACCGCTAAACGCGTTGTCCTCGCTGGGGAGGTGCCTGGAGGAATCGGCAATCCCGTTGACTAGTCCGAAGTCCTCCTTCAACCTGCGGTCGACGTGCCGCACGATGAACCTGACGATCGGTAGCGGCGTATAGAAGGCCCCCATAGCCGTTCGCTGCTTGGGATCGTAGGTCTTGAGGAAGTCCTCGTAGAAGTGGATAACCGGGTCCTTCACGTCCGGCCCGCCTTCGAACAGTCGTGCCTGAGTGAGGTGCTCGTGGACAATCTTTCGAACATCGCTGACAGCGAAGACCGCGCAGAGTTCATCGACTATGTAAGCCAGGCGGTCGTCGAACTGGGGACCAGCGATGTGATCGAAGAACTGCCGCAAGAACGGGTTGCTTGGCGGCAGAAGATCGCGGGCCTCCTGACGAGAGAAGCTGTCGATGGAGTCGTCGTCATACCGTGCTGCGAAAAGTCCGTAGACCAGGGTTTGCGCGTACATATCCGCGAACTTCTCTTCATCGAGGTCGCGCACTAGCTGCTCTTGGATCAGCTCATAAATGCGAACCAGTTCTCTCGTGCCCTGGTTGTCCGTGGGAGACTTGAGGAAGAAGGCGACGTTGTCTCTGATGCGTCGCGCCTTCGCTCCCATGAGGCTCGCGAGTTTGGTTCCGCTGGTGATCTTTTCCGGCGGTGAGTCCAGGAAAGCGCGTAGCTCGTTCGCGAGTGGTTCGAACTGGTCGGGGTCTGGTTCTACGGTTCGATCAGGCTGCAGACGGCCTATGGAGATCGTTCGGTAGCGATCTCCGTTTCGATAGAAGCGAAACTCGAGATAGTTGGTTAGGAAGAGATTGGGGTATCCGGCGTACCGGAGCATCTGCTCCGACTTCTCGACCTTGTCCAGATCGGCATCGATGTCTTTCGCCTCTCCGTACCCGAGAGTAAGGCTGACCGCATCACGAGGCCGGATGATGAAGTCCGGCGCACCAAACTCAGAGCGCTTCGGGTCATTGACTGCCGTGACTGCCTTCACGGACTCGATCAAATTCTTGAGAGCCGGCCGGTAGGCATGCTCCGCCGCTATCCCAGTCGACAGCTCCGCGCGGATGCTCCCGAGGTATTCGGTTAGGGCAGCTCGATCGTCCATGACCGAGCGAGAGTACTAGCGCCGACCAGCGGCAAAACGGACCTCTTGGACGCCAAACGGGGATGGACAGGCCCAATCTGCGGTCTCGATCTATGCGGTCCTGTCAGCTAAGGTTGTTTGCCTTGTTTGGCGCTGCTGGCCATGCGAGCTTTGCTAGCGCCCGTTACGACTAGAAGCACACCAAGAGCTGGTCAAGCGAACGGAGAGCTGAAAACGTCAGTCTTCCAAGGAAGCCAAGCCAGCGGCTTCCAGATAGCCTCCGACTTCAGGCCGCGCTTTCGCGGTCGTGGACGAGATCGCTCCCACTTTCGGGGACGATCAAGTGTCGCTCCCGAAGGCCCTCCGAGTGAACCACTTCATAGAAGATGCCCGGCTGCCTTCCGACCGCTTCGACGCTTCTGATCATCCGCTGTTCAGCGCTTGCGTTGGCGGTGTGGAAAGCCATCCCGTCCCTGGGCCAGAGCGGGTTGCCGCAGACGAAGTGCTGCTCTTCGAGAAAATCGAGCACCTGAAATCCTGAACCGAACTCGTTCTCGTTCTCATCGTTGTTGAGATCGTTATCGAGAGAAAGCTCAACTACTCGCCCGGACAGCAGCAGAAAGCACGCTTCACGGGCCGAGCGAACATGAACCCATCCTTCCGGGGCCTCCCGGTCCACTGGATCATCGTCCAGCCACACCCGGAGTTCACCTTCTGGCGGGATCGGTCGGCCCAAGAAATCTTTGATCGCGGAGCGATAGTTCACCAGGTCAGTCATTGCTTTCCTTGCGGCTCTCAGGTAGATCGGGGTGATCCTCGCCTTCCAGCCACGCCCCTTCAATCGCTGGCGGGTCGCTGCCGATATAGCCCTTGTTTTTGAGTTCTACGGCCCACCCCGCTGGCTGGTTGGGTGTCCTTGGTTTGGGAGGCTGCTCGGTTTCTCCGGTCATGAACCTCTCCCACGCTTCCGCATATGCCTGATGATGCTGCCGCCACGCAGCCGCACCCCACATACCCTTGGCCTTTCCGGCCCTTTCACTTGGACCGGGATAGCCCTTGTGGGCGAAAACGAGAGGGCTGCGGACGTAGCCCTTGCCGAGAGCATCCTTGAGTGCCCCGATCTGTTCTCTCATCACGAACTCGGCCCGTTGGTTGAGCCTGGCCTTTCTCTGGCGTTCCAACTCTTCGGCTTCCTGTTGCCGTTCTTGCTCAACGAGTTCGTGGTCGGGCAGCCAATCCGCGAGTGATTCCGGTTCCGCGTCAGTCTCTCCCCGGATGAACTGCTCCCACTGTTGCCACCGGGTCCAGTCCTCGGGTGCCCCCCATTGACGGATCCCTTCCCGAACTTTGGCTGACGGGTAGCCGGGGTAGTTGCCGGGACTTCGAACTGGCTTCCTTGGGTCCTGCCAGTTCGACTCTTCATCGCTCATGCGTTCCTCCATCGTCTCGGGCTTTCGCACCTTTCCCAATCTGGGTGGTTGCGGCAGAGTCTTCGGGCCACGTCCCTCGTCTGCTCTTCATGGATTCCGCTTGTACTTAGCGGGCGATTCAGGGTAGCAGCAGTACCCTCGACTTCAAGCTGCCTTGGGGAATGGTCGTATCGCCAAGTTCATTCCTGACGAGCCAACGGGATTCGATAGAGCGCCGCACCGTCGATTGACTGGATTCCTGAGTCAGGCATCGATGCGAGATCCACGTCGAAGTCCCTGAATTCGCCGTCGCCGGACCTCTGCTCACCGTTGAGCGTGGCGAGCGACCGCTCGAACATCCGGCCCCGGTCACCGTGAAGACAGTCCAGGTGGATGATCTTCACGTTGAGTGCCTGCTGGTCGGTCAGATAGCCGATGGCTTCCAAGGCGACCGTCATGAGTTCCTGATCCCACCCTCCGTTGATTGGGTGAGCCAAACGGATCTCATCTTCCTTCCAGAGGCTGTCTCCGGCCCGTATAGCCGTATAGACGGCCGAGAAGTAGTAATCCCTCCAAATGCCATGCGAATCGCCGTGAACACGCTGGTAGAAAGTCTCATCGCCCTGGCTGTTGTGGTTGGCCTGAATCAAGGCGAGACCGGGCGAAGACCCCACTTCCGGCATTACCGCGACGAAAGCGCCATCTGGGCTGTCAGTGATCCGGTCCGCAAGCGCAAGAATCTCCTTTTCGCGGGGATCACCATTGACAAAACCCGTGAGGCGTACGAATCCTCGCGTAGCCGAGCAGCAGATCAACGGGAAGCGGTGGGAATCCCTGCGGTCGGGATCGCAGGTCACGGTTACTGTCGAGACATTGCCTTTGAGTGTCGCAGCTTCAGTCGGCCGATCTCCCTGACCTCGGCTCGTGCTGACCGACGTGCTTGCTTCGCGTTTCATCGATTCATCTCCGAGCTTGGGGTTCGGGCCAATCCCTTGGAGCGAGTGAGGTCCCGTGGGTCGATGCTCGTCTCGAAGCCATGAAGCCGCCCGCGACTAGCGCGGCAGCTACACACAGCAGCATCGTGCTGACGGCTGCTATCCAGACAGCAGCAGTCTGGGTTGCTTCTTCGAAGTTTGAAGCCCCCGTGTATATGGCGCTACCAATGGTCGCGACGAGATACGCACCAGAGGCGATAAACGCACCAATCGCGATGAACAGATCACGACCTGCTATCTCGTACTGTCTGAAACCAATAGAGACTATAATCCAGGCCGCAGAAAGTATGAGGAAGGCTAGGACGATGAAGATGATTCCAGTCTTTATTCCACCCGGAACATAGTCATAGTGATCGGTGATCGCCACGAAATTGACGAGCCTGCTCGTAGCCATAAAGAAGGCATAGATGGCGAGCGATATGGCCGCAACGAATAGGTAGCTCCGGTTGCCCCGGTTTTGCTGTTTGCGAAATGTGGAAGCTACCAACCACGCTGCCGCAATGAAGGCAAAGTCACCCACAGCCCTTGTGGCCGCAACCGGAATGGCACCTGGCTCCGAACTGTCGCCAAGAATGTTGTCAAGCATCGAATACAGATCAGATGCGAAATAGAACGCGAACGCAGTAAGAAATAGTGAAGCTGCTGTAGCCAAGAGCGACCTCCGCTGGGTTCGTGCGCGGAATGCTGCGATAGCTACAGCGGCGGCTGCGATAGCCAAGAGATCCCCCGGAAGCGCAATCCAGTTGGTCACCTGAAAGCGAGTTTCCAGGTCAAGCGAGATGAACGCAACGATGGTGAGCAGGGTACTGATCGCCGCGAAGATGCCCGCCGCGAGGACGACCGAGGCACCCGCGACTAGAAAACTGTCGCGATTTCCACCTGCTGGGAGTCGATGCGCTTCAGTCGTAGGGCGTGGAGGTCCGGGGCTGGGGATCTGTAGCTCGGGGTCTGGCTGCGCGGGCACAGGGTCCCTCACCTCGTTGGTCCATTGCTGACCATCCCATAGGCGCTCTTGCCCTCGATTGATCGGATCCTCGTACCAACCGGGCGAAGGTGCAGACCCCGGATCGTCTTGAACCATTCGTGACTTCCTCCCCCAACACTCCACGCTTGCAGGTGGTGAGAGGGTACCAGACTGTGACTCATAGTCCGTGGACTTGTAGTCCACATATCGACAGGGTTCGGGCATGGCCCAGCCCGCTCCCGAACTCGACTTCCTAGGCCGGGCGGTAAAGCAGATCCGTTCGGAGCGCGGGATCTCCCAGGAACGACTCGGACTCGAAGCCGGTCTGGACCGAACCTACATTTACGGTATCGAGCGAGGGCGACGTAACTTGAGCTACAGCAGCCTTCTCAGGGTCGCTTCGGCGCTCGAAGTAAAGGCTTCGCACATCGTCCTGACGGCAGAAGCTATCTCGACCCACCCAGACGAGCGCAAACCGAACAGCCACTAGAGTCAGGGCCCGGTGTCTCGGGATCCCAAAGAATCATGCTTCCCCCCACCGCCATGAAACTTGTCGGGTCCCTCTCGGACGACGGCCTTCACGTACGCGCGAAGACGGCCTCTTCG
>Ga0182738_1007887_pt1 | contig 10706 bp, 8 predicted proteins | sample eDN5th30CBELigMG_FD_128876 | JGI IMG/M metagenome (GOLD analysis project Ga0182738, IMG submission 128876) | Enriched Miracle-Growth compost microbial communities from Emeryville, California, USA - eDNA 5th pass 30_C BE-Lig MG (version 2)... ... | reverse complement strand
GGTCTGAGGTGTTTTTGAAAAACCTGACTTTCTCAAAAAAAAAAACTCAGAAAATCACCTCAGAGTGCATTTAGCTCTATATATTTATGTCGTTCTGTAAACTTCCTCACAATCTGAGACTTGTTTTGATAGATATCAAATATATATTACACTTATACTAGTATGCAGTTAATAATATTAAATATATATACTGTAAGGGATATGCGTATGTTTTTAGCCAGTTATTCTCTTTCATTTTTTTTTGAGAAAGATGAAAATTTCTACTCAGTTGAGATATAAGAGGTCTGAGATTCTCCTCAGATCTTTAAACAAATGATGCTTTTCTCGAAGAACTAAGTTAGAAAAATTTCAGAGGTTCAGAAATATTTCTAACTGATAATTTGGTTTTGGTGGATTAATCCACCATTTAAAAAGTTCTCACTGCAAGGGTGGTGGATTTTCCCACCAGAGAGGGAAAAAGGACTGTGCAGTGGCTGGTTAATTCACCAAAGGAGTTTCCTCAAGATTCATCTAAATTTCTAGTTCAAACCTTCGAAGAGTACTTATTTCGCATAGAATAGGCCTGGCGGATTAACCCACCACCCCACAGCCCATCTTCCCTCTCTGGTGGGTAAATCCACTACCCTTGCAGTTTGAATGACTTCAAAGTTTTTTGAAGGGATTTATCAGTTAATAATATCATGCCAATCTAATCTTGAAATATCGATTCTCGAGTTTTAATCCTTAAGTTCAAAATTCACTGAGGAGATTTACGGATCAAAATGTGCGAAATGTAAGTGAAAACAGACTTGAGTTCAACAAGCTTCAAACTCCCTGTTGTGAAAGAGTGATGCATGATCAAGTAGTTCAGAGAAAGTTATTGTTACTCAAAGGTTTTATTGTATAGTATTTATGGATTTCACCTCCGGACCACGCCTCTCCCCAGCAGAAAAACTCCTCAAGAAGTTTATCGCGCTCCATAAACGTCATCAGCATATTAAAAAGTTTGAGAAATATTTTGAAAAGAAAATTGTCCCATCAATATCCAAACATTTAAAGAATAACGATTTCCAAACAAGTACAGGAAGGAGTGATTTGCAAACTGCCTTCTGCTTCATATTGTTACCTTCTTTCAATACCCAAGATTTGTCTGTAAGCGAGAATATTCAACCAGAACCCGGAATCATCGCAAGCTTCGATCAGACCATTCCATCATCAGAAGACGAAAAAAGAAGAGAGCTTTACTACTTGGAGAAACCGAAAAAAAGTACCTAGATCTAGGAAAACAGAAAGAAAATCAAAAAGCAACGAACTTTCTTCTTCGAACAGATCCAGAACGTAAATATATTCTTGGGCTTGTCACAACTGCCTGTGAAATTTCGCTTTGTCTGCACGAAAAAATCGAGACTGCTGAATCAGTTGAAGTTCCAGACCCTTTTACCCTGGATGAAAATGAGGATCAACCGGACCTGAATCCTCATGCAGTTGATCACCCAGCTGAGGCTGAAAACCTGACTCGAGCTGATTTACCTCAAGATGCCCAGAATATGGAAGTAGAAGAAGAATAAAAGCAGCATAGAGAGAGAGAACAAGAGGAGGAGGAAGAGGAAGAGCTAGAGGAAGAAGAAGACGGTGACAACGAGAGTGAAGTTAGGCTTCATAGTCTGGAGGAACGTCAAAATGCTTCTTGGAGCGACAGTGAGAATGAATTGGGAATTTATCAAGGGGATGAACATGAGCAAAATGAAAATCTACATTTTGATCGAGCTGACCTGCATGAGCCAAGTGACATTCCTTCCAAGATAGAAGAAGGTGAAGAGGACCAAGAAAGAGAAATCCAAGGACCTGGCCAAAGAGGACATCAGGAAGAACATCACACGCAAGCTTTGAAGCAATTGAAACTCAAATTAAAATAGTGGAGATGAACCGACTGGATCTGAATTCCTGACTCTGGTTGATCTGCAAAATTTAGCAGCAAATCCTGAAGAGACGATTCAAGAAATTCGATATGACAAAAGTTTGAGCAGCGAGGAACGACTTTTTGAAAAAGAAGGAGAAAGAGAAAGAGAAAGCGAAGAAGACAACAGCGACATGGTCTTACATTTTTATACACGAACCTGTCGTCTCATCAGCTTTGACGAGGAAACCCAATTTAAGAGAAGACTCAAAATTTCTCTAACTCAAAATCTCTCAGCATATCTTAATGTAACCCTTCTCTCTGAAATTTGTCAAGTGCTCATGTACATTGTCCATAGAGGCAATCAATTTGAGAACTTTTGCTCTTGGTAAAAATTTTTGAAAATCTTCTCATAAAATTTTTAGGATATCTGGATTTAAAGACAGAATTGTTTAACTTATCAAAGTCAAAATAGAAAAGTCATTCAAGTATTATTATATTTTGGATCCTATGCTATCTGCTAAGCTTTATGCTCGGAAAACTTTTAAAGTATTAACTTTGAACCAATATATTAGGATAAATTTATTTTCAAATATAAATGTCCAATGCAATTACAATAACTAGAAATACCTTTTTGCTCGCAGATTAAATTATGTTTGGGTAGTGAAGTTTCAATAATTCTGTACATCTTCAACATGGCCAAATTACAAACTCAAAGACGGAATCAATCACATCATTTTCATCACAAAAAGTTTTCTTCATAACTCTCCAAACAAATGATCATCTTGAGTCTGTTCATACAGTGACCAATGGATTTTCTTGAAATTTTCTCTTTTTGCGAATAGCAATTCCTATCGTGAAAAAATCAGAGCGAAAAAAATTTATTTTTACACTTTTAATTTCACACAAAGAGATAGAGTTGTCAGAATAATTATGAGCGGTAATATTATAGAGAACTTCAAGCAAGGTATCAACATGATAGAGACCTCTCTATCAGAAGAGCAAACTTTATTTGGATATATCAAGCTAAAATACGAAGTTAACAACAAACATTTTTTGGCGATGCTTGCCTTCCATTTAGTTTTGGGTCTTTGTATTTTTGGTGCTGAGCTTCAGCAACAGAATTCCTTGTTGAACTTGGATTACTTTTCCCTCAAGGATGCGGATACTGCAACCGATTATAACGCATGGCTCATTCTTGTTGACCTCTTGACAAAATTAATTGTTACCCCCATCTATAAAAAAATTGGGTACAATCTTGGCAGAAGGAAGATGGCTTTTATTGGTTTTGGAGTTGTGGCAGTCTCTTTTCTAATTTTCAGACCAAGCCCACAACCTGACACCAGTTTCAGTTTTGCTTTGGTGTCCAGATTTGTTTATGCAAATGGAATAGCAGTTCTTTTATCTCTGCCTTTATTGTCAGATTATATTGAGCATGATTCTAAAGGAAGAGGAATTGGTTTAAATGCTTTATTCTTGACTCTTGGTTATTTCCTCGCCAGCTACATTGTCAATTTGTTTTCATATTATGATGACTTGACTCGTGTCTATATGACCTATTTCGTCATTGTCCTTTTACTCGGAAATACTGCCAGTTGGTTCTTGAAGTCCGGCATTGACTATTTCAGACAAGCAGTTCTTTCTCCAGATAAACATATCGACGTAGATGAAGATATAAACAAGAACCCTTTAAACCCTTCAGAAGACCAGATCATTCTTTCGAAACGAAAACTCGCCCTTCACGCCTGTAAAGCTCGCCCTTGGATCTACATTGCATTTGTCTTTAGCTTTATGACGGGATTAACCTTTGCTGTGACCGCCCAGAATCTCAACCTTTATTCCCAAACCTTTAGACTCCCTGGAAAACTCCAAACAGGCTCCTCAATTACCATGAAGGCCAATTTTGCTTCTGCTTTGGTCTCATTGATCCTCGGCCCCACTATTGATAAAATTCAGCCTCTATATCTCGCTATCGTCACTTTTGTGCTTGCAATTTTGGGATCTTTCAGTATTTGGACTGTGGAAGATCCTCATGGCTCTGCTTTGACAGTGCTTGGTATTGCTTTGGGCATGGCTTACGGTTTGTCTCGTATTTTGAATATTTATCTCGGGTATAAGCACTATCCTACATCAATGAGAGGACTTTTCTTTACATTTTCAAGCTTTTTCGTGGCATTGGGAGTGTTTTGTACAACAGTAATTGGAGGACTTTTTATGGATACAGAGGATAAGAATTGGCCATTTTATATGACAGGACTTTGTTCAGTGATTGGGCTGGCAGTGTTTACTTTCGTTTATGTGGAGATTATTATCCCAACAAAGAGAAAGATCAAAAATAAGCAAGAATTGAATTTATCATTGTTGTATACTTCAATACAAAGTAAGAATGTTAATGAAGTTACCATTGAATTAGATAATGATAATGAAAGTAAATTGCATTTAGAAAATTAGCGTAAATAAGGAGCTTTGTAAATATCGTTTGTATGTTATTTGTTCTTTCGAAAATTTGATCAGATTTTTTAGAAAAAAAAGTTTTTGATAATTTTATTTTTCAGAATTCCGAGAAAAAATGGGAAAGAAAAACTTGAAAAATCGTCAAAAGAAAAATTTAAATCGAAAAAACCAGCCTCGTAAACCAAGTAAAGGTCAAGGCAATACCAAAGCGGACAGTCCAGAATGGGATGCATATTTCAAGGAGTACCAAGAAATTCTCAATAAAAAAGGGGTTTACATGCGAGATGTTCAAGGCGATGGAAATTGTTTATACAGAGTCGTTGCTGATCAAATAGAGGGAAGCGAGAAAGACCACAAGAAATACCGAGAGAATGTGGTATCATATCTGACTGAGCATAAGGATTATTTTCAGGTGTTTCTTCTTGATACAGAGGATATTGATAGTTATATCAGACATCAGAGCAAAGATGGATCTTGGGGAGGTCATTTTGAGCTGGTGGCTCTGAGTGCTTTGTTAAATGTGAAATTCTGTGTGCATACGAAAGATCAAGATCCAGTTCTTGTACAATCGGATGAGAATGCTCAAGGTGATAAAAGAGTTTTGCATATTGCATATCATGTTGGAGAACATTATAGCAGTATCAGAAAAATTGGAGATGTAGGTGAAACTCCTGCAGAAGAAATTCCAGGTTTAGGAGAGCCTACTGGGGAGAGTAAAAGTGTGAGTGCTGTGGAAGAAAGTGAACAAGAAGAAGAAGAGGTGAAAGAAGTTGAGAAATAATTTTTTTTGATAAAGAAAAGGAAAACTTTTTGTGAATAAACATATTTGTTATCTTATATAGAGATTATAATTGTACAAATAAACAATAATAAATGAAGAAATTTCGGTTAATGGTCAAGAGCAGTTAAACTTGGTCGTTTAGTGGGTTCAGCGATTGCGGTTTTTTCGTAGACCTGTCTTAATTGTTCAAATGAAGTAAAACTATGAGCTTTGGTGGCCTTTTTGAACTTCTTTTTAATAAGGTCTTGTGCCATGCCAAAGTCCAAAAGAGTGACTCCAGGAACAGTCTTTCTGATTCTTTGCCAAGTGTCATACAAATCATTAAGCAACGTTTGATGAATAAGGTCCCAAGCTTCTTCGTCTTTATTCAACATTCTACAGAAAGACTTGAGAGCAATTCTTGAGCATAATTCTTTGCGTCCTTGTTGAGGAGTTTCCTCACTGGAAATATGATAGTATGTCTCAAGGTAATGCGTGATGTAGATTGAGCTGATTGCCAAGAAGAATTCGTTAGCAGGACTAACCATAAACTTTATTCTCTTTCCATAATTTTTAGCAAATGAAGTCAATTGCTTGAGGGCGACAAGTCCTCCAGCTCTAAAGTCACTTCTAGGATTTGAATTTTGGAATCCGAATTCTTTCCATTTATCATTAGGAATTTCTTCCAAAGTCTCTTCGGTCAGGACTTCGAATAATTCTCTCAATAAATGATCAAAATCTTCACATTTAGGATCAATCTTGATCGTAGCTTCTTCTCTAAGATTATTATAGCTCTTTAATTCCTTTCTTGTCAATCTATTCTTGTTATCAGGCCAGCAAGGAGCGCATAAACGGACCAATAGTGGCTTGTTTTTGACATGTGTAAGGGGTTCTTCGTTAAAGTAAGCTTTGACGTGGGAACTTGATGTATTGGTTTCTTGGCCTTGAAGCATGGGCTTTTCATCATCAAAGGTGGTAGTTTCAACATCTTGGAATCTTCTATAATCAGGATAAGAAGAAGATTCGAGCTCGAATTTTTGAGTTTGTCTAGAAGCGGAACTGCTCATAAGAGAGAAATTGAATTGAATTTTTATTTGAAAATGTTTATTGATAAACTTGAGGACTTACCCGTTTTTAAATTAATAAAGTGAAATTAATTGAGGATCCTTGTAGGATTCATCGAGAAATGACATTAATCTGAATATTTCTGAAACTAATTTATAAAATCCCTCAAGGATCGTGAAGTTTATTAGATGAAAAATTCCAGGGAAATATCCCTGTAATGGTTTAATTCGTTGTCTATGAAATTCATGAGAAAGATGAGACAAGGGGATTTTTCTTTGTTGGTTTGGAGTGAAACGGTGATTTATTTGAAGAGCGAATCAACATCGGATCATGAGCAAATCAGTTTTTCTAAAACTAAAAAAGGGAGCAAAAATTTTCAACAAATTGCGATCTAAACAGTGAGTGGTTCAAATTATAATCAAAAGTTAAAAATGAAATTATCAAGGTCTTGTTCTTCTTGAGATCTGATAATCGTCGCATGCTGAAAGATTGATGATGTTTCACAAAGTTTGAATCCGGAAATGGTACAAAAAATAGACATTACTTGATTTGGCAATTGCAAACCAAGTAATTTGGCAAATTTGAACGATACTCTTGCGAAAATTTTTTGACAAACTTTTTAATTCAAAAGAACAAATAATGAAATTGCATAAGTTGGTAAACATCATAATGCCTCAGATGAATATTTCAGCTTTGATTTTCTTTGGTCCCAAAAGGCAATTTTTGGTGAAGTTTAATTAAATTTTTAGTAGGGACTGACTTGTTAGCAAGATAGAGTGAAATAAAACTTCATAAAATTTTAAAAGTTCTTATTTTATAATCAGTTCCTCTCGTCAAAAAATGTTTGAGTGGATTCCTTTGCTTCGAGGTTTTTACCTAACTTATGATGAATATTTCGCCATCACCTTTGCCATGATTGCTTGCAGCCTTGGCCTCGTTTGTCTTTTCGTCTCTCGTCTCCTTGCCAAATTCCTTATCCGAACCAATAAATCTCAGCTCCAACAACAGAGTCGAGCCAACTCTTCCTTCTACGAGACAATTATTGAGCAACCAGACGATGGCCAGATCTCAATGATCTCATCAATGGCTTCAAGTACCAAATCTTTCCATGGTCCAATAAAGAAATCAAACAAATGGTCAGTATTTTTTGTGTCTTATTTCAATTGGATGGGCTGGACTTTTGTCTCGATAATTGGAATCTGTTTGAGTCTTTTTGATATTTTGCTCGCACCATTTTTCTCCAGTCTTCTCATGTTTGGAGTCCTTGCTTACCGGCTGACCAAAAGATACTATTTACACGATAGCCGAAAACTCAATGAGCTTCACGTCAGAGAATCAATCGATTCATCTTCATACTTCCAAGAATTACGCTCTCTTCGTATAAAATACAGAACTCTCTTGATTATTGCCTTTATTCTTTCCTTTGTGACGGGATTCTTTTTTACAGGAGGATGTCTTGATTTATACGAAGATTCTGTGGGAGTGAATCTTCTGAGTGGAGTTTCTATCAGTACAACCTTTTTGAGATATTTCCAGCTTAAGGATGCTTGTCCCCCAGGCCCTCCTTGTCACATTTACGCTACTTTGCCAGAAGATACTTCCACAAGTGTGTTTATAAATGCCCATACAAATGACGCTATTGAGAATATTACTGTAACATTTGTTCCTAAAGGGAGCTCTAAAATGCCAAGAAGTGTCCCAACCTCCAATTTAATCAAGTTATCAAGCTTTGAACAAAGAGGCAGGCGAAATGTTCACCACGTTTTATTGACCAATTTAGTGCCTGAGACGCGCTACACAATGAATATCGAATATGACAATAAAGTTCAAGTTTCCTTTGAATATGCAACTCTTCCAAATAAATTCAGCAATAAAGATATTGTGATATCGACAGGAGGAGATATAGGAGATCGTAAAATTGCCAGAGAAATGATCAACAAAGCCTTACTAAATAATCCTGATGTTATCGTCGTTGGAGGAGATATTGTCTATGACGATGCCGAACGCTCATGCTACTTTGCTTGGGACAGTTTGCTCAGAACATTTACAACATCGATGCTTTTGCATGATCGTTTAATTCCTCTTGTCTTCTCTGTTGGAAACCATGATGTTGGACTGAATTCTTTGCCTTCAAGGAATATCACGCTGAGTGTTGAAAAGAGTCCAATTTATATGATGTATTTCCCACAGCATACTGTTGGAAACAATAAAGCCCCAGCTATTGATCAGAGAAGAACATATCATTATCATAAAATTGGCAAAACTGTGCAATTCCACCTTGATAGTGGCTACTTATTCTCTTTCAAAGACCAAGTGCCATGGATTACAAATCTCGCAACAGAATATGCTGATTATATAAAAATGGCAAATTATCATAATCCGATTTATTGGGTTTGTACAAACAATCAAGGCGATGCTGTGCAACAAACTCTCACCCATTGGATGCCATTATTCGATAAATACAGATTCATGTCTGTCTTTGAAAACCACGAACATGCTTTAAAGAAGACGTTCCCAATAACAAATAATAAATTTGCTGAAAAAGGAACTTATTATATGGGCAATGGAAAATGGGGAGTCTCTTTATCTTCAACTTGCCACCCAAATAATTCATCAGGTTTGATCGATGTGATGACTGAAGACAATCATTATTGGTCAGTGAATGTCTCTGTTCGTCAAGGCACAGTTAGCTATACTCCCATAAATTATAAAGGTGAAGCAATCATTCCTACCTTTAAACAAAATATCAGTGATTATGTGAAGTGAATGTGAATTTTTTTTCGTTTGATATTAAGTTGTAAGAATTTTTTTGTGATGTACACGCATAATCTTTATTGAAAATTGAAACTGTTGACAGAGAGAGAGAATTTTTTTATCTTGAATATATAAATTAGGAGGGTAGGGTTGAGGAAGGAAGAAGTTTATTTGATCATTTAAAGCATCATAGATCGATATCAAGCTTAATACAATTAAATGTTTAATTTCCTACCAGCTTCTTTATATATGAAAGATACCACATTTCTATGTAAAAAACTACATTGATTGATTGGACATTTCTAGATATTAATTTGAAAGGACAAAGACTGTTGATCGATCAATATTTATTCCCATAGTTTTGCTGTTGGGGGTTGTATTGATTGTATTGATTATATTGGTTATATCCATTATTTGGTTTATCGTTCTGTTGAGGGTAGCCTTGCTGTTGCTGCTGTTGTTGATTAGAAGGACTTTGGGGGATGGGGACGATTGAAATAGTATGGGTACTCAGATCGATTTTTTTTAATGCAGGATGTTCATAGACGTCTTTCCATGAGATTCTTTCTTCGTCCTTTGTTTTGAGCATCTTTGTCAAGAGATCTTTGGTTCCTTCACTTATACTTTTTGGGAAAGTCAAGGGTGTACTCTTTATATTACTGTACAAATTTGGGACTGAGTTTCCTGTCCATGGCAATTTGCCAAAAATGATTTCATAAAACATGATACCAGTGGACCAGACGTCGCACTTGGCGCTGTAACTTTCATCATTAAGGATTTGAGGAGACATATAGAGAGGAGTGCCGAGAAGAGTGTGGGCTTTTCTGATATCCTTGTCGACGTCGTCAATAACTTTGGCGAACCCGAAATCAGCGACTTTGACACCGCCTTTGTGGAATAAAATGTTGGCTGGTTTGATGTCTCTGTGCATTAAAAATATTCTATGGCCCTTGCTTCCAATAATGTCGAGTCTTTCAATACTTTCGAAGGCATCAGCGATAGATTTGATGATGATGCAAGCCTCCTCTTCGGTAAATTCACGTTTGGCCTTGATGTTCTTTTCAAGGTCGCCACTATCACAATATTCGGTGAATATATAAAGGTTATTGGGAGTTCTTTTGACATCTAAAAGTTGCACGATATGTTCACCTTTAACTTGACGAAGGACATCAATTTCACGCATAAAAAGGTTGTATTGGTCCTCGCTTTCGAGAAGTTTGGCAGCAGGGATAACTTTAACAGCAACGGGAGCATTCTTGTTTTTTTCATCGTAACCCTTGTAAACTGTGGCAAAGGCTCCTTTTCCAAGAGGTCTGGTGGGATCGAAGAAGAAATTATCAATTTTTTTATAAGTTGGTTCCATGCGGTAGGCGATAAAAAGTATGAAGCTGATTTATTTTATATATTGTTTTTGGTTTTAAATGCTGTGTGTAAAAAATGTATTGAATACTCTTTGACCTTTTTAACTCTTTTTTAATTTTCAAATCTCTTGGGGAGAAATATTCTCTCTCTTTGTGCTAAGAGATCTCCTTATTTATCATTCAAAATTGATAATTTCCTGTGGAGGTAGCTTGAGAAAAAACAAGATTCAGAAAGAAGGATCTCGACCCCTAAAATTTTTTAAATATCAAATAAAATTCTTTGGTCATTAATTGGAGCGTTGTATTGGAAATCAAATACTACTGATTATTTTTTACGATTTATTTCACTTTTGAGATATTTCAGAGGAGGGATTATTTTGTCTTTTTAAAACAAAAAAGAAGAGGAAACAAACAAATAAAATTAAAAATACTCTAT
>Ga0182738_1007886_pt1 | contig 10707 bp, 10 predicted proteins | sample eDN5th30CBELigMG_FD_128876 | JGI IMG/M metagenome (GOLD analysis project Ga0182738, IMG submission 128876) | Enriched Miracle-Growth compost microbial communities from Emeryville, California, USA - eDNA 5th pass 30_C BE-Lig MG (version 2)... ... | reverse complement strand
TGGGTATTTTTCGTCATAGCCAAAAATTTAATTTAGGTTTATTTTCCGTTAGATTATTCGGCTCATTAGAGAAATTCCAGAATAAAGAGCATCTCTCATCCCTTAATAGAATGCTTAGATCAAAAAACTATGGAGGCTAATAAAATAGATTTGAATAAAGTTTGAGCCTTCTCAAATTTGCTCTTGTCCACTGTAGGTGATAAATTTCACTGCCATTTTTTCTTTTTGATCAGAATTAATCCCTAGAATTTTCGAATAGAGTTTCATATAAAAACTTAACGATAACTGTTGAGTTAGAAATATGATCAGTTCTGTTCTCTGGTCATCGCGTCCCTTACATGCCTGCCAAAAACACTCAAAGAAAATCAAGACTATTCTCACAAAAACTCTTCTCAGAACATTCGCTTTATGGGAAGATTTCACTATCCTCTCAAACAAAAACTTCAAGTCCTTAATCTTGTAGAGACAGCAAAAGGATTTTGCGCAGCTGAACAATTCCCTCGAGTTACGCAGAAACAACTTGAGGAGTGGAAGGCAAGCGAACCAGAAATGAAGGCACTCACTTCAGATGAACAGAATCGAAAATGTACTCTTAATCATGGACGGAAAAGGAAGTATAAGTTGTATCAGTTTCTTTATCAAATTGTTAAATCGGCAACCAGTCACTGTTGAGCACTTGATACAAATCGATCAATCTGAATCGGATGAAGTTGCAGGTCTCTCTCGCAAAGAGAAAGTCACTCTAATCATCGATTCATAGCTCTTTTTGATCTCTCAATCAGAGAAATTATAGGTACAGAAGGTCTCCGTGCGAAAGAAGAGGAGATTGAAGCCAGAGATAGACTTCTCAGAAAGTTTAAGCAAACTATTACCGTATCTCTCCGTTTGAGTGTACATGTACGATGGACGAGGACCCTGAAAAATACCCCAAAAGTGCACGAAAACGAGGAATCCTATATATAACCGTTTTAGCGTCCCGAAACTTACTCTTCATATCGTTGGATTCTTTCTTTAACTTATGTAGGATCGGGTGTAGTCAATCGACTATTAATCGAGACTTTGCCTCCTTAATTGAACCAAAACATAATAAATTTAATATATTTGAATTCAAGAAATCGCGCTCTATAAAATAAATAGTGGGCTGGATGATAGTATAGAGGTATTTCACCCTCAAGAGCCTGTAAAAAGTCCTTTCTAATATGCAATATTCATTTACATAGGAAGAAGATGACGATTCGGATGATTCGGAGTTTTCGTGCTTATCAGAAGAAGATTTTGACATTGAAGATGAAGATGAAGATTATGAGCTTGAAGACATCGTGTGGAAATCGGTTCAGAGAAAGAGTGTTCGAAGCTCGTGGCTTCCAAAATTCGGATTGAAAACTGGTCCTTCTAATTTCGATTTTACATCTTTGGATCAACCAATAAAATACTTCATGTTGATTTTTCCGGAGGATTTGATAAGGAGCTTGACAAAGTGGACTCAGGAGAGAGCATTGGAAACCATTGATGTTGAAAAAAAGAAGACTCAGAAAAAAGGAAAATGGAATGATTTGACACTTTCTGAAATGAAGTGCTTTATTGGCTGTATAATGACTATGGGGATAGTTCGTCTCCCAAATTTGAAAATGTATTGGCAGAAGACCACTCGGCTTTTCAATGTTACGGGTATTCATGAGCTGTTCACCATGACCAGATTTCAGGATATCATGTCCTGTTTTTGCATGAGAGATCCTAAACTCGATACCTCCTCAGACCCTCTGGAAAAGATTAACCCTGTAGTCATCCCTATCATCTCAAACTCTCAGTTCTACTATACGCCGAAACAGGCTTTGTCGATTGATGAGTCAATGATCCCTTTCGCAGGGCGATCAAAAATGAAACAGTATATATCCTCTAAGCCCTGTAAGTTTGGCCTGAAGGCCTATGTTATTGCCGAAGCTGAGAGCGCTTATGTAATTAAATGGAGTCTGTCTACGGGCAGAGCAACAAACTGTCAAACAGGACCAGGGGCAATAGAAAGGATTGTCATGAATTTGGTGGAAGGCCTTGAAGGAGAAGGATATATAATTTATACAGATCGACACTATTTGAGCATCCCTTTATTCAAAGCACTCAAAAAAGATAAAATTGGTGCATGCGGTACTATCATGCAAAATCGCTTACGTCTGAGCCAAGAGGCTTCTACAAAAATTGATGCAATAAATCTCCAAGAAATCCAATACTTTAGCACCTCCTCTATGATTTTATCTGTATGGAAGGACCACAGAAACGTTTTTGTCTTATCGAACTTTCACATCCCAGGAGAAGTCACAAAAGAAAGGAGAATCAAGAAGAAAGAAATTTCACAAGAAAAAACTTCTGTTACAGAAACTGTATCCATCCCAATCAGTATAATGGATTATAACACCCACATGGGGGGCGTTGATACCTTTGATCAAGTAGCTTCGTATTATGTCCCCGATATAAAGTCAAGAAGATGGTATATGAGAGTGTTTTATCATTTGCTTGAGATTGCATTCAATAATAGTTATATTCTTTACCGTCAGACCCTGCAAAAAGAGAACCGAAAATTCCTAGATCGTCTTGAATATAGAAAATCCATCATCAGAGAGCTTGTGAGTGAAAGAAGAAACGAGAAGAATACGCCCTGTACAGAGAAAAAATAATAATCCCGCCTAATCAAGAACCTCAAAGTGAGAGTAAGACTCAAGAGAAAATTGATAAAGATCCTGTTGCGATCAGATTGGATTTTGGCACACTTTCCTCCAAGAAAACTGAAGAGAAAAAGACCACATCTACTTCAACAACATCAGCAAATCAATGGGCAAAGAGGAGAAAGGCTCCTGGAAAAATAGAGACAAATGCCCAAGAAGATTGTAAGCTCTCCGAAAAATCTAAAGTGACCACAAAGGTTGATACTCGTTATATTTACGTGATTTGCAAAACTCAACATGGAAATCTTCTCATGAAAAGAGCAGGTTTGAGAATACAGATAGCCAAAGCTCTAAAAGAGGGCCGAAGTTCTGTTGAGTTAGAGCAATTGCTTGAGATTGAAGATAAGAAAGTAACGAAGCCTAAACAAACAAGATTTTGGTGTCAGACCCACAAAGCTCCAGTTTGTGCACTCCATTGTTATGATGCACATCGGAACTCTTTTGAAGATAGGAGGGTAAAGAGCAAGAAGACAAAAAAGTCCACTAGCAGTTAATATTTTGATTTAAGACTTTATACTCGCATTTTATATCATATTTGATATAATTTGACAAATTTATAGCGTAAATCTCAATGTGATCAGGAAAAATCTAAGGAAAAATTAAAAAATTTCTGCCGATACTTTATATCTTAGATTGCAAATATCTGTTATCTGTTCCAATGAACTCCACAAACTATGATCCCACAACAATGGAGTGTATTGGCCTCATTGGAGCTTATCGGGCCTCGACTGAGGATCATAATCTGAAATGTCGAAAAAAACAGCTGAAGGCTGAAGAACCAGACAACAAGACAAGGCTTTCTCAGGCCGAAAAAGGAAATTCTGATGATATTGGAGAATCAGAGAGGCCTAAAGAATGGAAGTCTGATATTAATGATCTCCGAGACTTTATAAGAGACAATATCAAACTCAGACCAAAAGCAATTCAAGCCGCTATGAGAAGGAAGAGGCAGTTTTTCACATTGGTTGTGATTAAAGAAAATAAAAGTGACATTATGAATGAAATGTTTCCCAAAGACCGTAGGGTTGCTTTTCACCCGACTAACTGCCTCATATACGAGGCAGAAGACAATTTCAGAGACAATCTCTTCAGAAGATGGGTCCAGATGCCAAATTTTTGTAAAGGAAAGTCCACTTCCGAACTCATTCTGGTGACTCAAGAATTTGTAATCTTAACAACAAACACGATGCTATTTCAGATGCAAAGATCTTTGCAGTGGTATGTCGACGGCACCTTTGCCGTCTCGCCAGTCGGTTTTCAACAATTAATTGTTATACTTGTCCTTCTTCCTGATTTGAATCTATTCTTTCCTGCTTGCTACATCTTAGCTACCAATAAGACGCAAAGACTTTATGAGAATTCTTTGAAAACGTTATCAGATGTTGCAGAAGACGAGGGATTTATCTTGGAGCCGAAAACTATAATGAGTGACTTCGAATTGGGACTTCAAAATGCAATAAAAAAAAAGCTTTTAAAATCTCTGATGATAATGGAAATGGAACTAAGTTGGTTGGCTGCTTCTTTCATTACGTTAAAGCTCTTATCAGCAGAGCCAAAGTTCTCGGCTTTATCACTCGCAAATCTACTGATAAAAAAGCACTGATTTTAATTGGCTTGTTTAAAATTATGGCTCATTGCTCTTTGGAAAAAAGGTTAGAATTTTTTAAAGAGATTGAGGAGATGTATGCATCAAATGGAGCAAAATTCAAAACATTTCTTACCTATCACAAGAGAAACTGGCTCTCTAATAGTTTTCTTGAGGCATACAAAAAAAAATTCAGATATTCAATTCATTAGAGTGAACAATCCTTGTGAAATCTTCAACAAATATCTTGGTAAAAATGTATTTTTCTCAAAATTTATTTTGTTTAGGTCAAGTTTTTGAATGGAAGAAGCCTCGGCCAGGCTATTTTATTGAAAAGATTAAAGAAATTGAGTTTACTTTTCGAGCAGAATACCTTGCACGATGCAAAGGTCAAAATATCATTACAAAAAAATTCAACTTTCGTAAAAATCCCCTTGAAAATATGCATCTACCAAATCTGGAGCTTCTTGATCTCTGTAATCAGATCTTTGAAGAGAAAGGTTATACATTGAGAAATTGCGATCGACTTGAAGAATTCAAAACTAAACTTGAAATGCTAACTTGCAAATATTTGAGTCAGATTGATTTTACCCATCTTCGATCTCAAAAAGAACAAGAGAAACTTGAGAACAATGAGAAAGAAGACACCGAAGAAGAAAAGACAGTTGCCATAAAGGAGAGTGAAGCGAATGCCACAGATACAGAAGAAGAAGAAAAAACTGATGTTATTATTGTTTCGAAAAAAGAGAATGAAAATTTTGTGCAGAAAGAGGATGATGATGATGAAGAAGAAGAGTTGGAAGAATTCCCTAATGAAGATAATGACACTCGAGCAAATTTATATGACTTGGGAATCTTGAGGTGAACCCAATCAACTTTGTCTCAGTCATCAGGAGAAAGAGTTCTAGTTGAGTCTTTCAGAAGGGTCTCTTTTGAAGAAAAAAAACTCAAAACAAATGGTAAGTTCTTATTTTCTCTTAAGTTATTTGTCTAGGTACTCTGAATTCAAGGATGAGTCTCTTAAAGAAAGGAAAGTCCAGTCCTCTTATTTCTGACGACAAAATTCGCAAACTGTTTGATAATATTGAACAGAAAGAGAGTTTATCTAAAGGCAAACTTCTTTATAATGATTAAAAGTTTATTGAATTTCATCCTTGAACTCTATTTGGTTTTATTTGAACGAAAAAACAGTTATGTATAAGAATTTTATCATTAAATTTGATTGAAGAAATAATTCTATGAAACCAGAATGAATTGACTTTTACTCCATTACTTTTTAAAATTATTTCACAGGACGCTTCCAATGGCCTTAATTTGCCATGTGATTTAGATAAATGCAAAACTTTGACTAATATATCCTTTTCTCAGAAAAGATAATGACTCTAAAGTTTTTGTCTTCAGTCTGGAAAACTTGTTCAGAAACCACCCTCGAATGGATCCAGTCCGGATATCATTGAGTTCGTCCTGGAGCCTAGATTCCAAATATATCAACTTCAGGCTCAGAGGATTAATATTGACAAATTTTTTTTGAGGACAGGACGGTTTAGGACGTTTTTTCAGAGGATTTCTTGAGGACAGAATATCTCAGGACGGTTTTCTCAAGGACACATCTAGTCCAGGACGCTCTAGGACGGTTTTCCTACCATACTCGATGAATCAAGCCAAAGCCCAGATCAACCATTTGTTACAAGGATATAAAGAAGTAAATGAGCAACTAAAAGATGAGAAAACCAGATCTTCTCGTCTTGAAAAAGAACTTGAAGGTGTCAAAACTACCAACCAAGAACTGAGGAAAACTATTAAGAGTATCAGTGACCTCTCAGGCCAACTCAAAAACAACTTGAGCAAAGAGGTTGAATTTTTGGAGAAAAAGCTGACAGAATCAGTCTTAGGACTGAATGAAGAACAAAAGAAAGATGCTGATAGTTGGTTCAAAAAAACTACAACTGATTATCTTAACCTTCTCACCTCTCTTGTAGACAGGAATCTCAAACTGAACTTACTAAAGCAAGGTGAAATGGAAGCTGAGAACGTGCAAGAGCCCTTAATTTCTGCTCAAACTGAACCATATAAAATGGAATGCGAGAGCCCAAAATTATCTCTCATTAAATTAAGACCTCCCCTCAAAGAGCCTCAAGATAACTTGGAGACAACTAAAAAAACCTCCCCTATTCTGAGATCCGAGAGAAAACCTTCCCCCAAAAAAGTCATCCAATATAGCAAAAGCGCATCTAGAACTACCCCTTTAAAGCTCACTATCCCTCGTGGTGATAAAGTCTTGAAAGTCACCAACCGTGAAATACTGGATGCAAAAGGTGATCTATCTGTGCTAGAGAGAGAGAAATAGGATTGACAGAACCAACTCCGCACGAGGCAAGATTTTCAAATATTATAATACCCTGGCGAGGCCACAAATTATATCCAAGTGAAGAAGATCTATTAGATGCTGAAGGCAATATGGATAAGCTTGTTCAACTCATCAATGAGAGAGAAGAGGGAGTGAATCATGCATTCACAAATCCCAACACAAGCAATCGTTCTGGATTTTTCTCCAAAAGAAAATTAGATCAAATTTCTGGTAGCGACACCAAAAAGGAACCAGCAGAAAAGCTCTTGAATGTACTCTTCGGAAATGAGACTGAATTCGAAATTCAAAAGAAAAGGAGTGAAAATGAGTCGTCCTCCTCAAAATTCCAAGCCCTATTTTCCAAGAGGGAATCATTAAAAGATCATATGATGCCTGGAATGATGCTTTTGTTCACTTGATTTCATCATTCCTAAAATCTGACAAGAATCATTTTAATAAAGTTTTAACATTAACAGACTTGTCCAATTCTCTTGCTAAATCAAGTGAAAACCCCAAATTACCCAATCCCAATTCCTACCAGATCAGTTTTCTCAAATTTGAATATAAATTCACGTCCCTTCACTCCTAAGCCACCAAATGAGCGACTGCCTTATAACAAACCCCCTTGCTTGATTTCTTATGAAAAATCAAAAGCATTATCACTTTCTGACTCATCGAAGCATGAATTAAAATGTCCTAAAAAGAACCGGGATAATTTTTCTGTGAATCCTAATAGTCCTTATTCCATAATCTCGTGGAATTGTCGCTCTCTAAATTCGAGATCGAAAGCCACATTAGCGACTTTATGGAATTCAGATATAAAATTTATTCAAGAGATTTGGAAGCCCTCAAGCACTGATCTTTCGCAATTGTAGCCTTATGTTCTTCAAATCAGAGAAGGACATAATGGCGGTGGATGTCTAACAGTTTTGAAGGAGAGTATTTCGGTCCTCAGTACCTACCAACTCAACCAAGATTCATTGCTTAATAAATTGCTTCTTCACTCAAATAAGACCTTATGGACGGCTAACGTTTATCTCAACCGTGGCACTACAGATCAAATCAAATGCTTATTGAGTCGAATTCTTGAGATTATACCTGTTCCTGAGCAATCTCGAGTGATAATCGGTGGTGATTGGAACGTGAACCTGCTACAACCAAGTCCTAGCCGTGAAATCTTGATTAAACTCGCTCAACAATTTAAACTGAAAATCATCTCTGGTGGGCCAACCTCTAAGAAAGGAAATATTATTGACTTCTACTTATTAGGTGCTTCGATTGAAGGCCAAGCAGAAGTCCAGAATTTTACCCTTTCAGATCATAAACCTGTCAAATCAACTTTCAAATTGCCCTTCCCGAAGAAAAGTCCGAAGATTATCCTGCCAAATAGAAAGCTTGCCAATAAACTCACTACAAAGAACATTCAAAGCTCCCGTGATCCGGTCTCGTTCTTAACCCAGAATGCAAAATTATCTCAGAGTTTTCCATCAGAAAGCACATATAATCTGCAAGCCAGTCAAATGGGAGGACCAACTTGTGAATGCCATCCTTGACTCTGATGATAGTAACGAACTCAGTGAAGTGATCCGTAACTACTGGCAAGGACTCATAACCAAAAATGAAACCTTACGTTTCTCAAAACAATCTAAGGACGTTTTCTCTTTTCTAAAAAAAAGTATATAAATATAATCAAATCGAAGGAAAAAGAGAGGGTAGTATCATCAATGCTGTACGAGATGGTGATGAAACTTACTACACACCTGATATAGTAAATGCTCTTCTCATCAAGACAATTTCTGAACTTCAAATCTCTGACTCTGAACCGAAATATCGTAAACCATGCGACTTTCCCAGACTGCCTCCTTTAACAAGATTAGAATGTCAAAGAATGCTTCAAAGACTATCTCATGGTAAAGGCCTAACTTTCGATCTTGTCAGTGATATATTTCTCTCTCGCCAACGCTTAAACAAAACTGCACAGATTTTCAGAACTCTCTGGAGTTGCGATCTCAACTCTATCCATGACCTTCACAGGCACTTTGTAACAAGAATAATAACTCTAAATAAAGCTCATCCACTTGTTCCTACAAGATTCCAACTCCGTCCAATTGTTATTCTCTCTCCAATAGTAAAAGTCTTGGAAAGCAGATTAGTTTGCAAACTCAAAGATTACGCCACCTATAAACTACATCCTTCACAAACTGGATTTGTTGAAGGATGTGGTACCATGGTTAATATCGTTCGTCTGATTCAAAGAGTGAAATCTAGGGCTGCTAAGGGCATTCACTGCTATGCAGTATTCATTGATTTTAAAAGTGCTTTTAACACCATCAAGCACTCAACTTTATTCAACAGACTTAATGGAATACTTAACATTGAGGAAATTCAATTACTACAAGCTATCTATTCTCGCTTAATACTTTGTATTGGTAAAGAGAAGATCTCTCCTAACTTAGGAGTTGCCCAGGACAGCGTTCTTTCCCCTCTACAATTCAATATATATACTGAAGCTCTACTTATTAACCTTAACAAACTTGGAATTAACAATGAGGATTTGTTTTGTTATGCTGATGATTTGGTTATCTTATGCTATTCTTTACAAGAAATCCATGAAGTCATTAAACTAATCCGAACTTGGAGCCTTACCAACAAGCTTTTTCTGAATAATGACAAATCGGGGAATCCTTGAATTTACGAACAGAAGAGGCAGACAAACACTGAATCTTTGTGTAGGTAAAAAGTTCGATGGCCTCCCAAGCTACCTTGGTGTCTTACTCAATAATAAATTTTCAGCTCATGCTCACCTCAATTGGATTAATAAAAAATTCAATCCTATTGCTGCAAAAATTTCACCAGTACTTTGGAATGTCTCGGTTGCTTATAACTTTAATCTCTGGCAAGTTTTTGTCAGACCCTTGCTTGATCCCCTTGCTCTTTTTGCAGCTTTTGAAAAAGGCAAAACTCTAGTTATTGAACTGGAAAGATTCTTTAGAAGAACAATCAAAAGATTTCTCGGTGCTGGCTTGACAACCCCAAGCTCCACTCTTGAGTATCTAACTGGTTACCGATCGAAAGATAGAAGCTTCAATATTCTTAAGGATTCTGCTATGCGATGGTCACTTCGAAAGCGCAATGAACGACCTGTGGGCACTTGATAAAATTCACCGTACACTCAAATTTGCCCCATATTCACTGATAAAATACTCAAATTTAATGGACAACCTTTGTCTAAATCGTCCCAAAACTCGATGTTCTGCTAAGCATTCGTCCAATTCCAATAATATCCTAATCCCTAGTTTAGAAGAACTAGTCGAAAGTTTCACTATTCAAAGACTGGACATGAGAACTGGTCGCTCCTGCAAAAAAAAAGCAGGCATTGTTAACTGGATTACTTTGAGTCGCAAGTTACCTTGTATAGAGACAAACTCACCTCCTTTTTAGGATTTTATAAAAATACTTAGCATTTGGTTGTTTCTGAGCCAGCCTTTTGCTTCTTCATTATCGGCGACTTTTTACCCACTTCTACTTATGCTTATGACTTTTGTATTAAATACTTTATAAAACTTTTTAAGCTGTATACTGCTTGTTTCCTCGTCATAATAAAAATAAAATTAAGCAGTAATTAACTTTAATGAGGGCAGGAAGAACGCCTTCTTTTTTGTAATGTTTGGTGATTGTTTTATGTTGGACAAAATAAGTTTGGAATTGTTTTTTTGTTTATTTGTGAAAATCGCTCTTGAAACGGGAGCAAGAGGGAATCCCTCTTGACAATGTCTCTCAAGAGTCAAACTCTTCTTAATTAATTTTGTAATGTACTAAATGTGATATGACATCCCCCTGCCCATTAAAAAAGCGGGCGGGCGAATGTCGGGAGGCCCATGCCCGAAAATGTAGGACATGTTTGAGGCCTCCCGACATTCGCCCGCCCGCCCGCCCATTCAAAAAAGTGGGCGGGCGAATGTCGGGAGGCCAATGCCCGAAAATGTAGGACATGTTTGAGGCCTTCCGACATTCGCCCGCCCGTCCGCCCGCCCATCAAAAAAGCGGGCGGGCGAATG
>Ga0182738_1007884_pt1 | contig 10709 bp, 10 predicted proteins | sample eDN5th30CBELigMG_FD_128876 | JGI IMG/M metagenome (GOLD analysis project Ga0182738, IMG submission 128876) | Enriched Miracle-Growth compost microbial communities from Emeryville, California, USA - eDNA 5th pass 30_C BE-Lig MG (version 2)... ... | reverse complement strand
GGCTTTCTTTACTTAGGGAAATGCCGCAAGCGGTTTTGACCGGCTTTGACGTGAGCGCGGTGGCCGTGGAAGTTTCACGCCGAAATGCCAGGAGGCTTCAACTTTCCCAGAGAGCTTCGTTTGTTCAAAAATCCATTCAGGATTTAGAATTTCAGGAGAGCGCGGATTTGATCGTGGCGAATCCTCCTTACATCGCGCCCACCGACCCGCAAGTGGAACCCCATGTTGCCGCCTATGAACCCCATTTGGCGCTTTATGCCGAGGAGAACGGCTTTCACGAAATTCGGGTTTGGTCGGAGCAGGCGTTTCGCTTGTTGAAAGCAAACGGAATGTTCGTGATGGAGTTCGGTTTTGGGCAGGAACATCAAGTCGATGAGATTTTGCAGTCTTTTGGTTTTCGTCCTATTTTATTCTATAAAGATCTGGCGGGAGTGGTTCGCGCCGTGAGCGCGCAAAAAGGAGAATGATTCATGCAAAAAATGATCGTGCAAGGAGGCCGTGTCCTTCAAGGAAGCGTGAAGGCCAGCGGTGCGAAAAACTCGGCCCTTCCCCTGTTGTTTTCCACTCTGCTTGCGGAAGGCGAACACGTCTTTCATAACGTGCCCGAATTGATGGACATTCAGTCCACGGGTGCTTTGCTGGAATATCTGGGAGGCGAACTTCGGCGGGAGGGAAAAACCCTGCGCGTGAAAGTGCCGGCCCGGCTGAAAGCTTTGGAAGCTCCTTATGATTTGGTTCGTAAGATGAGAGCCAGCATTTTAAGTCTTGGCCCTTTGATGTCCCGCTATGGGGAAGCCAAGGTCAGTCTGCCCGGAGGCTGCGCCATCGGAACGCGTCCGATCGATTTGCATTTGGAAGGCTTAAAGGAAATGGCCGCGGACATTCAAGTGGAGTCCGGTTACGTCTTGGGAAAAGTCAAAAAACTCCAAGGGGCGAAGTTGATTTTCGAATCGCCGACGGTGACGGGAACGGAAAACCTGATGATGGCGGCCTGCCTTGCGGAAGGCGAAACGGTGATTGAAAACGCCGCCAAGGAACCGGAGATCGTGGACTTGGCCGAGTACTTAAATAAAATGGGCGCGAAAATTACCGGACAGGGATCCAGCATCGTTCGCATTCAGGGCGTGGAGCGTTTGAAGCCCGCTGAACACGAAGTGATTCCGGACCGCATTGAAACGGGCACGCTGTTGATTGCCGGTGCGATCACGGGCGGAGAAGTCACCGTGGAAAAATGTCAGCCGGAAGATCTGGACGCTTTGGTGTCCAAAATGAAAGAAGCGGGAATCAAAGTCAGCAGCGGGGCCGACAGTCTGACGGTGCATCCCCACTCCGGCTTTCAGGGTGTGGATGTGACGACCGCTCCTCATCCGGCCTTTCCCACCGATTTACAAGCTCAGTTCATGGCGTTGATGACCCAGGCTCAGGGCACCAGTGTGATCACGGAAACGGTTTTTGAAAATCGCTTCATGCACGTCCAGGAGTTGGTGCGGTTGAACGCGGACATCACTCCGAAAACCCGGGTGGCGATTGTCAGGGGACACAAGGGGGGGCTTAAGGCGGCTCCGGTGATGGCGACGGATCTTCGGGCCAGTGCAAGTTTGATCTTGGCGGGTCTGGTTGCGGAGGGTGCTACGGAGGTGAATCGAATTTATCACCTGGACCGCGGTTACGAAAAGATGGAAGAAAAACTCACTCGATTGGGCGCGGGAATTAAACGGGTCTGAAAAGTTTAAGCCCGATGGAGGAGGGGCCTCGCACCGGGCTTAGGTTTAGTGCAGTAATTGAGAACCCAAAACTTCAGCGACGGCTGGGGAGTTGCCGACACTCAAAGTGTACATTTGGTCGGGCTCAATCTTAAGATTTGAAAAATAAATCAGTTCACGCACGGGAATGCGCTGGGAAAAGTTCACGATTTGTTGGGTGCAGATTTGATCGGGAGAAAAAGCCTCCAAGATACGGAAACGGATGTGGGTGCCGTCTTGGTCGGCAATAAAGACCTGAGAGGTGCAGGGATTGCTTTTCGTGCCCGTCACGACGAAGTCCACGGTGGATTTTTCGAATTTCACATCGGTAAGGTCCGCGTTCACGCCGATTTGATCGGCCTTTGCGAAGCCCGCAGCCAAAAGAGTCAGAATCGCGTATGTTGCAATCAGCCATTTACTCATGATTTCCCCCTTGTTTTGAAAAACAAGCTTCATAAGAGCAAGGGGAGTGCCAAGGGTTTAAGACAAACAAAGGCCCTTTGAAGAAAGACGGACGTTCCATTGTGGAACCGTTCTTTGGCCGAGTTGGAAAAATCATGCATCATTTCTATAATTTACAGGTTGTGGTTCTATTTTGGGTCCAAAACTCAAAATGGAACCGCATTGAGGAGTAAAATTTGAGTCAGTCTGAGGGGAAGCGGTGGGTGATCCGGGATGCCTTGGGGCGTCTTTCGGGTCCTCACACCACCGAAAAAGTTCTGCATAAAATAAAGAGAAGTGAACTCACCGGCGAGGAATTCATTTCTCTTTATCCTTCCGGCGAGTGGATTCAGATTTCCAGAGATCCGGTTTTTTACGACAAGCTTTTGGACGTGCTGACCTCGGAAGGAGAAGACGCCGAGGAAAACGAAAAAACCCAGGACGAGTTGGTCACGGTGCGTGTGACCGAAGAGGAGCTGCAAAAGCAAAGCAACGCGCCCAAAAAACCCATCGGCAACAAGCAGGATCTTCTCAAAGAGTTGGGTTTAAAAGACGAGCCCGCCGACGGGGATGAGGATTTGGAAATCACCGCCGAACATGAGGCGCCCAGGCCGGAAAGAAAAAAATCAAAATCCAAAAAATCAAAAAAGCGCAAACGTTCCCGTGAAGAAGAAGGCGACGTTCTTGAGTTGGTGAGCGTCAAAGGAGTGATCTTAAAGCAGGCACTGCGCAAGTCCCTGGGAGTGGTCGCCGTGTGCGCCTTGCTGGTGGTGGGAGTGGCTTTTTTCTTAAAAGACACCGGCCCCAGTGAAAACCGGGTGCGTCTGTTGGCGCCGGAATTGAAAAAGCCCGCGCTCACTCCGGATCAGGTGAAGGCGAACGTCACCAAAGGTCTGCAGTTTTTTTTGGGCGATACTTTTGAAGGCTACATCAACGCGCAAAATGATTTCATCAAGGCGATCGAGGGCAACGGCAAGCAGGCGGACATTTACGCCCTTTTGTGCATGACCCATTTGGAACTTTGGCCCTTCGCCTATCAGGATTCCACGGACATGAAGGTCATCGCCACAATGGTGCAAAGGTCTTCCGCGATCGATCCCGGCGGACAGGATTCGGCGACCTGCCGGGTGGTGGATCTGATCGTGCGCGGAAGATACCAAGAGGCGAAAAACTTGACGGAATCCATGTTGGAAACCCAAGTCAGTCAAACCCGGCCTCCGATCGTTTTCTATTATTTGAAAGGCTATTTGCTGGAGGGAGCGGGAGAGTACGAACCGGCCATCGGTTATTTCCGTTCGGCGGCGCAGTTGTGGCCGGAATGGATCAAACCGTTTTTTCATGAAGCGGTGGCGATGGTGAAGGCCGAACGTTTCAACGATGCGGCCAACGTTTTAAGGAAAATCATCGAAGCCAATCCCAGACACGCCAAAGCCAAATTGGAATTGGGACTGATCGAGTACAAACACATGAACCATCTGGATGCGGGCAAAAGACTTTTGGAATCCGCGCTGAACGGAAATTCCCGCCTCTCCAGCACGATGAAGTCCCGCGGCTATTTGGGACTGGCGGAGATTTCGCTTTCCCAAGGAAACCAATCCGCGGCGCTTTCCTATGCGCAGAAAGCTTATGCGTCCAACTCCCGAAACACCGTGGCGCAGAACATGGTGGTGCAATTAGGAGGGGCCTCGAAGCTTAAAGAGTTGAAGGTTGCCGGTCAGCAGCTGATGTACGAAGGCGATCAATTTTTCCGGGAGGAAGACTACAACTCGGCGCAGGCCCATTACCGCGCGGCTTACGAGGAGAACAACAAAAACGCGGTCGCGGCAATGAAGGCCGCGAAGTGTTTTTGGAAGTTAAGCTTCAGCACCGAAGCTTTCGAGTGGTTGAACAAGGCGGTGCGCGCCGATTCCAAACTGATCGATGCTTACGTCTTGATGGCGGATTACTACACGCAAAGATATAACTTCCTGGCCGCTTCGAAAATTCTTTCGCAGGCGCAACAGGTGGCGCCGAAAAATCCGGACGTCTTTCGCGGTTTTGCCTTGGTGGAGCTGCGCCGGGGGAATCCTCAGGGCGCGATCACTTTCGGAAAAAAATCCATCGAATTGTATGAAACCAACGTGGACACGCACATCTTAATGGCGGAAGCCTATCTGGCCCTGGGAGACGCAAGATTGGCTTACAACTATGCGGCCAAGGCCATTGAAATCGACGTCAACAACCGAAAGGCGCAAACCGTTTATGCTCGCGCTCTCGGCGGGATTCAGGGAACCGACGCGGCCATTGATTATCTGGGAAAGCAAGTTTCCAGCTATCCTTTGGTGACGGAGTACCGCTTGGCTTTGGCGAACGTGCTCGCCAATGATGAGCGCTTCGATCAGGCTGAAGCGGTGTTCAAACAGGTGATCAAAATTGAAGAAAAGCCGAAGGAAGCCTTATTGGGGCTGGCGCAAATTCAAAAATCGGAAGGCCGGGCGAAGGAAGCCTTGGAATCTTTGCTTCAGGCGGCGGTCATGGATCCCGCGGATGCCGAGCCGATCTTTCAAGCGGGAATGATTTATCTTGATGCGAAACGTCCCAAGCTGGCTCTGACCCAATTTGAACGGGTGGAAAGGATCAATAAATTGTACCCGCGGATTCATTACCAAATGGGACGTGCGTATTTATTGATGAATAATTTGAACAAAGTCTTGGAAGAGACCCGCGAAGAAAAGGGCGTGAATCCGAATTTGGCGGATGCCTATCTGTTGGCGGCGGAAGCTTATCTTGGGTTGAAGCAATACAATCTGTGCGCCTCGGAATACCAACAGGCGATCAAGCTCCGTCCCCAGTCGGCCACCATTTACGTGAAAATGGCCCAGTGCTACCGGCGCGCGGGCAATCTGGATGCGGCGATGGCGATGCTGACTCAGGCGGCCACGCAGGAGTCCGGGTTGGCGGACATTTATAAGGAGCAGGGCGCGATCTATGAGACCCGCGGCGAAGTGAATCTGGCGATCGAAGCCTACAATCAGTATTTCGTTTTGGACCCCAATGCGCCGGACCGCTCGCAGATCGAACAAAGGATTATGGCTTTACAGAGCGGTCACGCTCCGACAGAATAGCCCCATGGCACAAATCATTCAGCGCGTCCAGGAACAATTCAAATCCACCACCGGACGTTGCCTTTTGCTTCTTTGCAAGTTCATCAGCGCGGCTCTGATCGGGTTGACGCTGTCTTTGATTTTTCAGGAGCTGATCGGGTTTGGAACTTTTTCCTTTCTTTTGATCATCGTGGTGGTGACTCTCGCGTTGTTGAGGGTGATGCGCTTTTGGAGTTGGGGCCGCCTTTTGATTTTTGACCTGATTTGTGTTTTGGTGGCCCTTCTTTTGAGAATGTACATTCTCATCGCACCGGGAGCATGAAGTGATTGATCTGAAATCTTTGGAAGACGCCGAATACCTGAAAACTTACCGTCAATGTCTGAAAAATCGCGGGGACGATTCCGCCGTCGTGGATCAGGTGTTGGCGCTCAACCGCAAGCGCAAAGAGCAAACCCAGGAATTCGAGTCCCGCAAAGCGGATCAGAACAAAGTGGGTCAAGAGATCGCGAAGATCAAAAGAACGGGCGGAGATGCCGCTGAACTTTTGGGAGAGATGCAGGCGCTCGCGCAGACGATCAAAGAATATGATGTGCAATTGACGGAGACTCAGGAAAAGCTGAAACATCTTCTCAGCACTCTGCCGAATCTTTGTCATTCTTCCGTGCCCGTGGGGAAAAACGCGGAAGACAATGTTTTGGTGCGCTCTCAAGGAGTCAAAAAAGAATTTAGTTTCAAGCCCAAGGAACATTTCGATTTGGGAGAGAAGCTGGGGCTTTTGGATTTCGAGCGCGCCGGAAAAGTGGCCGGGGCGCGGTTCGCTTTTCTTAAAGGATCTTTGGCCCAACTGGAAAGGGCCTTGGCGCAGTTCATGTTGGACCGTCACACTCAGGATCACGGCTATCTGGAAATCGTTCCGCCTTATATTGTGAACAGCCAAAGTCTTTTTGGGACGGGGAACTTCCCGAAGTTCAAAGAGGACGTCTTTCATCTGGAGGGGACGGATTATCATCTGATCCCGACGGCGGAAGTGCCGTTGACCAACTTTTATGCGGGTGAAACTTTAAAAGAAGAAGATTTGCCGCAAAAGTTCGTGGCTTTTTCTCCGTGCTTTCGCTCCGAAGCGGGTAGCTACGGCAAAGACACTCGCGGTTTGATCCGCCAGCATCAGTTTCACAAGGTGGAACTCATGGTTTTTTCTCATCCGGAAAATTCTTATGAAATGCATGACCGGTTGGTGGGCCACGCGGAAAAAATTCTTCAGGACCTAGAAATTCCTTACCGGGTCATGGCCTTGTGTACGGGGGATATTTCTTTCGGGGCGGCGAAGTGTTTCGACATCGAAGTATGGCTTCCCGGTCAAAACGCCTATAGGGAAATCAGCTCTTGTTCCAACTTCGAGGAGTTTCAGGCCCGGCGCGCGAACATCCGTTTTAAGGAAAGCGCTCCTAAATCCAAGCCGCGCTTCGTTCACACGCTGAACGGATCCGCCCTGGCCGTGGGCCGCACGCTGATTGCGGTGCTTGAAAATTATCAAAGAGAAGACGGCGGCATCGACGTTCCCGAAGTCCTTCAAAAATACATGGGCGGAAAAAAGACCCTTTCTTAGACTTAGCGCAAGCGGTTCTCGAGAGTCTTAAAAACTTCGCTTTGAAACTGCGTGACGGAAGTCCCGTCCTGAACGGTTACAAAGCCGTCCATGAAATGGATGCGCGCTCCGGGGCGTCCCAACAAACCTTCGGTGTCCAGGATTTCCATTCCCTGATAACCCAACCGCGAAGGCTCCGGTTGAGGAAGCTTCGAGAGGTGCTGAAGGCTTTCGGCCAGAGAGATCTGTAAAGTCGCCTGCTGGAAAAGATTTTCGAGATGCTTTTCTTTAATGATCCGGCTCACGGGAAAACGGGGGTTTCTTCTTCCGGAATACAAAAGGATTTGCACCTCTGAGGGATCTTCAGGATTAGGCAGCGCCTCCATGTTCCCGATGCGGACGTACCCGCCATTTTGTTCGTCGTCGCTGTGAGGAAAATTTTTGATGCGAAAATAGCCGCAAAAGTCCGTGTAGTATCCGCGGTCCGCCGTTTCCGGCGAATCAATTTCATGATCGCTGTTGTCGAAAACGGTCGCGGGAGTCGCGCCCGGTTTGTGGCTCCATTTTCCGGAATCGTCGCGGCGGTACCAATGATAGTCGTAATCGGGTGCCACCACCAAAGCGATCAGGGTTTCATCCTGTTTTTGTTGGAACTCGAAAAAATCCGTCGGCGTCAGACCCCAATCGGAAGCCGCCGCCTCGCGCACGGAATCACAGCTGAGTTCCTCATATTCTTTGTCGCTCGCCTCTCCGGGTTGGGCGAAGCTGTTGGTGACTCGGTTGGTGGAGTAGTTATAGCAATTGTTGCTGTAAGTGCGGTGGGAATCCTGACTGTTCCAATAGCCGAGGTCCAGGTGAGGAACCACCGGGGTGGCTTGGGCCCATTGAAGAAGGGAGAACAAAAGCAGCGTCGTCATGGAGAAAAACCCTTTCCTTAAAAAAGAGGATGTTTGCCAGTGAATCCCAGTTTTTTCCGAAAAGCCATTTTATTTTAGTGTCTCATCCTGGGACTTAGGTCCGATTTACGTTGGTTTTTTACGCCATGCGCTTAAAGTTCTTTTAAAATAAAAGAGCATGGGTGCGCCAAAACAGAAGGAAGACGTCCTTACGGTCAGCTCCTCAGAAAAAGGAGCGAAGGGTCTGGCTGAGACCTTTTTGAGACGCTTTCGCACTTTAAGTTTTCTTCTTTTAATTTCTCCCTTGGCCTTGGTGTGTTGCTTGTGTTTGGGAGTGTCCGCCGCCCCCGGCATGCTGGTTTTCGAAACCGTGAAAGAGTGGACTTTGACCTGGCCGGCCCTTTTTAAGTACACCGCTTTGGGAACCGCTTTTTCTTTCGGGTATCTCGTTTACGGTTTGGTGTTGATTTTCGTGGTGCCGGCGGTGAACTTTTTATTTCCCTTCAAAGTGCGCGCGTTTCGCGGCCCGTGGTATTCCCTGCCGGCGGTTCCTTGGTATGTTCACAATGCGCTCACCTATATGGTGAGATACACGTTCTTGGAATTCGTTACTCCCACTCCGCTCAATCTTTTATTTTATCGGATGATGGGAATGAAGGTAGGAAAAGGGGTGGTGATCAACACCACGCACATCTCCGATCCTTGCATGATCACGATTGAAGATTACGTGACGGTGGGAGGGAGCGCGACCATCTTCGGCCACTATGGACAAAAGGGTTACCTGATCATCGCTCCCGTGCGCATCGGCAAGGGAACCAACGTCGGATTGAAGGCCAGCATCATGGGCGGCGCTCAGATCGGCGAAAACGTCACCATCAAACCCCATACGTGCATCCTTCCCAAAACCGCCGTTGGCGACGGGGAAGTGGTTTAGAATTTCAGCGTTCAGCGGGACTTGAAGAGGTTTTTAATCGGAGTGCTGTAGGGCTTCGAGAAAAAAGCCAGAAAGATTTCCAAAGCTCCGATCACCAAGGCCAAAACCACTCCCTCGGGCGCCATGAACGCATGGACCATGAAGATGTTCAAAATGATGGGTGCCAAGACGACCAGGGCCAAAGGGACGAAAAAACCGCTCAGTAAAAGCGCGCCGCACACCACTTCGGTTCCTTTGAGAAGAGGAAAAAAGTAGACCGTCACCATGAGTCCGTTGGTGAACGTCACCATATTTTGCGGAAGACTTTCCGGCACGGGAATGAAATTCAAAAATCCGTTCAATCCGAAAACGAAAAAGATCAGGCCTAAAATAAGGCGTGCTCCCAAGGTCACTTTGTTCATGCGAAGGCCTCCCTGAAAAGGTGTTCCCTCAAGCTTACTTAAAAAAAATCCTAAAAATCAACCACTTACGGATCCTCTTGACGGAATCAAAAAAACACGACATTATTAAACCAATTAGTTAATTAACTGGTTAGTTTAATAATGCTTCATTGGATCTGAGGAAGAAAAATGCAGGATGAACTCAGCCGAACCTTTGCCGCGCTCGCGGATCCCACAAGAAGAGCTCTGCTTTCCCGGTTGTCCAAGGGCGAAGCCCCGATCTCCGAATTGGCGAAACCTTTTCTTAAGGACATGAGTCTTCCCGCCGTCACCAAGCACATCAAGGTCTTGGAGAGCGCGGGCCTGATCACGAAAACCAAAGAGGCACAGTGGCGGCCTTGTAAGATCAACGGGGAGGCGTTGAAAGACGCTTCCGATTGGATGGAACAGTACCGCGTTTTTTGGGAAGAGAGTTTGGACCGTCTTGGAGAATATCTAAAAACCGTAACCTCTCAAAAAAAGGCGAAAGGAAAAAAACATGGGCGCAAAAAATAAATCCAACGAAATCAAATTGACGAGAATTTATGAGGCTCCCGTTCAAGCCGTGTGGGACGCTTGGACCGATCCAAAGCAGGTGGCCCAGTGGTGGGGACCTCGAGGTTTTACCCTGACCACCTCCAGTAAAGATCTCAGACCGGGCGGATCATGGATCTATATGATGCATGGGCCGGACGGCACGGATTATCCCAACAAAACTTTGTACCATGAGGTCGTTGAATTCAAAAAACTGGTTTATGACCATGGGGCAAATGACGATCATCCGGCTCTCTTCCGAGTGACCGTACTTTTTTCGGAAGTCGAAGGGGGCACAAAAATGGAAATGACCATGACCCTTCCGACTCCGGAAGCGGCGGAAGAAACGCGGAAATTCATCAAGCAGGCTGGAGGAAATTCCACCTGGGACCGTCTGGCGGAATATCTGAAGAAAGAAGATTCGGGCAAAGAAGAGTTCGTCATTACACGCAGTTTTGAGGCACCGCTTTCGGTGCTCGTGAAGATGTGGATGGAGCCGCAGCACTTTTCAAAATGGTTGCCTCCCGGTGAGATGGAGGAAGGCTCTCTTAAGGTTCAAGCCCCAGGGCGGATGTCTTATCTGCACTCTTCGGACAATCCTTCGTCGATAAGAACTTACGTGCAGCTGGTTTCAGAGGGAAGCGAGCAGACCCGCGTGAGGGTGAGCCGAGAGCTGGACAAAGCCCTGGCCGGAAAGCGCGGGGAGATGACTCAAGGTTGGACGGTGTCTTTCGACCGCCTGGAGAAGCTTCTGTAAAATTGGACTTTTTAACCGTTCTTGGTTATTCTAAGGATCCTCGGGCGCAAATCCGAGGATCTATGAGAGCATAAATAAACTTTAAAAATTCCTTTCCATGATTTTTACCCCTCAAAAAAAGAGTGAGGTTTGTTTATGTCTTCCGCATTGACCGCTAAAGATGTTTTTTATGAACTTCCTGACGGCCGCCCGCTGTTTGGGCCATTGAATTTTTCCCTGGGGTTGGGACGGACCGCCTTGGTCGGTCCCAATGGCGTTGGGAAAACCTGTTTGGCCCGACTGTTGGCGGGTGAACTGGAGCCCACTCAGGGAAAAAT
>Ga0182738_1007883_pt1 | contig 10710 bp, 9 predicted proteins | sample eDN5th30CBELigMG_FD_128876 | JGI IMG/M metagenome (GOLD analysis project Ga0182738, IMG submission 128876) | Enriched Miracle-Growth compost microbial communities from Emeryville, California, USA - eDNA 5th pass 30_C BE-Lig MG (version 2)... ... | reverse complement strand
GGAATGCCGCGTCGTCCCCGATATCGAGCCCACCGTCGTCGCTGCCGTGAACGAGCTGCGGGCGAAATTCGACTATGTCTTCACCACCGGCGGCATCGGCCCGACGCACGACGACATCACCGCCGACTGCATCGCCAAGGCCTTCGGGGTCGGCATCTCGGAGCATCCCGAGGCGGTCGCGCGCATGACCCGCCATTACGGCGATCCGGCCCTGTTCACCCCGGCCCGCCGCCGCATGGCCCGCGTGCCCCACGGCGGCATCCTGGTCGACAATCCGGTGTCCGTGGCGCCCGGCTTCCAGATGGAGAACGTCTTCACCTTCGCCGGCATCCCGGCGGTGGCTCAGGGCATGTTCCAGTCGATGAAGCACCGGCTGGTCGGCGGCGATCCCGTGCTGGCCCGCACCGTGCGCACCAACCTGCCCGAAGGCATCATCGCCGAACCGCTCGGCGAGTTGCAGAAGCGCTACGCGGACCTCGACATCGGCTCCTATCCCGCGTTCCGCAATGGTCGGCCCAGCGTCTCCCTCGTGCTGCGCGCCACGGACGATGCACGGCTCGCCGCCGCCTCCGCCGAGCTCGTCCTCACGATCAAGGAGATGAACGGCGAGGCGGAGGAGTTCGCGACCTAGCTGTCGAGGCAATGTTGGACTCTATTCCGTTCGGGCGGGCTAGCGCCGTCTTCTCTTCCGGACCCTCCGGCGGATCGTGATGCCGGCACGGAGGAACCCGGTGTCCCCGCAATGGATTGTCCTCGTCGTCCTGTCGGCAGCGCTCGCTGCGCTGCTGCTCTGGATGCATGCGCCCGCGGCCCTGATGCTCGGGCCGTTGCTCGCCGCGATCGCGTTTTCCGCCGGCAACGGCAAGGTGAAGATGCCGCTCGCGCCGTACGTCGTGGCGCAGGGCGTGGTCGGCAGCATGATCGCCAAGATGATTCCGCTGTCGATCGCCGGCGACATCCTCGACCATTGGCCGCTCTTCACCGTCGGCGTGCTGTCGGTCGTCGGGGTCTCCGCCTTCATCGGCTGGCTGATGACCCGCCTGCAGATGCTGCCGGGCACGACCGCTCTGTGGGGCACCAGTCCGGGCGCCGCCTCGGTGATGACCATCATGTCGGAGTCCTACGGCGCCGACATGCGGTTGGTCGCTTTCATGCAGTATCTCCGGATCGTGCTGGTCGCCGCCGCCGCGGCGCTGGTCGCCCGGATCTTCGGCGTCAATCCCGAACATCACGTCGCGTCCGAGATGGTGTGGTTTCCGCCGGTCGACTGGCTGGCGTTCGGCGAAACCATGGCAATCGCCGTGATCGGCCCGATCATTGCCCAGCGGTTCAATATCCCTGCCGGCGCGTTCCTGGTGCCGATGATCGTCGGCATCGTGCTCACGCATTTCGGCGTGATGACCATCGAATTGCCGCCATGGCTGCTGGCCGGCTGTTATGCCTTCATCGGCTGGAGCATCGGGCTTCGCTTCAGCCGGGCGCTGCTGATCCATGCCCTCAGGCTCCTGCCTCGCATCCTCGTCTGCATCGTGGCGATGATCGGCCTGTGTGGCCTCGTCGCCGTCCTGCTGGTCTACGGCGCCGGAGTGGATCCGCTGACCGCCTATCTCGCCACCAGTCCCGGCGGTTCCGATTCGATCGCGATCATCACCGCTTCGAGCAACGCCGACGCCTCCTTCGTCATGGCCATGCAGACCGTGCGGCTGGTCGCCGTGCTGTTCCTCGGGCCGATGCTCACGCGCTACATCGTCATGCACACCAATCCCGCGCCCGCTCCCGAGGTCAGGAAGCGCGACGGGCCGGAGGCATGACCGCCGCAACGAGCAGGGGGGGAGCGGCAGCACCGAAGTCACTGTCACAGAAGCGGCCGGCCTTCTGTTAGAGTTGGGGCCATGCCTACCCTCCATGACATGACCGCGGTCGATCTGCTGACCGCCTACAAGAGCAGGAAGCTCTCACCTGTCGAAGTCGTCGACGCCGTCATCAAGCGAATCGAAGCCTGGGAGCCGAAGATCAAGGCGCTCTATGCGCCCGACTTCGACGGCGCGCGCAAGGCCGCCCGGGAATCCGAGAAGCGCTGGCAGGCGGGCAAGCCGCAGGGCGCGCTCGACGGCGTCCCGATTACGATCAAGGAGAATATCGCCACCAGGGGCGTGCCGGTGCCGCTCGGCACGGCAGCGACCGAGCTGGTGCCTGCGGCGGCCGATGCGCCCGCTGCGGCGCGCGTGCGCGAGGCGGGCGCGATCATCCTCGCCAAGACCACCATGCCCGACTATGGCATGCTCTCGTCGGGCCGCAGCTCGTTTCATCCGTTGACCCGCAATCCGTGGAATCTCGCCTGGAATCCCGGCGGCTCGAGCGCCGGCGCGGGGGCGGCCGCCGCCGCCGGCTACGGGCCGCTCCATCTCGGCACGGACATCGGCGGCTCGGTGCGCCTGCCGGCGTGCTGGAACGGCATATTCGCCCTGAAGCCCAGCCTGGGACGCGTGCCGGTCGATCCGCCGTTCCTCGGCCGCGTGGTCGGGCCGATGACGCGCACCGTGGCCGATTCGGCGCTGCTGATGGCCGAGCTGTCCAGGCCCGATGCGCGCGACCACATGAACCTGCCGCCCGCCGACATCGATTGGCGGGCCGCACCGCTCGAGCCCAGGGGCCTGAAGATCGGCCTCCATCTCGACGCTGGCTCGGGCCTGCCGGTCGACCCCGAGGTCAAGGCCGCGGTCGAAGCGGCGGCCAGGCTGTTCAGCGATGCCGGCGCCGAGGTCGAGACCCTCGACGGCTTCCTGTCGCCCGAGATGCTGCATCTGCAGGACCTGTTCTGGCGGGTACGGAGCTGGGTCGACTTCTCGGCGCTGAGCCATGCCAGGCAGGCAAGCGTGCTGCCCTTCATCGCCGACTGGTGCCGTGGCGGCGCCGACGTGTCGGGGGCGATGGTGATCAAGGGCGTCAACAACTACATGGCGATCCGTGCCGCGACGACACGGGCGACGCAGCCGTTCGACTACGTGCTGTCGCCGACCTCGCCGGTGCCGACGTACAATGCCGAGTGGGAGGCGCCGACCAATGACGTCAACCGGCCGCTCGAGCACATCTCCTTCACGATGCCGTACAACATGAGCGAGCAACCGGCCTCGTCGATCAATTGTGGCTACACCAGCGAAGGCAAGCCGATCGGCCTGCAGATCGCCGGCCGCCGGTTCGACGGTTCGGGCGTGATGCGCCTGTCGAAGTGGTTCGAGGCCGCGCGAGGGCCGCAGAAGAAATGGCCCGAGCCGTCATGATCTTCCGGGCCGCGAGCATCGCGCCCGCTCATGATCATGAGCGGGAGCGGCGCGCGCGGTCCGTATGAGCATGAAACCCCTCGGCATCCTCATGCTCGATACGCGCTTCCCGCGGATCGAGGGCGACATCGGCAATCCGGCGTCGTTCGATTTCCCTGTGATCTTCCGAACCATGAAGGGCGTCGGCTCGGCCGATGCGGTCGCCGCGCGTCCTGACCGGCCGCGTGTGCTCGCGGCGCTCCGGGCAAATGCCGAGGCGCTTGCGGCCGAAGGCGCCATCGGACTGTCGACGAGCTGCGGCTTCCTTGCGCTCTACCAGAAGGACCTCGAGGCGTTGTCGCCAGTGCCGGTCGCGACCTCGGCGTTGCTGCTGATCAGGACGTTGAAGGGCCGGAAGGTCGGCGTCCTCACAGCGTCTGCAACGAATCTGACGCCCGCCCATTTCGAGGCGGTCGATGCGCCGCCGGACACGCCCGTGGAAGGCCTGCCGCCTGGCAGCTCGTTTGCCGCGACCTTCCTGCGTAACGGCTTGACGCTCGATCGCAACGCGGTCGAGCAGGAGACGATCGCGGCCGGCAAGGCGCTGCTCGGGAGGAATCCGGCCGTCGACACCGTCGTGCTCGAATGCACCAACCTGCCACCCTACAAGGCCGCGCTGAGTGCAGCCCTTGGCGTGCCGGTGTTCGACGTGCTCGACCTCCTGCGCGACTTTCGGCAGCGGCTGGGCTGACGGGCATTGCAATTGCTGCGATAGTCACGGCAGCGCAAAGGCAATGGGGGACTTGGCAATGCGTATTCAGGCGATTCTGCTCGGGACGGCCTTGGTCGCCGCTTCGTGGTCGGACCAAGTCCAGGCACAGGACATCGGTGTCGGCCTGATCGTGCCTCTGTCGGCACCGGGCGATGCGACAGGGGGGCAGCTGATCCGCCGCGGCGCCGAGCTCGGCGTCGAGGCGATCAATGCCCAGGGCGGCGTGCTGGGCAAGAAGATGCAGCTCTTCGTGCAGGATTCGCAGGGCAAGCCGGAGGCCGGTGTTGCCGCCTATCGCCGGCTGGTCAGCGAGAAAAAGGTCGTCGCCGTGCCGGGCTTCTTCCATTCCTCGGTCGCGATCGCGGTCAACGAGGTCGCCAGGGACATGGGCGTGCCGACGCTGGCGGTGCAGGCCTCGGCCTCGGAGATCACCTCGAAGCACTACGACATTGCTTTCCGCACCCATGCGGTCGATCCGGTGCGTGTCTCGACCTGGATGGAGTTCATCAAGATCAAGGGATACAAGCGCGTCTCGCTGATTGCGGAGACCACCGACTACGGCATCGGGCTGGCCGACGAGACGCTGGCCCAGAACAAGGCGGCCGGCGGCGGCGTCGAGATCCAGAAAGTGATGTTCGATCGGACCGTCACCGACCTCACGCCCCAACTGCTGCAGATCAAGGCGTTCAAGCCGGACATGGTGATCAACATCGGCGTCGGCCAGCCGCTCGACCTGATCATGGACCAGGCGACGACGATCGGCCTCCTGCCCGGCACGCCGATGCTGATCTCCTACGACGCGCCGACGCGGCCGCAATACTGGAAGCTGCACGAGAAGAACGGCGCCGGCATCTACTTCATCGCCTACTACTCGCCCAAGTCGAAGCTCTCTGACATCGGGACCGACTTCGCCAGGGCCTACAGGGAGAAGTACAAGGAAGATCCCGTGTACGGCGCGCTGAACGGCTTCGGTGCGATCGCCGTCCTCTCCCAGGCGATGAAGGCGGCGAACAGCACCGATCCGAAGACGCTGATCAAGACGCTGGAAAGCGGCACCTACAAGAGCTGGCCCGATGCGCCGGTGACCTTCCCGAAGGCCGACGGCGTCTACTGGCACAACTGGGTGCCGCCGGTCCTGATCCTGCAGATGACCCAGCCGAAGCAGGACTGGAAGGACGCCGAGGTCGTCGTCACCTACTCGAAGAAGTAGGATCTTGGATTGTCATCCTGAGCCGTAGGCGAAGGATCCAACGCCAGCCCCAACGCATCCGTTGGGATCAACCGTCAGGTCCTTCGCTTCGCTCAGGACGACTGGGAACGTGGATGTACTCGACCGAGCTCGTCGTCCAGACCCTCATTTCCGGCATCATGATCGGCGTGCTCTACGCCCTCATGGCGCTGGGGATCACGTTCATCTACTCGATCATGCGCATGATCAACTGGGCGATGGGCGAGTTCTACATGATCGGCAGCTACCTGCAGTACATGCTGGTGGCGTGGCTGCTCGGGCCGGACCTGTGGTGGCTGGCGATCGTCGTCTCGACGGCCGGCGTGTTCATGCTCGGTCTCTTCGTGCAATGGAGCCTGCTGAAGCCGATCTTCAGGAAGCCGCCCGAGGCGCGCGACGATTACGCCACCGTCGTCACGCTCGCCCTGCTGCTGATGCTGCGCAGCCTCGCGACCGGCATCGCCGGGCCCAACCAGTTCACGCCGGGCTCGAACCTGCCGATCGTCATGGTCGGGCCGATGCCGCTTGCGGGCGCGCGAGTGGCGGCGTTCGTCTTCGCGCTGGCGGCGCTGTGGGTATTCTGGGCGGTGCTGCGGTACACCTGGTATGGGCTCGCCTTGCGCGCGACATCGCAGAGCCGGGTCGGCGTACAGACCGCCGGCATCGACGTGCTGCGGGTCGACCGCGTCGCCTTCGGCATCGGCGTCGCGCTGGCCGGCCTGGCGGGTGCGCTGCTGGCGCCGGTGTTCCTGGTGTTCCCGACCAACGGCCTGATCACCACGGTGAAGGGCTTCGAGATCGTGGTGATCGGCGGGCTGGGCTCGATCCCGGGCGCGCTGATCGCCGGCGTGCTGCTGGGACTGATCGAGTCGTTCGGCGCGGCCTTCGTCGATTCGGCCTATCAGAACATCTATGGGTTCGGCCTCGTGCTGCTGATCCTGGTGCTGAAGCCGAACGGCCTGTTCGGCGAGCGTGGCCGCGAGGCGTGATGGCGGCGCTCGAAGCCATCGGCCTGCGCAAGCGCTTCGGCACCTTGCAGGCCGCCAACGATGTGACCCTCAGCGTCGGGCAGGGCGAGATCCGTGGCCTGATCGGTCCCAACGGGGCGGGCAAGACGACGCTCGTGAACCTCGTCACCGGCGTGTACGTACCCGATGCGGGCGAAGTGAAGCTCGCAGGTCGGAGCATCGGCGGCCTTGCCATGCACGAGATCGCGCGGCGCGGGCTGGTGCGCTCGTTCCAGGTAACACGGCTGTTCGGCGGCCTGACGGTGCGCGAGAACCTGCTGACCGCTTTCTATGCGCGTCGTACGTCGGCCGACGACGACGGCGAGGCGCAGGCCGAGCGCATGATCCGCCTCACCACGCTTGGGCCGCTCGCCGACACGCCGGCCAAGAAGCTGTCGGGCGGCCAGCGCGCGCTGCTCCAGATGGGCTGCGGCTTCATGGTGCCGGGCCGGTGCTACGTGCTCGACGAACCCTTCGCCGGCATCAACCCGGTCATCAAGGAGGTCATCCTCGACATGATCGTCGAGGTGAATCGCGAGCAGGGCGCCGCCTTCCTCGTCGTGAGCCACGAGATGGCGATCATCCGCAAGCTCTGCCCGCAGGTCACCGTGATGATGGAGGGCCGGGTCGCCGCGCAGGGCACGCTCGACGAGATCGCCCGCCTGCCGGCCGTTGTTGCAGGCTATCTCGGCAAGGCGCTGGAATGAGCGCGGCGCCCCTGCTCGCCGTCGACGGGGTCTTCGCCGCCTACCAGCCGGGCGTGGACATCCTCCAGGGCCTGTCGCTCACCGTGCCGCAGGGCGGGTTCGTGCTCGTGATCGGTCCCAACGGCGCAGGCAAGTCGACCTTGCTCAAGACGGTGTTCGGCCTGCTCTCGGCGCACCGCGGCGCCATCGTGCTCGAAGGCCGCGCGATCGCCAATCTGCCGCCGCATGAGATCAAGCGGCTGGGCGTGAGCTACGTGCCGCAGGAGCTGAATACCTTTCCGCAGCTCACGGTCGAGGAGAACCTGAAGGTCGGCGGCTGGACCCTGCGGCGCGAGCCGGCGCGGCTGAAGGAGCGCATCGCGCGCATCTACGAGATCTTCCCCGTCCTGGCCGAGCGCCGCCGCGACAAGGCAGGGTCGCTGAGCGGCGGACAGGGGCGCATGCTCTCGGTCGCACGCGAGATGATCACCGAGCCGCGCCTGATGCTCGTCGACGAACCCACGGTTGGCCTGGCGCCCAACCTGGCCGAGCAGGTCTATCAACTGCTGCAGACCGCACGGTCGGCGATCTCGACCGCGATCCTGCTGGTCGACCAGAATGTCTCCGACGCGCTTCGCCACGCCGAGGAGGTGGTGATGATAAACCTCGGCACCGTGAAGGCGGCCGGCCCGGTGGCCGAGTTCGGCGAAGCGCGGGTGCGCACGCTGATCCAGGAGTGCCTGCTGGGATGAGCGCCTCGTTCCGCCGCTCCGCGCTGACCATCGCGGTCGCCGCGCTCCTGCTCGCGCTGGTGCCGCTGGTTGCCGGCAGCTTCGTGCTGCACGTCTTCACCATCGCCTTCTACTACGTGATCCTGGCAACGAGCTGGAACCTGCTGGCCGGCTACACCGGCCAGTTCTCGCTGGCGCACCATGCCTTCGCCGCGGTCGGCGCCTATACCTCGGGCCTGATGGGCTATCACCTCGGCATCCCGCCGTGGATCGGCATTCCCTGCGGCGTGGTGCTGGCAGCGCTGTTCGGTCTGATTCTCGGCCGCCTCGTGCTGCGCATGCGCGCGATCTATCTCGCCATCGCGACCTGGGCCTTTGCCGAGACGTTCCACATCTATCTCACCGCCGACTACAAGTTCACGCGCGGCGAACTGGGCCTGAGCGTGAAGTCGCTCTACGGCACGACCGACCCGATGCCGTATTACTTCACGTTCCTGGCGTTGACGGTGCTGGTGCTGCTCGGCCTGCGGCTGCTGATCGATTCGCCGCTCGGCTACTTCATGCGCGCCATCAAGGACGACGAGCTGCGTGCCCGGAGCCTCGGCATCGACACGACCCGGGTGAAGATCGCGGTGTTCGCCATCTCCAGCGCCATCGCGGGCCTGGCGGGCGGTTTCTACGGTCATTTCATCGTGCTGCTCAGCCCGCAGATGATCGACTTCTCCGAGATGGCCAAGATCGTGGTCATGGTGGTGATCGGCGGCTTCGGCACCTTCCTCGGACCGGTGATCGGGGCCGCGCCGGTGCAGGTCGTGATGACCTACCTGCAGGCCTACGGCGAATGGAACCTCGCGGTCTTCGCGCTGATCGTGATCGTGCTGATGCGCTTCAGCATGGAAGGGATGGCCGCCCTGTTCACACCGCTGTGGCGGCGGGTGTGGAAGCTGCCATGACCTTTGACGTTGTCGTCGTCGGCTCCGGCGCGGCGGGCCTGTCGGCGGCGCTTGCCGCGGCGGTCGACGGCGCCAAGGTGATCGTGCTCGAGAAGTCGCATGTGCTCGGCGGCACGACGGCGATGTCGGCGGCGGGCACCTGGGTGCCGGCCAACCATCACATGCTGGCCGCCGGACTCCCGGACTCGCCCGAGGAGACGCTGGCCTACCTTCGCGCCACCGCACCGTCCGGCTGGGCCGCGACGGAGGACACGTTGTGGCAGGCGCTGGCCGAGAACGCGGCGCCGATGCTGCGCTTCCTGGAGGACAGAACGCCGCTGGTGTTCGAGCTGGTCAACCATCCCGACTTCTATGTCGAGGCGCCGGGCGGCAAGCTCCATGGCCGCATGGTCTCGCCGACCCTGATCAGCCGCTACATCCTCGGCCGCTGGTGGAACCGGGTGCGCAAGTCGGTGAAGCCGCAGTTCTTCACCTACAAGGAGATGGTGAGCGGCGTGCTCAAGGACCCCGTGCGCGCCGTGCTGAAGCTCGGGCCGTCGCTCGCCTGGCGCGTCCTCGCGGGCAAGGTCGGGCTGGGCAACGGGCTGATCGTCGGCCTGACGCGCGGCTGCCTCGACCATGGCTGCACGATCCTGATGGGCGCCGACGTGAAGCGGCTCACGACGGACAGGGATGTCGTCACAGGGGTCGACGCCGTCATTGACGGCAAGCCGGTGACGATCACGGCGCGCAAGGGCGTCATCCTCGCGACCGGCGGCTTCGACTGGGCGCCGGATTACATGCCGAAGCATTTTCCCGGCATCGACCTCACCGGCGCACCCGACACCAACACCGGAGACGGCCAGCGCATGGCCGAGGCGGTCGGCGCGGCGCTCGCGCACATGGACCAGTCCAACATCGCGCCGGCGACCTTCACGCAGTACGAGGGCCGCCGCCATGCGCAGCCGCTTTACGAGAGCTACGCGCCGCACTGCATCCTGGTGAACCGGGAGGGCAGGCGCTTCGTCAGCGAGGGCAGCCCGGCGCTCGGTTCGGCGATCGACGAACGGGGGCCGGACGGCAAGTCGAAGCATGCACCGGCCTGGCGCATATTCGATTCGCGCTACAGCAACCGGCTGTCGGCGATGTATGCCGCCAAGGATCCGGGCTTCGTGCGCACGGCCGACACGATCGAGGCGCTGGCGGTGAAGATCGGCCTCGATCCCGCGACTTTGCGTGCCACGGTCGACCGCTTCAACGGCTGGTCGAAGGAAGGCGTCGACCGCGATTTCCACCGTGGCGAGACGGCGTGGGAGCGCTACTACACCAAGGACCGCGCCCTCGACACCGTCGAGAAGGGGCCGTTTCACGGCGCGCCATTCCTGTACGTCAGCCTCGGTACCAAGGGCGGGCCGCGCACCGATCGCGAGTGCCAGGTGCTGCGCAAGGACGGCAGCGTGATCGGCGGCCTCTACTGCGCCGGCATCGCCATGGCGAGCCCGATCGGCACCAGGGCCGTCGGCGCCGGTACGACCATCGGCCCGTGCCTGACCTTCGGCTACATCGCCGGCAAAGCGATCGCGCGCCGCAACGCGTGATCGTATTCTTCTCCCCCTCCTTCTTGCCTGTCGGAGGAGAGGAGTACGACGCTCAAGTCAGGTGGTGGTCGTATCGTCGTCGCGCAGCAACTGGCGATAGATCGGCTGGAGCAGGCTCGGCATGACGTAGATCGGCACCTGCACGGCGGCGATGAACAGGAAGATGTCGGGATCGGCGGTGGCCGGCAGCACGGCCATCAGCAGCGCGTTGTTGCGGCCGTTGGAGCAGTAGCCGGCCGTGAGGGCGGTGCGAAGGTCCGTGAAAGGCAGGGTGCCGAGCGCCGTCACGGCGTTGCACAGGAAACTGCCGGCGAAGGCACCGGCGACGAAGCCCGCGAGCTTCACCGGCTCGGCCATCGCGCGGGCGACGATGCCGTCCATCAGCGGGATCGCGAAGACCATCAGCACCAGCACGGCACAGCCGTCGATCTTGTGCGCGTTGTGACGCAGGCCCTCGGGCTTCAGCCAGGCGCGGATCGCGATCGCCCCGGCCAGG
>Ga0182738_1007881_pt1 | contig 10712 bp, 6 predicted proteins | sample eDN5th30CBELigMG_FD_128876 | JGI IMG/M metagenome (GOLD analysis project Ga0182738, IMG submission 128876) | Enriched Miracle-Growth compost microbial communities from Emeryville, California, USA - eDNA 5th pass 30_C BE-Lig MG (version 2)... ... | reverse complement strand
TGTTCGAACGCTCCCTGGCGCTGCCCGCTCCCGGCTGCGGGGTGCCGAAAACAGCGTGGAGCACCGGCAACGGTTCGAGGACGACCTCGATCTGCGCGCCCAGCTGGAACTGGAGTTGAAAGAGGCGCACGGCGATTACCACATCTATTCGCCGCTGTTGAACAGCACCGAGGACAACGCGGCACTGCAGGCCGTGCTGGCGTCCCACAAGCTCAAACGCATCGGCATTTCCCCCGACGCGCTCAACGCGGGCGAGCGGAAGTTCCTGCGCGACATCCTCGAATTCATCGATGCGAACTACCCGCGCGACCCGCGCGAGTTCTACCTGATGCGCAACGTGGAGTCGCTGCGTTCGATCGGCGTGTACCTGGATGGCGAAACACGCGCGTTCTATCCAGATTTCGTGCTCTGGATCGTGGACGACAAGGCGAACAAGACCACGCTTGCCCTGTTCGACCCGAAAGGACAGACGGGCATCGTCAACGACGAGCACCTGGGCCTGGACGGCCACGACGCCACCAACGACAAGGTGCGCGTGGCGCGCAGCGGCCAGCTGGCCGAACTGGCGCGCGCGCTGGCAACGCAGACCGGGCGCGCTTGGGACGTGCAGTCGTTCATCCTGCTGCGCGACAGTTCGCCGCTGGGCCGGTGGAAGGGCGCGGCACCGACGGACCAGGAAATGGGGCGAGCCGAGGCGATGATTTCCCGGCACGTGCTGCGGCTGGACTGGCACCGGAAGAACGAACAAGGCCAGGCCACCGCCCCGCTGCGCGGCGGTGACAGCTACCTGAGCCGCATATTCCGCATCCTGCTCGGCCCGTGAGGTCCGCACCCTTGCCCGCAACCTCCGGATGAAGCCGGGGTTGCAGACACAGACGGCGACTTGATGCCGGACGGAAAACTGGGCCCACCAGGACTCGAACCTGGAACCAAGGGATTCGCGTCGTCCGGAGGTTTCCCCCCGGCGCGGACTATCTCTTCACCCTCCGCCGCAGCGGGTGGGGTGCGGGACGCTCGAGCCTGTGATCAAGGGCACTGCAGCCCTCAGGTAGTCTCTGCACCTTCCGGCGGTGTACCGCCGGCTTGGCTCAGGGTCGCCACCGTCCGCGCAACGCGCGCCGCTGAGGTTTCCCTGAATTCATCCCGATCCCGTCCACGCATTCCGGCGTGGCGGCACCTTTCCGATGAGTCCCCTGCTCTAACCAATTGAGCTATAGGCCCGTGGGTACGGATCTTACCGAGTGCGGAGCTGGATCGGGCGATCCGAAACGGATTATCATCAAATGATGGAATCCGTTTTTCGATGTGTCACCTGCGGCAGTGCCCTCCATGGCCGGCAGCGTCGCTTCTGTTCGCGCCGATGCAAGAACGCCGATACGAACCACCGGCACCAGACCTATGCGAGCCAACAGGCCCGTGGCATACAACGCAAGATGCAGCTGATCGTGGAAGCAGGAGGGTGCTGCACCCGTTGCGGATACCGACGCAATGCCGCAGCGCTCACTTGGCACCACGTCGTCCCCACGGGAAAGCGCTTCAGCCTCGACGTGCGCAACCTGTCCAATCGAAGCGAAGACGACATCCGCGTCGAGCTCGCCAAGTGCGTACTCCTATGTGCGAATTGTCATGCGGAAGAACACTTTCCGCACCTCTCCATGTCCGCCTGACGGCCAACGACAACGACCCTGCGGTGATCGCGAGAGCGCCCCGCTACCCGCCCGACATCGAGTAAGGCCGCGCCCCCTTATCCGGCCACTCGCGGTCGGGTTCGGCCTGCATCGTGAAGTGCAGTTTCCCGCCGGCCATGAGTTCCTCGTGGCGCAGGAACGCGCGGTCGAGCGGCTTGCCGTTCAAGGTGGCCGCACCGATGTAGGGGTGGGCGTCGTCCAGGCCGTCGGCGACGACGGTGAAGCGCTTGCCGTTGGGCAGGTTGAGCGTGGCGCGCGGCAGGAACGGGCGGCCGATGATGTACTCGTTGCTGCCCGGGGCGACCGGGTAGAAACCCAGCGCGGTAAACACGTACCAGGCCGACATCTGGCCGAGGTCGTCGTTGCCGGCCAGGCCGTCGGGCGTCGGCTTGTACTGGCTGTCCATGATCTGCTTCAGCCGCGCCTGCGTGCGCCACGGCTGGCCGGCGTAGGCGTACAGGTAGGCGACGTGGTGGCTGGGTTCGTTGCCGTGCGCGTACCAGCCGATCAGGCCGGTGATGTCTTCCATGTGCTCGAACACCGACGGGTCGACCTTGGCGTCGAAGACCTCGTCGAGCCGTTCGAGCAGGCGCTCGGCGCCGCCGTGCTCGCCGGCCAGGCCGGCGACGTCGTGCGGCACGTACCACGAGTACTGCCAGGCGTTGCCCTCGGTGTAGTCGGTGCCGTAGCCGCTGGCGTCCGGATCGAACGGTTCGCGGAAACTGCCGTCGCGCTTTTTCGCGCGCATGAAGCCGGTGCGCGGGTCGAAGGCTTCGTGCCAGTTGCCGGCGCGATCGCGGAACGTGGCGGCGATGTCCTTGCGGCCCATCGCCTCGGCCATGCGGTAGATGGTCCAGTCGTCGAAGGCGTATTCCAGCGTCTTCGACGCGGCCTCGCCTTCCTCGTCGATGGGCACGTAGCCCAGTTCCATGTACTGCGCGATGCCGTCGTAGGGGCCGTAGCTGGCACTGGCGACCATCGCGTCGAGCGCTTCGTCGGCGTCATAGCCGCGGATGCCCTTCAGGTAGGCATCGGCGATCACCGGCACCGCGTGGTAGCCGATCATGCACCACGTCTCCAGGCCGTGGAACGCCCACACCGGCAGGATGCCGTAGGGACTTTCGCGGCGCGAGGCGAGCAGCGAGTTGACGATGTCGTTGGTTTGTTGCTCGGGCTGCACGATCGTCAGCAGCGGATGCAGTGCGCGGTAGGTGTCCCACAGCGAGAACGTCGAGTAGTTGGTGAAGCCCTCGGCCTGGTGCACGGCGTTGTCCGGTCCGCGATAGCGGCCATCGCTGTCCATGAACAGGCTCGGGCCCATGAAGGCGTGGTAGAGCGCGGTGTAGAAGCTCTTGCGCATCGGTTCCGGTGCGTCGATGTCGATCGCGCCCAGCGCACGGGCCCACTGGGCCTTCGCATCGCTGCGCACGCGGTCGAAGTCCCAGTCAGGCACTTCGGCGTCGAGGTTGGCGATCGCGCTGTCCTCGCTGACCGGCGAAATCGACACCTTGACCAGCAGCGGCTCGCGCAGGCCGCCACCGAAGTCGAAGGTGCCGACCAGCTGCCGGCCCTCGATCTGCGCGCGCTGCGTCGGGTCCTTCTCGCCCGGTGGCGGGAAGCCCTTGTACGGAATGTCCTGTTCGGTGTCATGGAAGGCGTGGCCGGTGACCGGGCGCGAGAAGCGCATCGCGAAGTACAGCTGGCGGCCGGGCGCCCAGCCGCGGGTTTCGCGGAAGCCGGTGACGGTGCCGTCGGCGCGCATGCGGATACGCGACCACTGCACCTTGCCGGGGTAGTCGTACATTGAGGTGCGCAAATCGACCAGCACGTGCGCCGGCCGGCCTTCGTCGAAGGTGTAGCGATGCACGCCCACGCGCGCGCTGGCGGTGAGCTCGGCGCGCACGCCGCTGTCGTCCAGGGTGACCGCGTAGTAGCCGGGCTCGGCGCGCTCGCTGGCGTGCGAGAAGCGCGAGGTGTAGCCGCTGCCGGGCCGGTCGGGGTCGCCGCGTTCGAGCTTGACCGCGTCGCCGGCGACCGGCATCAGCAGCACGTCGCCCAGGTCCGAGTGGCCGGTGCCGGAGAAGTGGGTGTGCGAGAAGCCGACGATGGTGGTGTCGTCGTGGCGGTAGCCGGCGGCCCAGCCGTAGCCGTCCTTGCGCGGCTGGATGCGGGTGTCGGGGCTGAGCTGGACCATGCCGAACGGCACCACCGCGCCGGGGAAGGTGTGGCCCTCGCCGCCGGTGCCGATGAAGGGGTCGACCGCGGCCACGGCCGCCTCGCCGCGCGCCGTGGCGTCGTCCGCAGCCGGGGCCGCGCCGGCCGCCATCAGGATCCCGATCGCCATCGCCGCCAGTCCTCCACGCCTCGTGCCCGCCATCGTCGCGCCCCGTTTGGATCGTTCCAAACGCGGACGGTAGCATCGGCCGGCGGCGCGCCGCATGCTGCGCCGCAAAATGCGCGCGAACGCGGTCCGCGGCACGATGCGGCATCTTTGGATCGATCCAAACCGGTGCCCGATTCTGCTGCCCACCGCCGCGTCACCGTCACCGACATCGCCGCCGGCTGCGGGGTGTCGCGCTCGACCGTGTCGCTGGTGCTGCGCGGCAGCCCGCTGGTCAACGCCGACACCCGCGCCCGGGTGCAGGCCGAGATCGAACGCCGCGGCTACATCTACCACCGCGGCGCGGCCAGCCTGCGCCGGCGCACGTCCAACGCGGTGGCGCTGGTGGTCAACGACCTCTCCAACCCGTTCTTCGCCGAGTTCGCCGGCGGCGTCGACGCGGCGCTGGCCGAGGCCGGCTACGTGCTGCTGCTGGGCAGCGCCGGCGAATCGCCCGAGCGCCAGCAGGCGGTGCTGGCCTCGCTGATCGAGCACGACCCGGCGGCGGTGATCCTGTCGCCGGCCGAACACAGCGACCCGGCGCGACTGCGCCGGCTGCTGGCCGCGCGCATGCCGGTGCTGGTGTTCAACCGCGCGCTGGACGGCGCCGGCGACGACTGGGATTTCCTCGCGCTCGACAACCGCCGTGGCGCGCGGCTGGCGACGGAGCATCTGATCGAACAGGGTCACCGCGCGATCGCTTTCTTCGGCGGCCATCGCGATTCGAGTTCGTGCACCGAACGCCGCGCCGGCTACCGCGACGCGCTGGATGCAGCCGGCATCGCACCGGATCCGGCGTGGCTGGTCGAATGCGCGCCGACCCGGCTGGAGGCCGCGCGCCAGGCCGGCGCGCTGTTCGCGCGCGACCCCGCGCCCACCGCGGCGGTCTGCTACAACGACGCGGTCGCGCTCGGGCTGGCCAGCGGGCTGGCCGCGCTGGGCCGCCGCGCCGGCGCCGACTTCGCGCTGACCGGTTTCGACGACATCCCCGAGGCGTCGGTGTCCACGCCGCCGCTGACCACCATCGCCGTCGCCCCGCGCGAACGCGGGATGCAGGCCGCGCGCCTGCTGCTGGCCCGGCTTGGCGGTGACACGCAGACGCCGCGCCGCACCGTCGCCCCCGCGCGGCTGGTGGTGCGCGCCAGCAGCCTGGTTCCACACGCACCGAATCCGCCGGGAGATCCCGCATGACACGCAAGCCGCTGTCCAACACCGCGGCGATCGCCGTGGTCACCCTGATCTTCTTCACCTGGGGCGGACTGACCAGCCTCAACGACGTGCTGATCCCGCATCTCAAGGCCGTGTTCGACATGAATTACGCGCGCACGATGCTGATCCAGTCGACGTTCTTCGGCGCGTATTTCCTGATGTCGCTGCCGTCGGGCGCAGTGGTGGCGCGTGCCGGCTACAAGGGCAGCATCGCAATCGGGCTGGTGGTGGCGGCGATCGGCGCGGCGCTGTTCCACCCGGCCGCGGCGCTGCCGTCGTATCCGCTGTTCCTGGGCGCACTGTTCGTGCTCGCCAGCGGGTTGACCCTGCTGCAGGTCGCGGCCAATCCCTACATCGGCCTGCTCGGGCATCCGTCCGGCGCGGCCAGCCGGATGAACCTGGCGCAGGCGCTCAACTCGCTGGGGACCACGCTGTTCCCCTGGCTGATCGGGCCGCTGATCCTGTCGACCGCGGTGCTCGGTGCGGGCGAGATCGCGGCGATGGACGTTGCCGGACAGGCGGCCTACCGCGCGCAGCAGGCGCAGTCGGTGCAACTGCCGTACCTGTTACTGGGCGGTGGCCTGCTGCTGCTGGCGGTGTTCGTGCTGGCGATGCGGCTGCCCGCACTGCGCGAGTCGTCGTCGCCGGTGGACGTGCGGCACGGCTTCGGCGACGTGCTGCACCATCGCCACCTGCGCTGGGGCGTGCTGGCGATCTTCGTCTACGTCGGCGCCGAGGTCGCGATCGGAAGTTTCCTGATCAACTACATCTCCGGTCCCGATACCGGCGGCCTCACCGAGGCCACGGCCAGCCGCTACCTGGCGCTGTACTGGGGCGGCGCGATGGTCGGCCGCTTCGCCGGCGCCGCACTGCTGCGGCGGATCGACGCACGCCGGCTGCTGGCGCTGTTCGCGCTGGTCGCCGCGGCGCTGCTGGCCACGACGATGCTCGGCCGCGACCAGCTGGCGATGTGGAGCGTGATCGCGATCGGCCTGTTCAACTCGATCATGTTCCCCACCATCTTCGCCATCGCCATCGAACGCCTCGGCCCGCTGACCAGCAAGGCCTCGAGCCTGCTGGTGATGGCGATCGTCGGCGGCGCGGTGGTGCCGTGGGTGCAGGGCTGGCTGGCCGACAGGATCGGCATCCAGCATGCATTCGCGGTGCCACTGGCCTGCTACGCCTTCATCGTCTGGTACGCGCTACGCGGTTCGCGGCATGAAATCGACGCAAAGCCGGTTGGCGGCGCGGAGCCGCTGCGCTGATGACGCCGATACCGGCCATCGCGTGCTTCGGCGAGGCGCTCATCGACTTCCTCGCGCTGCCGGCGCAGCCGGGCGAAGACGGACGCCATTTCCTTGAACAGGCCGGCGGCGCGCCCGCCAACGTCGCGGTCGGCATCGCCCGGCTGGGCGGCCATGCGCGCTTCGCCGGCATGCTGAGCGAGGACATGTTCGGCGACTTCCTGCTCACGCAGTTCGCGCGCTTCGGCGTGGACACGCACCAGGTACGGCGCACCGGCGCGGCGCGCACGGCACTGGCGTTCGTGTCGCTGCGCGAAGACGGTGAGCGCAGTTTCAACTTCTACCGGCCGCCGGCGGCGGACCTGCTGTTCGGTCCCGGCGATTTCGGCGCCGACGCGTTCGCCGGCCTGGCCGCGTTCCACGTCTGCTCCAACAGCCTGTCCGGCGCGCCCAGCCGCGAAGCCACGCTGCACGGCATGCAGCTGGCCGCGGACGCGGGCGCGCTGGTGAGCATGGACCTCAACCTGCGGCCGGCGCTGTGGCCGCGCGACGTGGATCCGACGCCGACGCTGTGGCACGCGCTGGAACTTGCGCAGCTGGTCAAGCTCAGCCGCGAGGAGCTGGCGTTCCTCGCCCGCGATGGCGCGGAACAGGACGTGGTGGCGCGACTGCTCGCGCACGCGGCACGCGTGGTGCTGGTCACCGACGGCGCGGCGCCGATCCGCTGGTTCACGCGTGCGGACCACGGGAACGCACCGACGTTCGCGGTCGATGCCATCGACACCACCGCGGCCGGGGACGCGTTCGTCGCCGGGCTGCTGCAGCGGCTGGTCGAACACGGCGTGGACGCGACGGGACTCGCGGCCGCCTTCGACGACGCCCCAATCCGCACCGACCTGCTGCGCCACGCCGCCGCCAACGGCGCGCTGGCCACCACCCGCCGCGGCGCCTTTGCCGCCATGCCCGACCGCGCCGGGGTGCAGGCGCTGCTGGAGACCGTGCCATGAACCTGCCCGCGACCCCGCCGCCCGACTTCGCCGCCCCCGCCTTCCTGCGCGCGCATGTCGCCGACACGATGGCGTTCTACCATCCGCGCGCGATCGACCCGGCCGGCGGCTTCTTCCACTACTTCCGCGACGACGGCCGCGTGTACGACGCCGCGCACCGGCACCTGGTGAGCAGCACGCGCTTCGTCTACGACTATGCGATGGCGGCGGTCGAGTTCGCGGACAACGGCATCGCCGGCGAGTACCGCACCGCCGTCGACCACGGCCTGCGCTTCCTGCGACAGGCGCACCGCGAGGACGACGGCGGCTACATCTGGACGCTGCGCGACGGCGTGCCCGAGGACCGCACCCGCCACGCCTACGGCATGGCCTTCGTGCTGCTGGCCTGCACCAGCGCGCGCAAGGCCGACGTGGACACCGCTGCGTGGATGGACGAGGTCTGGCGGCTGCTCGAAGCGCACTTCTGGGACGCCGGGGCCGGGCTCTACCGCGACGAAGCCATGCCCGGCTGGGAGTTCTCCGGTTACCGCGGCCAGAACGCCAACATGCACCTGTGCGAGGCGTTGCTCGCGGCGTTCGAGGCCAGTGGCGAAGCCCGCTACCTCGACCGCGCGCTGCTGCTGGCCGACCACATGACCCGCCGCCAGGCCGCGCTGGCCGGCGGGCTGGTCTGGGAGCACTACGACGCAGACTGGAACGTGGACTGGAACTACCACCGCGACGACCCGAAGCACCTGTTCCGGCCGTGGGGCTTCCAGCCCGGGCACCAGGTGGAATGGGCCAAGCTGCTGCTGACGCTGCGCACGCACCTGTCGGCGCGCGGCACGGCGCCCGACTGGCTGCTGCCGACCGCGCGCAGGCTGTTCGACCGGGCACTCGCACACGGCTGGGACGACGCTGACGGCGGCATCGTCTACGGCTTTGCGTTCGAATCGCTGCGCACACCGTCGCCATCCGGCAACACCACCGTGGAAGGCGACGCGTACGTCTGCGACGACGACAAGTACTTCTGGGTGCAGGCCGAGGCGATCGCCGCGTCGATGCGGCTGTTCCTCGCCACCGGCGACGCGAAATACCGCGACTGGTACGACCGCCTCTGGGACTACGCCTGGCGGCACTTCGTCGACCACCGGTTCGGTGCGTGGTACCGCATCCTCGACCGCCGCAACGCGAAGTATTCCGACGAAAAGAGCCCCGCCGGCAAGACCGACTACCACACCATGGGCGCCTGCCACGACGTGCTCGCCGCGCTGCGCGCCCACCGCGGAGACATCACATGAACACGCCCGCTTACGGAAGCATCCGTGGGAGCGGCCATGGCCGCGATGAAGTGACGGGACAACCCGTCGCGGCCATGGCCGCTCCCACTGGGCCGCTCCACAAGCCCACGCTGCGGTCCTGCCTGCTCGCCTGCGCGCTTGCGCTTTGCGCCGGCTGCGCGACCGCGCCCATGCCGCGCGCGCCGGCTGACGCTGCCGCGAACGCAGGAGCGGACGCCGGCGTTGCCGCCGCCCTCGCCCGCAACGGCGCCGACGCGGCCATGGCCGAACGCGTGAAGACCGAATTCCTGCACGCCTGGAATGGCTACCGGCAGTACGCCTGGGGCCACGATGCGTTGCTGCCGCTGAGCGACGGCGCGCACGACTGGTACGGCCAGTCGCTGCTGATGACACCGGTCGATGCGCTCGACACGATGCTGCTGATGGGCCTGGACGCGCAGGCCGACGAGGCACGCGAGCTGATTGCCACCACGCTGTCGTTCGACCGCGACCTGGACGTGAAGCACTTCGAGATCGTGATCCGCCTCCTCGGCGGCCTGCTGTCGGGCTACCAGATGACCGGCGACGAGCGCCTGCTCGCACTGGCCGACGACCTGGGCACGCGGCTGCTGCCGGCGTTCGACTCGCCGACCGGCCTGCCGTACGTCTACGTCAACCTGCGTACCGGCAAGGCGCACGGCACCGAAAGCAACCCTGCGGAGGCCGGCACGCTGCTGCTCGAGTACGGCACGCTGTCGCACCTGACCGGCAAGCCGGTCTACTTCGAGAAGGCCAAGCGCGCGCTGGTGGAGACATACAAGCGCCGCTCGCCGATCGGCCTGGTGGGCGAGCGTTTCGACGTGGAAACCGGCGGCTGGACGCGCACCGACTCGCACATCGGCGCGCGCATCGACTCGTACTACGAATACCTGTGGAAGTGCTGGAAACTGCTGGGTGACCGCGACTGCAAGGCAATGTGGGACACGTCCATCGCTGCGGCCAACCGCTACCTGCCCGAGGAAGTGGACGGCACGCTGTGGTACGGCCACGTGGACATGGTCACCGGCGCGCGCAGCGCCAGCCTGTATGGCGCGCTGGACGCCTTCATGCCTGGCCTGCTTGCGTACTCGGGCGACGTCGACCGCGCGCGCCGGCTGCAGGCCTCGTCGTTCGCGATGTGGAACGCGCACGGGATCGAACCGGAGCTGTGGGATTACCGCAAGGCCGATGTCGTCGCACCCGCCTGGCCGCTGCGGCCGGAGATCGTGGAGTCGGCCTGGTACCTGTATCGCGCGACCGGTGACACGACGTACCGCGACATGGGGCGCTCGATGTTCGACGACTTCGTGCGGTACACGCGCACCGACAGTGGCTTCGCGGCGCTCGAAAGCGTGGTGACGAAGGAAAAGGCCGACGACATGGAGAGCTTCGTGCTGGCCGAGACGTTCAAGTACTTCTACCTGCTGTTCGCCGCGCCCGAAACGCTGGATCCGGAAGAGACTGTGCTGAACACCGAGGCGCATCCGTTGCGGCCAGTGGCGCCGTAACAGCACCCGCCGTGAACTTGTGGGAGCGGCTTCAGCCGCGAGTTTTTAGCTCTATCCTTCTGCCAAGGCACGGGAGGGCAACGGCAAGAGCTCGCGGCTGAAGCCGCTCCCACGAGGATCCTGCTTGCGCCGGGCATGAAAAAAGCCCCGCAATGCGGGGCTTCTTCCTTGCGCACGCCTCACTCGATGTCGAGGAAGCTGCGCAGCTGCTCCGAGCGGCTCGGGTGGCGCAGCTTGCGCAGCGCCTTGGCCTCTATCTGGCGGATGCGCTCGCGGGTGACGTCGAACTGCTTGCCGACCTCTTCCAGCGTGTGGTCGGTGTTCATGTCGATGCCGAAGCGCATGCGCAGCACCTTGGCCTCGCGCGGGGTCAGGCCG
>Ga0182738_1007879_pt1 | contig 10714 bp, 6 predicted proteins | sample eDN5th30CBELigMG_FD_128876 | JGI IMG/M metagenome (GOLD analysis project Ga0182738, IMG submission 128876) | Enriched Miracle-Growth compost microbial communities from Emeryville, California, USA - eDNA 5th pass 30_C BE-Lig MG (version 2)... ... | reverse complement strand
TTTGTAATTTTAGATCTTGAAATAAAGGAATTTATTTTCCCTCCCTCGGTAGTTGTGGTTCCGAGGATTTTTATTTGAGAGAATTGTTTTATGAAAGTTTGAGATTATAAAAAATTGGAAAATTTTTTTGAGGTAATTTTGCATTGAAAACTTTTCCTTCTGGAACATCTTCCAAAATCCTTGCATCCAGAAAAAATAAATTGTAAAAAAAAAATTTCTAAGAAAAACTCATTCGATAGAAGAGAAATACGGGATATCGGTTTTTGGAATCAGGAATGCAAATGAAGGATCTAAAAAATATTTTTGAGAAATTTTTTTCTCTCAAATTTTCTGATTTTACTCCAAATTTCATCAACACAGAACACATTATTGATGACAAAAAGTTTGAAAAATAAAGTTATTATTTTATTTTTAGACTACTCATCATCAATTTGATTCCAACTTGGGTTCTTCCACACGCTCAATGTCAGAATCTAATCATTTTCACCATAATCATTACTACAGTTGGTGCCCTCAATTGTTCCATAAACATCAACGTACTTCATTTCAATACCCTCTTTTCTTTATCGATTCTCACTCCAATTTCGCTTTTCAATTAAAAACATTACGATGTTTTTTCCTACGTGTTTGCCAGAAGCCTATTCCTTCTCCTAAACAAATCCTTGCAGTCAGCTTTCCATCCACTCTTCCTGCAGATCAGCTGATTTCTTCAATAACTACAACTGCTATTTCTATCCATAAAGATCATTTGCCTCCAAAAATTCTCAACCCTTCCCCTAATCTTTCAAAAATCGAGAAGCCTTACCAAGAATCAGTGTATAACTTGTTTCAAAAATATTCAGCTGATAGCTATTGCTTTGCAAACTACGCTCAAGCACAAATTTATCATTATGGAATAAACATTTTTGTAAATCTTAGAAAAGCTTTATATTTCTACAATAAAGGCTACGAGGCTAAAGAACTAGGCTGTATGTTGATGCTAATTCGTATTACAACAGAGCCTGATCTTGCAGACTTATTCCAAAAGGAAGTGGATTATGCGAGTTCTATATCCCTTTTCCTTGAAGTCTTTGCTTTTCATGGGTTCTTTGACTATTTCTCCACAAGAGAGCCCTCAATAAAACAATTAGCTCTATTCAACATTTATATGGATATTTTCCCTGGTTTCAAAAACATGGTTCACCAAGTAGTCAGTTCAAATGTAGAGGATGATCCTATATGGAAGACTGTTGCTTATGACAAAGATATAAATTACAAGACTATGGCGAGATGGCTACTGCAGCTTTTTTCACAAGAAGATGCTTATAGTAAGGAGAGTGTTGATGCTCTTCAGGAGTTAAACAAGCTGACAGATTCTGTGAGTGCCACCAATGCAGCTGAGTTATATTTTATTCTGGGAGATTTGTATGATACTTCGTTATATGGAGTCTCATTGTCACAAGATCTGGACAAAAGGGTTTCGTTATATTCAAAGGCAGAGTCACATCATCATGTAATTGCAGCATCAAGGATGTATTCATTATTGAAAATGATGGAGAATTCAACACATGATAAAAAATCACCACCACAAGGAGGCCTTCTTAAAGGGAGGAGCTCAGAGTACTATCTGAAAAAGTTGGAGAGGTTTCAAGGGCTTGATATATTGAGGAAGAAAGCCAATGACTTGATATCAAAGCCTGATATGATTAAAAATTTGGAAGAATTGAAGGAAATACATGAATTGTTGTATTATTTGGATGATCATAAAACGACTTCAAACTATTTCAGAATTCTAAAAGTGATGAAATCTCCTTTTATTTACAATGTGGCCAAAATAATGCAGGAAAAGAAGATTGGATTTTATGAGACTCCTCTTGCTTACTGTTACGAAAAAGGAATTGGGGTCGAAGCTGACCATTGTAAAGCACTGGAAATCTATCAAGAAGGTTTTGAAAAACTGCTGAGCATGAAAAGTGAATCGAAAAGTTTTCTGTATTATCGCATAGGAGCAACAATTTGCAGGACTGAAGCAACAAGCTATGCCGATTTTTACTTTAAATTAGCAGCAAGTGATGCGATTTTCTATCTCAAGCGTAATCCTCTTGGGATTGCCTTGGTATTTGAAATCAGTAAATTGTTATTGAAAGGCAGAGGATTTCCAAAGAAGACTGGGCTAGCAATGGAGGCTTTAGAGTCGATATGCAATTCACAGCCAAGCTCAGTGAATGATAATTTTACGATATTGTATGCGAGAAGAAAGCTAGAGAAGGTGAAAAGAATGAAAGAAGAGGAAGATTTGAAGGGATTAGAAGTGGATAGGAAGATATTATCAGAAGATTCTGAGGCGAATAAATCTGAGCCAAAATTGAATTTATTTGCAAGACTGGCGAAAGTGGCGAAAGAGAGATATGAATCAATAGATATACAAAAATTAATTGAGAATAATACTTTGAAGATTATCGTCGGAGAAAACTTGCAAACAGCACTGAAAGTAGTGAAGGGAGAGTTGAATAAAAGAAATGACAGTTTTAACAAGCTTGAAAGAATCGATTCTCAAATCGAAAACAGCCATGATACTGAGCCTGAAAAGGACCCCGCAAAAAGAACTCTGGGGCATGTAACGGCTCTGAATGAGTCTGCTGCCAGTATATTGAAAGAGGAGGATCTAAGTCACAATAAGAAGATTTCGAAAGATTTACAAAGATCTTCTTTTCAAGGAGATTCTCCATCGAATGTCAATAGTGGAGGAGATCCTAGCTTGATGACTCCATTGACATTTTTGATAACAGAGCTGAGAAAGCATGGTTTATACACGAAGGAACCGAAAATAAAGGAGAGAGTGCAGTTTTTGTTGGAGCATCACAAGAAAAAGTCTTATAATTTTATCAGTAAACAAATCCAAGTATCTGAGATGGTGATGACAAAGGCTAATTTTTTGAAATCTGCCATTGTTGAATATTCGTTACAGCATGAGAGCGGAGGAAAATTGGGTCTGAATATTATGACAACGATTCAGAATATCCTTACACAACTTGTCTTTGAAAATAATGTGAGAGTCTTCAGAAGGGAAAACTTTCAGTTTTCAGTTGATTCCAACAGGAATCGAACTCTTGCAACTCATAATGAGAATAGTCAGGTTTTTGAAGTAAGCACAGTGATATTCTCTTTGAAGTACGCTGCTGAATTAATGGCGGACTCTCCTGCTCTATTTTTGCTGCCATTATACTTCAGTCATCCTCAGTTTTTCCCAATTTACGGGATTTCTTTTGTGTTTGAATCAACCAATATTGTGATTAGCTATTTTGTTGAGCCGAAAAAGATGTCTTTGAGTTCTTATTTGACTTCTACCAAATATAACCTGAGCCTTTTGGAGAAAATCTCCATTGCAACACAGATATTGTACTCCATTCAAGCTTTTCATACTCAAGATTTTCCGTTGTTAACAGCGACTCTTGAAAGTTTTGCCATCACTTCAGATAACGAGATTAAACTCTATAATTTATTCATTCCTTTATTTGACAACCCCAGTAAAATTAATACTGAGTCCCCAATGAGAGCTTTTGAAATCCCATTGGAGAATTTATCTCCTGATGTTTTTCGTCTGAACGGAAGAATGTCAACAGCCAGTGATATTTTCTGCTTTGGTTTGATGTTTTATGAGCTCTTAACTGGAGAAAAATTGTATAATTTTTCTGAATTTAACAATGAATCGAATTATTGCAAGAAGATTCAAGTTGGATATATCAAGCAAAAATTCACTGATTTAACTGAGAGAACGAGCATTCAGTTGCCTTCAAAATTAGAAGACTTGTTACTAAGATGTCTCTCTTTCCATAAAAAGAAGCGCCCCACGGTTGATCAACTCATTTCTACTTTACAAAGTTTAAAGCAAATGTTTTCAAACCCAGAAGCGCAGATAAGCATCCGTTTGGGGATTGACGTCCCCAATAAGTTATATCTAGAGACTCCTTTTAGCTGGGAAGGCTTTATGGCACAACAATACAGGGCTTTACAATTTGCCACAGCAATAGATCCAGATGACTTTTTATTCTTTTTACCTGGAGTCCAGCAATATAAAGGCCATACAGTAAGGAAGGTACCGAATGGTGCTGGAGAATTCACAGTGGGGACTAACATATCTTATAAAGGGAATTTCCAAAAAGGAGTCTTGCATGGAAAGGGTGTCGTGCACTTGTTGAAAAGAGAAGAATATTTTAGAGGGACTTTTGCAGAAGGGAGTCCTGTATCAGGGTTAAAGTCATCGTTCAACAATGAAGAAGGAGGAGGAGGAGAGGAAGTTTCTTATGAGAAGAATTGCTGGATTCCCAAGGATGATTATCGCAACAAGATGATGAAGAACTTTGAGCCGATGAGTGTGAACGTGTCTGATTATTTGAGATTAAGGAAGGAGAGATTAAGTGAAGATCATATTAACCTTGATTTGGTTGGAAAATACACAATGTTGTTTACACAAAGAGATTATAGCAAACAAAGGAATGCGAATATGGTGGATTGTTTTGGGAATTTTTATTATTTGTTGGCGCCTATTGTGACTTCTATCAAGAAAATTTCCTCATTTGTGATGAGAGGAGGATGTCTAGTAGACACGCTGATAAAAATATATGATAATAATATCAAGCAAGACTTACTATTCCAGGCTGAGTTTTCAGGTCTTGCGCTGCGTTCATTGAAAGGAAAAAATATTGAAGCCGTGAAGTGTTCTATTGTGAGCTGTTTTGACTCAATTGTGAGGTATTATTATTTTGGGTACAAGTACCTCGGGAAACTTGAGAATGGATATCTACGAAAAGGGCTTGTGCATATTGGCTACACGAATTATTTCTGGTACGAATCTCCTGTGAAACTTTATCAAGGAGCGAATTTTGTGAAAGAAAGCAATTGTCTTTATATCGGAAATGTTCTCAGGCACAAAGCAGAGGACTTTGGTACTGAATACATTGGGAAAATGAAAAAATATGAAGGTGAATATCTGAGAGGAATCCCTCATGGAAGAGGAGTTATTTATAATGAGAATGGAAAAATAGGATTTAGTGGGATTTTACGGGATGGAAGGCCATATTATGGGACATATTATGAGGATAAAAGACAATATGAAGGAAGGTTTATCCGTGGAGCAGCTCCGGAGACTGAAGAGCCTTTATTGGCGGCGGCGCAAGGAGGTGAATCACCAGAAGAGAAAGACATTGAAGCAGTTGAAGTGGATTTAAATTCGAATCTGATTTATGCTGTATTGAGTCAACAGAAACCGCATTTGAAAGTGATTCCTTCTTTGACAGGTGAAGATCATCAGCAACAACAGCAGAGCGACGAAGAAGCACAAGGAAGTTTTGATAAAAAGACAGAATTTGAAGGAACAGTGCAGAATTTCTCGGAAACAATAAAAGAAGTTAAGGGAAAGTTTTTGTTGGAAGACAAGAAATTCAATGGACATTTCAAAATTATTTATACAGATGGATCGAAATATGATGGATACTTGAAAGATGGAGTCAGACATGGTCAAGGGACGTTTATTATGGGGAATGGCAGTCGATTTGTTGGGCTTTGGGACCACGGAAATCTGAAGGGGAAAATTATTTGGGGTTCTGCTTCGAAGGTTTTGGAATATAGTGAAGGAGAATTTATAAGGGAAAAGGGAGGACAGACAAAGCATAATAATTTTGGAAGGTTAAAGTTTAAGAACGGAGATTTTTATGAGGGAGAGATCAGACAAGGATTGATGGAAGGCTTTGGAATGTTTAGGTTTAAGAATGGAGAGATTTACAGAGGAATGATCAAGAATAATAAGCCAGAAGGCATTGGGAAATTTTGGTTCCAAAAAGGCCATAAATGGGATTCTTATGAAGGAGAATTTAAAGATGGAAAGAAAGAAGGTTATGGCGTGATCTATTCAAATAATCAGGCGATTTTTAAAGGAAGATTTGTGAATGATCTGCCAGTTATGGGAAGGGTTTTATTCCCAACGGGACAAGAAAGGCCGTCATATTATTTAGGGTTTGTAAGGCAAAGAGGGGAATCAGATGTTCGTCTGCATAAATGGGGAAGGCTGATTTTAGGAAGAAAGTATGTGGAAGGAGAATATGATAGTAATCATTTGAAAGATGAGGTTGGAGAAATTGTCTATTTTGAAGGAGAAAAGACAAGGGAGTATTTTGGAGAAGTCAAAAACAACCGAGAAAATGGTTTGGGGCAAGTGTTGCATTTACAAGAGAATCAAGAAATTGAAGAGATATATCAAGGAGAATGGGTCAATGGGATGAAGAGGGGTGTTGGAATGGTGACCTATGAAGAGGAGAAGAGTTACTATAAAGGAGAAATACTTGATGGTTTGAAAGAAGGAATTGGTGAATGGAAAATGGAAGACGGAACTATCTATAGAGGTGAATTTCGAGACGATATGAAAGAAGGGAAAGGAATGATAAATAGAATGGGGAAAGTTGTAGTTGGAGAATACAAAGAAGGAATTTTGCAGCATATTCATATCGGAGGAAAGTAGCACAGAGAGAGAAGTCTTTGGAAGTGACGATGTAGGAATATAGAGATATGAAATTTTATATTCAGGCGATTTTTAAGGTGATGATAATTAAAAAGTAATCTTGTATTTTATTTTATCTCATCGTTGTCCAAAATTGGAGGAATAAAATGAAGGTTATTAATTCGAGTCTATATAATTCTAGACATTAATTATTCGTACTCGACTGGATTGAAACAGGAAATTCAGGGGAGCACCGAGAGATTGTATTTAAAGATAAGAGAAAATTTGAAAATTCTTAGGAATTTTTGACTTTTAGGAGATTTTGGATTCGAGTATTTTTTTGAGAATTATTCAAGAAAAGAAACTCAAAGACATTGATTGGATATGGTCAAGTTGAGTCGTCTCTCTCTCTCTCTCTCTCTTGAAAGGGGAATGAAATTTTTCCCCATTTTCTGAGTCAGATCTGACTGGAGATTTTATTTATCCAGATCACTTATCTGGAGTTTGGGTTTGCTTTGATCAAAACAAAAGCAGCAGGTAAGACTCTCCACGAGCAAAATCTCAATTGGTTCTTGAAATCAATATTGATGCATCAAATGGATGATGATTAGATTTGTTAGTGCCCAGAAGCTCAAGTTCTCAATCATATCAAGAGGAGTTTTCTAATTCTTTGCATAAAGAAAGAGTAAAACTAGAGTAGGAATGATTTTTTCAAAGTGTGTTATCTCAGGGAGAAAAAATGTCGTGTCGTGTTCGAATTGGATTATTTTTACCTGAAATAATTTAAGACTTTGTTAATACCAAAAATAGAAAGACAAATGGCGCTAAATTTCTTTATATTACATTGCCTCATCTCATGAGAACAAAAAAAGCTAAATTAAATTTTACAAACAAAACTAGAGCGTAAACAGTAACAACAACAACAACCATCTAGCCTGAAAAAAAGCACAACCGACCAATGTGGAAAATCCTGATTTACTACTTCCTTATCATTGTTCTCAGTCTCTTCTTGGTGACTCCTTTTATCCTCCAGAACATTCTCAAGAAACTTCTAAAGAAGCATAATTTCAACATGAACTTTGCGGGTCTTTTTTCTCTTCAAAACATTCGTTTCCAAATCAACAATTATACATCTGTTTTCCAGTCACTTAACCTGGACATTGGAAGCATCACAATTAAAAAGATACCCAAGAGGCTTGGCATTGCCATTTGTATTCGAAAGCCCACTATCAAACTCGGATTCAAGCCTTTAGATCTTTCACTGACTGGCAACGTCTCTAACTTATTGAGAATGGCAATGAATGAATCTGGTCAAGATCTAATCATGAAGAACTCTCTTGAAATGTTGAATTTTGTGAGAAATCTTTACTATCATCAGCAGAAAAAAACTTCCGCCAAGAAAAGTTTGACGAGTCCTCTTGCACAACAAGAACCTAAAAAGAAGTCAATTAATGATAATAAGGAGTTCTTTAGACAAATGTCTATCAGAATATTGGTGATGGTGGTCATGAAACTGACAACTATAGAAGTCACAGACTTGCATTTTGAGATTGTTCAAGTTAATGCGAAAGACTATCAGCCAAAACCAATGTTCAAACTTCAAGTTACCAAATACAACATGTACTTTGAATATCAAAAGGTAAGGAGATTGATTATTGAGAGCTTATTGAGGATTCTAGACTGATCATTTCCTTATGAATAATCATTTGAAAGACGCTTATGTGTATATAAGGAATAATAAAGAGCACACACTCGATCTCATCACCACCATCGAAGATATCAATGTAAGAGATTGAATAGGTGTAGGAAATGACTAACGTATTAATTCATAGGTGAGATTATATTTGCCATTGACATTGAGGCTGCAGAATAGCATTGTGAAATCAAGAATGGAGACAAAATTAGAAAGTCTTGATGTCCATTTAAAAGATGAGCATTTATTAAGTCTGATTCAACTTTATGTAACTTAATGTATGGAAGAATTTGTCTAACATAATACCTCTAAAGGCAAGCATTGATTTGGCAAAGAGTATTATCTCTTTATGTTTGAAACAAATCAGGAAAATGAATCAACCTGAGCAATTTGAATCAGAAGTTAATTTGCTTAAAACTGACCTTCGAGTCAGAAAGACTTTGATTCCTGTGATGCCTCGTATTATAAAGGTTATCATCAACTCGTTGAAGGTCACAATTCCTTTGAAAATTATTGAGAGTGAAGAAACTTCTTTGTATGGCGATGAAATTCTATTTGGAAATTTGAATAATTTTGTGGTTACGACACAGCTTAGCAAGCAAGATGATATTGTGTATTCGTCAAAGTGTACGATTGGATGCACAATTGCAGCTGATAGTATTGCAATCAGGCTAAACTCAAAGAACAGCGACCTGGTGTCAGTAGCGAAATTCGAATATGGAGTCGAAATTGATATCAATAAAGTCAAGAATGAAGCCTTGCATCACAAATTCTTCAAGCAAAAACTCATTGTATTTGAAAGATTTTCAATAATTCTAATGCTGATTTTAGATTGGGGACATAAATTTTGAGATGCACTATTGTTTCTTTTTATTGATGAAGAAGATTTTCTTGATTGAAAAGATCGAGCTGACCTACAAAGTGAAAAACTATCGGCCTTTAATCAAATACATCTTCAAAAACAAACACGATTACCTTCAAAACATCGATCCTGAACGAAATTTCAACGACCCATCAATCTTCCCAGATAACTTTATGGAGCTTATTTATCAAGTTGGTGGTAGCAAAGAAGAAGAACTTGTCACAGATGTGAAAATGGTGTACCAAGAAGTGAACCTCAACATTGGCACAATGCATTTATTGGTGTCAGATCTCAAAAAATCTTTCCTTATAAATGTTGCTGCTAGTGATTTTGCCTATAAAATCTTTAGGGTAAGAAGAGAATTATTTGTGGGGCCTTGAATATTCACAATTTAATAGCAAGAAGATGGAACAAATTATGATGATATAAGATGTAGTAAGATTTTGGTAGATAGTAAGCACGAGTATCCTTTCTCTATCCTTGAGAATCAGGAGTTGGCCTTGCATCTCGTTGGAGAGTACATGGACGAGAAAGAAGCAAAGAGTACAGTTGATTTGATTGGAACAAAGATTCGAGTGAATGATTTTATCATGCTGAAATTGATCTCTATCTTTAATGAATATGCAGCATTCTACAAAGTAAATGAACAGATTGGAATTCTTTCTGACAACTTCAAATAGAAAGTGGGCCTGGGGGATAAACCAAAGAGAAGAGATACAAAGAAACTATTTTCCAAGAAACTGGCAGAATTGATCGAGATAAGAACTCAAAAGACCAAGATAAAGGAAGCTCTAATGAACATTCAAGTCAGAAATGCCGAAGCTCAATATGATTATTTTGATGACTATGCCATCAGAATAAATGTCGATGAAATTTACAAGCATTCAGAAAAGCTCTCAGAAACACTAAACCTTCCAACTATAAACAATCCTTCCATTGAATTTATCGGTCTCGAACAATCTCAAGAAAAATCTCGTACTAAAGTCTTTGCCCTTCAGACTGTCACCATCACCAAGCGACATAACTATAAAGATAGTGGAGAGCTTGATTTTAACAATTATTCAATAAGTGTGCTGTTACAAAGACCAGCATTAATCATCCCTCATAAGTTCACAGAACTGGGTGCCTTTATTGTCCTTCTCGTTAAATCAGTCACCACTGTCAACAACTATATTCAAAGAGATCGCCCTAAAGTAACCAATTTGACTCTTTATTTAATTCTAACTTTGTAGAATAACCCTCATTTAAGTTTGGGTGATTACAACATGCTGAAATCTGACATAGCGTTGACTGTTAAAAACTTTACTCTGACTCTTGAAGATTCGTTTATGAACGTATACACACATCTCTTTATTTTCTTTCAATAAAATTCCTAGTATTCATTGGTGAAATTCCAACATTTGATTCGAAATCACCTTTCAAAAATGACGAACGAGGATATTGATGAGACTATGGCTCATATCAATGCTCTTTCTGAAATCCCCAATAGTCTCTTCTCAATCGAAGTTGGTACTGCTTCTCTTGTCCTTGGTAAATTTCTTTTATAAATAAAGTTCAACTAAATATTCTCCTTCCAAGGCAAATACGACAGCGATGGAGTGACAATAGCAGATTTGATAAAAACAATCAAGAGTGTTGATAAGACAAGATTCAAGTTGCAACCCCATCATTTTAGCTCGATTAAGGG
>Ga0182738_1007876_pt1 | contig 10716 bp, 6 predicted proteins | sample eDN5th30CBELigMG_FD_128876 | JGI IMG/M metagenome (GOLD analysis project Ga0182738, IMG submission 128876) | Enriched Miracle-Growth compost microbial communities from Emeryville, California, USA - eDNA 5th pass 30_C BE-Lig MG (version 2)... ... | reverse complement strand
GGAAACCGCAACGAATCCAACACCAATCGTGTCCCGTCGAGGTGGGCATTCAACGTGCCATTGAGCAGGCGCACGCCATCGTCGATACGTACGACGCGCAATTCCCGGCCCTGGATCGTGCCCGACGTATTCCATTTTCCGTTCAGAGTGCCTTGCGCATCGACGGTCGCCCGGACTTTGCCACGCACCTCCATCGTGTCACCGACAAACAGATCCACCCACGTCAGATCCGCGATATCTGCATCGAGGTTGACACGCATGGGACGGCGTTCGTCCAGGCCCAAGCCCGACAACACCGCAGTTGCCGAACCGGATATGGCGCCCATTTTTTGCGTACGTACGTTTAGCGACGCATCCAGACGGCTGTTGGCGCCACCTGTCGGGGTCGCCTTGAGACCCAATTCCAAAGCGGTCAGCCCCAGCGGGATTGGCGGATCTCCGGGAATACGTAAATCCCCATCGCGGCGTGCCACTCGTGCCGTTCCTGACAAGGCACCGGCAAACTGCAAATCCCACGCTGCGTCCAACGCAATGCGCCGTTGTCCTTCTGCCGGACGGCCATTGATCCGCTGCCGGCGCTCGGCCTCAGCGGCCGGATCCAACGCACGCAAGATCTGTCGCAGCATGGACCGTGTGATCACCAGATTATCGACGCGACCGCCCGTCTGCCAGCGGCCCTCGCCGCCGCGCGACCCTTGATGCGCAATCACTGCGCGCTGTTTGTCCGGCAAGCTCACCGTCAGTTGTGTCGCTCCGACCTCCCATTGCCAATGGGGCGCGTGCGCCTGCGGCAAGTACGACAAAGTCACGGGCTGCAATGCCATCGTAAAGCCCATCGACCCGGCGGTAAAACGGTCAATCCTGCCGCGCCAACCAACGAGAGATGACGCCACGGCCGCAGGCTGCGTGGAGGCATTCCCTTGCGTATTGGTGCTCGACGCCGTTTCAGCGCGTCGTGCGGTCGTATCCCCCCAACCGCCACTGAATGCAATATCGGCCTGCATCGGCGCGCGACCCAACGTATCAGCGCGGGAGTCATTCGGGGTATAGCGCGCAGACAACTCTCCCTGATGCCGATCGAGTCTGCCAGTCAGTCTGCCTTTCAAGGTCGCGCCACCGGGCAGGTCGGGCCAAAACGCATCCAGCCGCGGGGTATTCGCATCCAGCGTCAGGCTGCCTGCCCCCTGACTCAGCTCGCCTTGGGCTCTCACGCGATTGGGACCCAGCGTTACATCAAGGAGTAGATCGCGCAACTGAAAACCGGCCAGAAGATCCGCCACCGGTGCGGATGCGTTGTCATCCGATGCTGTCGAATCAGAGGCCGCCGATGTCGATGCCCCCTGGGACGCCACGGCCGGCAACGCATCGACACGGCCCGTCAGGCTTCCAGCCAACGCCTGATTATTCCAACGGCTGCCTTGGGCAATCGTGGCTTGCACAAACGCCTGTTTCAGATCGTACACATCCTCGACCTGCGCATCGATAGCCATTGTCGCACTCAACAGCGCGGGAGGGATAACGTCGCCAAGTAGGTCGCCGATATTGAACCGATTGGCGTCAAGAGTCGCCACCACTCGATCCACGCCGGGTTGCAACGGCAGAGGCTGCCGATCCAGCGTCATGACCATACTGGACTCGTTTGCCAACTGGATATTCAGATTGGCAGTGCGCAATGGAAACGGCCGATCAAACGCCAGACCCGCCTGCGCCAACAGTTCCAGCGCACCGTCGTCCGTAGACCCATCCAAATAAATGTCCATCTGGTCCAGCGATCCCTCCGCCCGAAGCTGCAGCGTCGCAGCACACTTTGACGAAGCATCCGCCTGGGCAGCCTCCGGTTCGGGTTGCACATGGCTATTCGCATCATCGTCCCGAGCTTCCCTCTTTGACGGTTTTGTCTTGTCACGCTGCACGTTCGATGCTGTCTTCGTCGAGCCTCTGTCATTTGAAGCTGTTTTCGCCGCCGCCGTTTTCCCGGTCAACATGCGGCTGGCACATAGCGGAGAATCCCGTCCGACACCCTGTGCACTCACATCCAAGTCCGCGCGCAAAGGCCATGGCTGCGCCATACCCAACAACTCAAACGTGCCATGCAAGTCTGCTACGGCCTCAGCATGCGCCACATGCATGCTATTCACGTTTAGCTGAGCCCCTTGACCATCCACTCCTAGACTGAGAGCGGCGTCCTTGACTGTTACCGGCAACGGCTCGCCATCCATCGTGACATTCAGCTCGTCGACGGCAAAACGGTCCACCGCCATTTTTACTGGCAGATCCGGCATGACGAATGGCTCATCCACCACAGGCGATTCCTGCTCATCCGGAACCGTCGTCAAATCGACCTGGACCTTGCCTGCCGAAAGCTCGCGCACATGTACCAAACGCTGCCCGAGGGAACGCCAATGGATATCCAGGCGCAGGTCCGTCAAATCCACGGCGGTGCCGGGCAGAGCCAACTGCAAACGTCCAACTTGCAGCTCACCCAAAATGGTGCCGTGGATGTTTTCCACCTGCCCGTCGAACTGATCAGCCACTACGCCCAGCAACATACGCGTTCCCGACTGTGTGCCCGTCAGCCACAAGGCAAAGCCAGATAGCAACACCACCAATGCAATCGGCAGCGGCAGCCACCATACCAACAGGTGGCGCAAAAGCGCTCGCAGCCCCTTCAAAACGCGATCCCCAACGAAAAGTGCAAGCGCAGATCACGCTCCTTCTGACCGTACGCCACATCCAAAAAGATAGGGCCCGCTGGGGTACGCACGCGTAGCCCAGCCCCGTAACCCACATGCATTTCCATGTCGCCAAAGGACTCAGCCGCATCGCCCGCATCGACAAAAACGCCCATTCCCCAGCGATCGTCGAAGTAATGGTCATATTCGATACTGGCCACTGCCAATGTCGGCGCGCCGACGACTGCGTCATCCTTCTCCAAACCGATGCTTTGATAGCGATAACCGCGAATCGTACGTGCGCCCCCAGTACGGAAACCAAAATCGTCAGGTACTCTGGTTTTCGAATCCGACCACACTCGGCCGACCTCGCCGCGCAACATCAGCACATCACGCTCGCCGATGGGCCACCATTTCTGCCCCCGCAGACGCGCCCGGAAAAACGGCTTGCCCGTATCGAGCACGACACCAGCCCCGCCGCCCACTGCAATCAGATTGCCTTCGCGAGGGTTGTATTTGCTATCCACATCGCGCCGCAACCATTCAGATGTCAACATCGCAGTGGGCAGATCGTACTCATCGCCACCGTCTATCTTGATCTTGTCATACGCCAGCAAGGCGCCCCAGCGATTTTCATACTCAACCCGGCTATCCCCCGCCCCCCGGCGCTCACGGAATCGCGTCGCTCCCAAGGCCACCCGCCGCACGTCCAACCCTTGCGTATCCGAATGGCTGGCCAACACACCAAAGGAATCCTTTTGGCCCTTTTCATCCGGTGGCAGATGGAAATCCATAAAAGCGCGTTGCTGCTCTCGGTCCACGCTGAGTCCGGTTTCCATCGTTACCGGCAATCCGAACACCACATTCTGCTGGTACATCACCTCACCACGCACGCCGACGTCACTATCGACTCCGATGGAGGTACTCAGACGACGCGCCGGCCCCTCGACCACACGCACATCGACGGGCAATGTCACTTCGCCATCAGGATCCACGACAGGCGCCGGAACAGCCCCAGCACCGCCCGCTACCTCTGGATCACCACTAGGCGTGGCTGCCGGCAACTCCGTCGGCCCCGGCGCACCGCCCGATTGCGGCTCAGGCGCCGCTCCATTCGCTGGCGTGTCAGAGCTCAAGGTCACAAACGCGCCCCGGAAAAACGCCGTCGACTGCAGATCCTGTTGCCAGCCATCCAGCTGGTCCTGGCGGTAAGGGTCTCCCTCGTCGTAGCGCACATAACGACGCGCCAGCGAATCCGGCACACGCTTAAAGCCCTGCGTCTGTAGCGGTCCCATGCGTACCAGCGGTCCACTATTGATAGTCACAGATAGATGCACTTCGGCGGTGTCGGCATACACCGCCGCATCCGACGCTTTCATATGAGCCAACATGAAATCCCGCGACGAGATCTCATCCAATAACGACGACTTGGCCCGGTTCCATTCACTATTGATAAAAGGCTGTCCGACAGCCAAAGACCAGTCCTTACGCAGTTGCGCAATGCGATCCGCATATTCGGGTCGGGTAATGCGCCCCGTAAACTGCAAATCGACCGACGAGACTGTCGCCCGTTTGCCTGGCTGAATCGTAATGTCCCACGTTTCTCCGCCGACCGCCTTGCCGGCCTTGAGCGTGACGACAGGGGTGAAATACCCCTGTGTCGCCAAGGCTGCCAAGGTCGCGTCCCGTGCGCGGCGACGCAGGCGGTTGATCTCTCCACCGTCTTGATCCTCGGCCAACCGCGTGATCGCCGCCACCGCATCAGTAATCGCGGTCAACGCCGCTGGCGGCACGCCCCCCGGGTCGATGATGACCTCAGGCCCTTGTGCGCGCGCGCTGCCCATCACGCCCAGCAGGCCCGCGCATAAAAGTGCAACTGCGACCCGCATCGTCAGTTTGGCGGCTCAACGACGATAGAGGGCAATTTGCCCGCCATGTCACGCGGCAGCGCCGCAACCGCCCTGGCAAGCTGCCGCGCAATCTCGCGGTACTGCTGGGCCGCCTCACTGTCCGGATCCGACACCAACGTGGGCCGGCCCGCATCCGTCTGCTCGCGAATACGCATCGTCAAGGGCAGGCTTCCCAACCAAGGCACTTGGTATTGCTGGGCCATCCGCCGGCCACCGCCCTCGCCGAAAATGTGTTCGGCATGGCCACACTGTGTACAAATATGCACAGCCATGTTCTCCACCACCCCCAGCACAGGCACGTCGACCTTTTGAAACATGCGCAATCCCTTCCTGGCGTCCTGCAACGCCAGATCTTGCGGCGTGGTCACGATCACTGCACCCACAACAGGTACTTTTTGCGCCAATGTCAGGGCCAGATCCCCCGTGCCGGGAGGCATATCAATAATCAGATAATCCAGGTCACCCCAGTTTGTCTGGCGCAACATCTGTTCGAATGCCCGTGTGACCATCGCACCGCGCCAAATCGCCGGGGCATCGGCGTCAATCAAAAAACCAATTGAGTTCGCCTCCAGACCGTGCCCTTGCAGCGGTTCCATCGTCTTGTTGTCATGGCTGGCGGGGCGCCCCGAAATACCCAGCATGGTCGGCACGCTGGGGCCGTAGATATCTGCATCCAGCATCCCCACGCGCGCGCCGTCTGCGGCCAATGCCAGTGCCAGATTGACCGCCGTCGTGCTCTTGCCGACGCCGCCCTTGCCCGAAGCGACAGCGATGACGTTACGGACGTTCGCCAGGGGTTTCAGTCCGCGCTGGACGGCATGCGCTTTGACCGCCCAGTCCGCCGTCACCTGGGCCTGCGCAGCCCCTGCGTCCAGCAAAGCCTGCCTCAGAGTCTGCTCGATCTGGCGCGCCACATGTCTGGCGGGATACCCAAGCGTCAGCGTGACCGACACGGCATCGCCCTTCAGTTGAATGTCACTATCTTTTACAAATGCAGCCAACGCCCGGCCCGCCGCGGGATCGCCCGCCGCGGGATCGGGCAAATCGGTTACCGTCCGCAATACCTCACGAACTTGCGCTATCGTTATACTCATTACTCTAATTCCTCAGGCAGGAGGGCCGTGCGCCTACCGTTACCCCCAAAGGATAGCGGATACACGGGAACCTTTTCTCCTGTTTTGCATCCGACCATCATGATCGACACAATTTCCCGATTTCTTCGTGCTGTGGCGTTCGCCGTGCTGGCCCTGTTTGGCATGGCCATGGCATTGGCCTTCATGATATCGACCGCCATTGCGATCGGTATCCTGTACATCGTCGCTAAGGTGCGCGGTAAACCCTTTGGTGTACGCGCTTACTGGAGCCAGCGCCAGAACGCCCGCCCAGGATCGTTCCGCCCAGCTGGCGCGGCATCTTCGTCCGCCTTTACCCCGCCGCGTGGCGAGGTGATCGACGTCGAGGCTCGCGAGATCCACTAGGGCTCGCACGCACCATCAACAGCGCGCCGCACCTGATACGGTGGCGCGAGGGTTTCCTTATTTGACTTTCCCCTGCCCCGCTGACGCGGCGCAGGGGTGTTGTATTTTCTGCACCAGGCGTATTTAGCCGTCAGGCCGCTAAAATACGCTTCACTCTTTTTCCTTCAACGTCATCCACGATATGTCTCGCACTCTGTTCGTCACGACCGCGCTTCCCTACGCTAACGGATCTTTCCATATCGGCCATATCATGGAATACATCCAGGCCGACATCTGGGTTCGCTCGATGCGCATGGCCGGTCACACCGTGCATTTCGTCGGTGCGGACGACGCGCACGGTGCGCCCATCATGCTGAAGGCCGAAAAAGAAGGCATTTCGCCGCGCGATCTGGTAGCCCGCTATGCCGCCGAGCGTCCTCGCTACCTGGATGGCTTTCATATCCAATTTGACCACTGGCACTCGACCGACTCGGACGAAAACGTCGCGCTGTCGCATGATATCTATCGCGCGCTCAAGGCGCAGGATCTGATCGAAACACGAGCCATCGAGCAGTTCTACGATCCCGTCAAGGGCATGTTTCTTGCCGACCGGTACATCAAGGGCGAGTGCCCCAAATGCCATGCCAAAGATCAATACGGCGACTCATGCGAAGTTTGCGGTGCCGTCTACGCGCCGACCGACTTGATCAACCCCTACTCGGCGCTGACCGGTGCGACCCCGGTATTGAAATCATCCGAACATTTTTTCTTCAAGCTGTCCGACCCGCGCTGCGTCGAATTTCTGCAAGAGTGGACGACCGGCACGAATGCGCTTGGCCTGAAACATCTGCAATCCGAGGTCCAGGCCAAAACCCGCGAGTGGCTGGGCAGCGACGATGGCGAGGCCAAGCTCGGCGATTGGGACATCTCGCGCGATGCCCCCTATTTCGGCATTGAAATCCCCGACGCGCCAGGCAAGTATTTTTACGTCTGGCTGGACGCCCCGGTCGGGTACCTCGCCTCGTTGAAATCCTACTGCGCCAAACAAGGACTGGATTTCGATGCGCTGCTCGATCCGCAGGGCAACACCGAGCAAGTCCACTTCATCGGTAAAGACATCATCTATTTTCACGCGCTGTTCTGGCCGGCCATGCTGAAGTTCGCGGGCCGCAAAACGCCTGACGCGCTGAACGTGCACGGCTTTATCACCGTCAGCGGCGAAAAAATGTCCAAAAGCCGCGGCACCGGCATTTCACCGCTGCGCTATCTGGAAATCGGCATGAACGCCGAATGGCTGCGTTATTACATCGCCGCCAAGCTCAACGCCAAAGTCGAGGATATTGATTTCAATCCCGATGACTTCATCGCCCGAGTCAACAGCGACTTAGTAGGTAAATACGTCAATATCGCGAGCCGCGCCGCTAACTTCATCACCAAGCACTTTAATGGAGCGTTGGCTTACACCGGCGACACCGCCGCGCTCGCAGCCGAATTCGCCGCCCAGGCGGAGTCCATTCGCGCTGCCTTTGAGGCTCGTGAATACAACCGCGCCATTCGCGAGATCATGGCGTACGCTGATGGTATCAATCAGGCGTTCGACACCGCACAGCCGTGGGTGCTGGCCAAGGGCATCAGCACGGCCGATGCGGATCAAAAGGCCGCATTGCAAGACATCTGCTCGCGTTCGCTGGCCGGATTCAAAGCCTTGTCCGTCATGCTGACGCCGGTGTTGCCTGCCCTGACTGACCGCGTTGCCCGCGAATTGTTCGGTGCACAGCAGTCCTACACCTGGGCTGATGCAGCCGTTCTACCGCAACACGTTGCTCCGTTCAAACACCTGATGCAACGTGTCGATCCGGCCATGCTGGATCAACTGTTTGAGCCGCCCGCCGCCCCCGAGCAACCCGCTCCTATGCCAGGTGGAGAGGCGATCGCTGACACGATCACGATCGATGACTTTGCAAAAATCGATCTGCGCATTGCACAGATCGTCGATTGCCAACACGTCGAAGGCTCGAACAAGCTCCTGCAGCTCACGCTCGATGTTGGTGAAGGCCGCCATCGCAATGTGTTCTCCGGCATCAAGTCCGCGTACAAGCCCGAGGAACTGGTAGGCAAGCTCACCGTCATGGTTGCCAACCTCGCTCCGCGCAAGATGAAATTCGGCGTCTCAGAGGGAATGGTATTGGCCGGCAGCCACGCCGACGACAAGGTAGACGGGGGCATCTACGTCCTCGAACCTTGGCCCGGCGCCAAACCCGGCATGCGCGTACGCTGACGAGACGACGGCGCAGACCTCGTCGCGTAATGGAGGTGCCGGCATCACGCCAGCCCCTCCCTACTCTCCGGCCTCGTCAGGCGTTGCCGTCGGCACGAGCGCCGGATCCAGGGCAATACGCTCGTCAAACACGAAACAATTGCCCTTGAACGCCTTGCCGTCGGTATCCTCGAAATACTTCAGGATGCCGCCATCAAGCTGGTAAACATGATCGATACCAGCCTCCGCCATATAAATAGCGGCCTTTTCGCAGCGAATCCCGCCGGTGCAGAAACTGACCACTGTTTTGCCTTCCAGACTGGCACGATGCGCCTGAACGGCGTCGGGAAACTGCGTGAATCGATCAATGCGCCAATCCATCGCACCGTCGAATGTACCTTCGTCGACCTCGAAGGCATTACGCGTATCCAGCATTACTACAGGCCGCCCCTCGTCGTCCGCGCCTTGATCCAGCCAGCGGGCCAGCGTCGCGGGCGCCACGGCAGGTGCACGCCCCGCCTGAGGAGAAATCGCCGGATGATTCATGCGGATAATCTCACGCTTGATCTTGACCAACATCTTGCGAAAAGGGACATTGGCCGAGTAGCTGTATTTCACCTCTAGTTCGGCAAAGCGCGCATCCGATCGCAGCCATTGCAACCACGCCTCGATATCACTGGCAGCACCCGCCAAAAAGAGATTGATCCCCTCTTCGGCCAGCAATACTGTGCCTTTCAACTGGACGGCCTGAGCCTGCGCCAGTACCTCCGCACGCAGAGTGGGCAGATCTGACAAGGGAACAAATTTGTAAGCAGCGATGTTGACGACTGAAGACATGGCAAACGATTCGACGGCAAGAACAAAGCGGCGTCATAGTAACCGAGCCCCTCGAAACGAAGGGCCGGTCAAATATTTTACCCAGATAGATTTATTGGGGCGTTGGAGGATCCTGCCGACGTACGAACTCCAATACATCCCCATTTTTGATATTGAAGGTCAGATGGCGCGGTGCACTGCCGCTGTCCAGAGTAAATGAGCGAATATCAGACAGCGCCTGAAAATACGATTTTTCCAACTGAGCGCGTTCCGTGGAGACGCAAGCCATGCGGGTGCTCCCGCGCACAGAAATCGACAGTTTTCCGTCCTGCAAGCGATAATTGCCCATATAGCGGTTGCAGCCGGAAAAGCCATTGACGCGATAATTATCGCCCTGCGCCAAAAACACCAATTGAATAGGCTCACCATTATCGCCATGAGGAATCGGCCGACTCTCCCCTGCGGCGCTTACCCATCGGGTCAGTTCCCACCCAGTCTGAGCGAACGAATCCGCACTCGTAGCGGCATTACTCGCTGCCGCGCCTTCTGCCGTTGCCTGGCCAGTGGTATTAGCACATCCCACCATCATGACCAGCAAGGCGACAAACAAACCATTACGCGCTTGCAACAAACTAAACATCTCAGACTCCCACATCTTTGTACACTCGCCAACTGTAACGCGGACTCACTCCGCTATTGCGCTAAATGACACAGAGAGTCACACAAGTATGACCTTCATCCCTCGTCTGCTCCAGACTGTCGATTTACTCTTAACCTATGCGAATCGGATACTAGTCCGGTATCGCCGCGCTTCCTATGCGACAACACCGAACACTACGTAAACAGCCCTTCGCCAAGGTAGACTAAGCTCGGCCCAATAAACGGGTCTCGATGCCTTATCGGAATGGAATCATGAATACATCGCCGGACGTCCTTTTTCTTACTGGCGACGACACCGCCTATCCACAACAAATCACCGAGTTATCACGCCTGGGATTTACTGTACATCGCTATGCCGGACTCTCTGACCTTTATTTGCACCTATCTCAGCAGGCTACGCCGCTAATCGTGCTCTCGGGCCCGCTGGCCATTATTGATATTGCGGCGGCGCAGCTGCGCGTCATGCGGCCGACCATCGGCATTGTCGCGCTGGCCCAGTTTCCCGACAGCGATGCTCGAGTGCGCACGTTATTGAGCGGCGCCGATGCGTGTCTGGATACCTACGTCAACGGACTGGAATTAGCAGCCGTATTTCAGTCGCTCATGCGGCGCTTGCCCGATACCTCATCGAGTACAGCAGAGACGGCTACACAAATATCGGTGTCCTCGGCGGCGAACGCCGAATCGGGTCTGCTGAGCACCGAATCGCCCTTATCGACATCCGGTAGCTGGCACTTGACTGCCAAGGGCTGGGCATTGATGGCCCCCACCGGGCAAATGCTCTCACTGACCACAGCGGAGCGCAGCTTGTTGCTGCGTTTTGCCCACGAACCGGACAAGCGCATCAGCCGGGATGCCTTGAGCGTCGACACACCCGCGACAGAGGGTGCCGAAAGCGAGCGCCGGGGTCGCTTTATCGATGTCATGATCAGCCGCATGCGACG
>Ga0182738_1007875_pt1 | contig 10716 bp, 3 predicted proteins | sample eDN5th30CBELigMG_FD_128876 | JGI IMG/M metagenome (GOLD analysis project Ga0182738, IMG submission 128876) | Enriched Miracle-Growth compost microbial communities from Emeryville, California, USA - eDNA 5th pass 30_C BE-Lig MG (version 2)... ... | reverse complement strand
TTTTATTTTGTCTTTAGATTGTGTGGAATTTATCTGATATATATGGTTGTTTTTCTCTCTACTAGGCAAGCGAGATTTTTAACATACTTTTTTCAGATCTATCTGGTTCATTAATTTAAAGGACAATCTTCTCTTTTGATTGATTTTGTAGTCTTGGTTTCTGTCAATCATTTTTGGTCTGTCTCATTTCTTACAGATCATGGAATGTTCCTTCATCTAGATATTTGCCATCTTCTAGATTTCCGCATCCAATTCTTGACAAAACTGAACATTTCAATCTTTATGGAATTTCTCTGTCCTTAGCAAAAGAGCACAGTAGCTTTTTTATGTTTCCACATTGTTTTCTTCACTACTTGTCGTCTTTGATTTTCTTGAACCATTCATTCTTCTTTGAACACAACATACTTGACTTGACATTTTGCTTTAACTTTTGACAGTCTTTCTTAGCAAACTTTTCCCCTTTTCTTACAGGGGATATTTTAGGAGACAATTCTCTACAGAATTGTTAATCTTTGCTTCTTCAATGATAATCACCTCTTGAATCTTGTCTCTGTCTTTGGGATCCATACGATGTTTGGCGAAATTTAAATTCTTTGATTGGCTTAGACTTTTTTGGCTTTCGCATGAGGAGGTTTGACTCTGCAGTCATTCGAACCTTTTTCATTGAAACAAAAACTTTACATTTTCAATGATTTCTTTGGGCCTTGATCTTTCATCGAGGAGTTTCCTTCCAGTTCTTTTACTGAAATGTTTCCTTCCTTAGATGATGATTGATAAGTCTTTCAACTGGATAATTTTCATGAGTTTTCCTCAGGGGCAGGCCTATTTAAAAAGAAAATGGCATTCGCAAGCCCCCACCTTGTTCCAAAGTTAATTCTGAACCTCTCAAGAGGGCATACCTTCAAAGCTCTTTCAAGTTCTGGTCCTTTCCAAGAGCTCACATCTTTAGCGTCTAACCATAAACATTGAGCTAGTTTTGGTTCTTTACCATTTCATTTTCATCAAAATCTTTCTTGATCTTCGAGTTTGGGACAAAAACGCATCGTCTTGTAAGCACACTCGTTTTGATGGGCAAATCCGAGATTGCTGGAGTAATTTGCTACGTTGATGCTTCAATTAAAGGATTTATCTTGGACTCTTGAGATTTTCTTAAGGGCAAGCCTATTTGAAAAGACCTTGGCATTTGCAAGCCCTCACCTTTTTCCAAGGTTAACTCTGAGCTTCAGAAGAATTGTACCTTGTAAGCTCATTCATCTTCTTTTTTTTTGCCAAGAGTTTACTTCTTCAGCATCTACGAATAAGCTTTGTCTTCGTTTTCAGAGCTTACCAACTGAATTTAGCAAAAATCTTTGTCTTGATATTTGATAGGGACACATAATCTTTCTTCCAACTGATAGGGACATCAATCAATGTTTGAGAGAATTTCTGCATCTGTAAAACATAATCTTTTCCAAAGAATTCTTGGCGTCTTCTCAAATCTTGAACTTTTTCTTGTGAATTTTGCAACTCGTTTCGATTTCTTTCATCTTTGGATCTTCTTTTGGGGAGCCTATTTAAAAAGGCATTTGCAAGCCCCAACCTTATTCCAAGGTTAACCCTGAACCTCAGAGAATGACATACCTTGTCAGCTCTTTTATTTTCTCTTCTTTTCCAAGAGCTTACTTCTTCAGCATCTACGAATAAGCTTCGTCTTCTTTTAAAGAGGTTTTACCAACTGATTTTCACAAAGGTCTTTCTTGGTCTGGAAAGCACACTTGTTCGCATGGCTAAATCATAGATTTCTGCTTCACCTTTTAGGGTCATCGCTACGATACAGATCTTCAAGGTATTTTTTGGAGGGCCTAATTAAAGGAAAACGGCATTCGCAAGCCCCCACCTTGTTCCAAAGTTAATTCTGAACCTCTCAAGAAGGCATACCTTCAAAGCTCTTTCAAGTTCTGGTCCTTTCCAAGAGCTCATATCTTTGCCCTCTGATTATAAGCATCGGGTTGTTTTGGTTCATTTTCATCAGAGCCTTTCTTCTTCAGTTAAGCATACTTGTCTTGATGGGTAAATCCGAAATTTCTGCTTCTTTGGGAATTTTGCAAGGCAAAAGCTTCAATGACAGGGTTTCCGAGGGAGGGACATAATTTGGAAAGAGATTGGCATTTGCAAGTCCCAACCAACCTTTCAAGGAGATGTACCTTCAAGGCTCTTTCAAGTTCTGGTCCTTTCCAAGAGCTTACAACTTTAGCATCTACCCTTGTAGTTTCTTTTCTTGCTTTTTTGGTGTTTCAAATCTTTTCTTGTAACTTTACAAAAGTTCTCGAACTTTCTTAGCCCTCAAAATTTTCTGAATACTAAAACTGAATGAGGTTGGGTTGCCAAACAATCATACCTGGCACCTCTTGATTAACATTGTTTCTTTCGCCACAGAATTGTTACTTTCTTTCATGCCATGGGGCAGAACTTTCTTCATCCGAGCAGAACTTTCATTCTTGCATCTTTGAGGGCTTTGGTTGTTGACTTGGCAGATGACTTTACAAATAAGGATCTTTTGAACATTTCAAAGGATTACATTCAAGTTTTTTCCTTCGAGAAAGGTTTCATGCTTTCATCTTTATTTTTATTTATTTTTTATAAGATTAGCAGCTTCGCTGACTATAAATTAATCAAGACTAACGCTTGAGTTTTTTCGGTACCTTTCGAGAACTTTCATTCGGCTCTTACATCTTCCGATCACTTCTCTCTTTGCTTTTATCTTATTTAAGCCGTCTTTTCAAGGTATCTTAGCATTTTTTTCGACTCTTTTCAATGTTCTTCAGATTTCCAGAACTTTCTTTTTAGGGACTGAATTTCAAATTTCATCTTTTCTTGATCTTCATGAACTTTCCAGAATAATCTTCCTTTAAGCTTGTCCTGCTTTTCTTTTCTTCAACTTGACTAAACCTTCTTGTTCTGGTCTTTTGGCTTCATTAAACTTAACCTTTTGACTTTCTTGAGTCTTAAGCATCACCATTTGTACTTTCTTCAATTCTGAATCTTGATTTTCACTTTCCGAGCTTGGGCTCTTTATTTTGAACATAATTTGCTTCACTTTGATCTCCTTGATTTCTTGAAATCTGCGACTTGGGTCGCTTCTCTAGCACTAGCATCTTTAACATCTTTTTCTGCAATAAACTTTCTTCGAACTTGAATCATTTTTGGGCTTCTTGTCTTTGAACTGATTTGCATTCAACACTTCTCATAGTGATTTCTTTTAACCATCTGATAACAATCCAACATAACTAACTAACTTTTCTTCTTATTTTGTCACCAACTTTCATTCTTATGATCCTTCTAGTCTTTAGTAAATGGGTAACTCACAGTTGATGTTTTGCATGATTGATTAATCTTTCTTCAAAATTGAGTTCGTCTTCTCCCAGCCAAAACTTTTTTGATGCTCTTCTCCTTCTTCATTACGATTCTTTGAAAAATTTCTTCATCTTTTTGAGATCTTCTTTGTCTTCTAACAAATCGGATAGCCTTCTCTTTGTGCTTTTGCACTCTGGAGCATTTTTAAGTTCTTAGACTTTATCTGTATGTACTCGTCTTGATCATGAAAATTTTTCTCAAGTCTTCAATAATACTACCAATGTTTTCACATTATATGGTATCGGTTTCATTCAAATTATCAACACCTCTAGCTGAATGGGCAATATAAGAGGGTCTTTCTTTGAGAATGGAACTTCTTAATTGATATTGAATGAAGAGAGGATAAGATCATTCATGACTTTATCTGCTTCTATTGTGTGATGAACAAAGTTAAAGGAAGCTGTTCTTCATGCACACAAGTAACCATTTTCAGGTCTTTTGAGTGAGTATAGCAGAAAAGCAGAAATTAATTGATCTCCAATATCTTGGGTACAGCAGCACTGTTGCTTTGGATTTCAGCAAGCAGGTGTGCTCCACAATTTAAAGGAAGACTAGTAGAAGTTTTAAATAGGCTACGAATGACATCAGTCCATGAGAACCAGAATAGATCTCATAAGAAGCTGCGCTTGTCACTGAATAGTAATTGTAAGAAAATTCCTCAAGAGCTAAATGCGAGCTTCATAGCCTCAATGAAAAGGAAAGAAAAGGTTCCATAAAAAGCATCAAATAATCCTTTGGTGAGGCCAGCGCTTGTAAAAGAAATAAGGTGAATTCCTGGCTGCCTCAGAACGAAAAGGAGTCGTTTTAATTTCCGATGCGCGTTAGTAACTTGTAAAAACGTTGCATTGGTATATTTACTAAGTCCCTTTTAAGAAAAGCAGGACGCAAAGACTTGGATAGTGATCCTCCTTTTGGTCAAGTCCATCTTTTCTTAATAGCTAATAGACAAATATATTTTGTCAGGCCCTCTCTGGAGACTGCAAATTTCTTATTTTCCTCGTGAATTCTGTTATGCTTCATGTACTAGACTATTGCGTTCATAAGCATGAATAGGATGTCCCAGAGGGATTGGTTTTGGCTGGTCAATTCATAAATGTTTCTTGACGAACTGAAAATTTTATAATCTCACTCGCTTAAATAGCCACCCATGAAACATTCTGTTATGGGACAATTTATTATAAAAAGAGCTTCTGGAACTTTAAAAAAATTAAATTATTGTTCATCTCTAATCGGTATTCCAGCCTTTGATTCATTTCCGACCGCAAAACTCCCTTTAAATCCTCATTCTTTCCTCTTCAAACTCCTTTTGTGGAATCTTTATATCATCAAAAACATGAGGTTCAAGCAAATCCTGTTAAAACTAATTTTTAGCATGGTTTTTAGCGACTTTTTTTCTACTTGAGAAAATCATGGATTTCTCTAGGAGGTTCTGGAATTTGGAGAAAAGAAGGTTCTGAGGTCAATTCGGTGGAACTCCGACCCTCATTCCCCAAAAAATTTTGTTTCGGAATTTTCTAGAAGCTCTCCCAAAATTTTCAAGTCTCCATTTTTACAAGATTCTTGCCTATTTTCAGGCTTCACTTGTTTGTTCTTATTTAGATAGCCCTAGACAACATTGCCTTAGGCATAAGAAGAGTCCCTAAGTAGATTTGTCTTAACAAAGCTCTCATAAGAAATCATAAAGATATTCTGGTATATTCAATCTAAAGAACCTACAGAAATGAATAGAAAGTTCTAGAGGGAGAGCCCATCCTATTCTGAAGGAAAAGCCTAATTCGCCTGGTCTCTCCAGAAGACCAGAAAATGACGAAAACTCCGCAAAAGAAATGGACTAAGGATCAAGGAAGTTAAGGTCCAATAAACTTTAATTCGAGAAGCGCTTGGCCATCGAATTGAGAGGTGATTAAAAATCAATATAAACCATAAATAATCAAGCAAGCGGACACAAGTTTATGAAGGAAAACCCTTCCAGTTTCACATCTACTTTGAGAAACTCTTGATTCTCTTTGCTTCGACATCTCTGCTGAAGAAATCAAACTTATCCTGAAACAATGAGTTACAGGTTTAATTTTTTTGTTTTCATTTCGACTGGTGGAAAACTCAAGAAATTCGGCTCGAAATGAGAGTGTTTTGCTCTCTATGAGTCTGGAAATACTCGAATAGATGGACTTTGAAAGCCCCTTCTAGATGTTTTTGAGAAAAAGAGAAAAAAAAAGTAATTTAGTACGTCTTGAGTTAGTTCTTTGAAACTACTTTTTAAATTTAAAAACAAAACACCCGTCAATTAAAGGTTTTTTCCTTCACAGAAAGAGTTGGATTTCTCATCGTTCCCGAAAAAATCTCTTCCAGTCTAAAGGATAACTTCTCGTCTGCAAAAAATCCTTCACTTGACTTTTGCGAGAATTAATTATTGTCCAAAAAGAATTAAGATTAGCTTCGATATAATTATTTCTATATACTATTAAAAGAACCCTAAAGACCTCTCTGTCCTCTAAATTTTCACTATGCATAGCAGAATCTTGGAGGAAGAAACTCTTTTGATATTCAAACTCCATATCCTGCCAAAGTGTATAATCCAGTCCAAAATGAGGGAAATTTTTTCTTCCGCTCAATTTCGAAATTTCTTTCCTGTATTTTCTTTTCTTGCTAAACTAAAATAAACATGAAAAATTCTCAGAAAAGCATCTTTGCATTTTCTGAATAATTCAACTCGTCATGAAACATATTTTTATGATACTCAGATGGCAAGAAGCGACCTTTTCGATTCATAAAAAAACATATAAAGTCAAAAGAACTTTCATGATATGGAATAGACAAAGTAAGATAATTAATAGAAATATTCTGTTCAACTTCAATCAACTCCAAAAAACTCTTTGGACAAAAAAATTCTTTCAAAGTTTGCAACCCTTTAGGATCAGAGGCTTAAGCAAATCTCAAGAAGCAGAGCTTCAAAAAAAAACTTTCTTCATATTTTGAAGAGATCTTATCTGGACGTTTGTGGACACTTTTAGTGATTTGAACCAAGGATAAAATCTATCTCTTGAAGGCTAAATCACGTTAAATTTGATCCAATTAGAATTCGATGAATTCTTCTTTGTGTTTCCTTCTTCATTAAATTTAGATCTTTCAATTATTTAGCTCAAGGCCAAAATTAGTTTATCTGCTTTATTCCGACCTAAATTTCGAAAGCATTTTTGGTAAAGAAACCGTCATTTCCTCTCGAAAAATCAACCAGAATAGTGAAGCCCATGGATGAGGGATGTTTGAAAACTGAAATCTATGAACAAATTCTAGAACTTTAAGGCTTGTCTTGCAATAGGCGATTTATAAATAGAAATGAATTCAAATTTCGATAGAAACTTCGCTTTTTAAAACTTTAAAAATGGAATAAAAGATTTTGAAATCCAGAAAGATATGCTTTTTATGAATAGAACAAGCTTCTTATCTGCTCATTTGTCTCAAAACTTCCGAACATTCGCGTTAGACAACCGATTTGGGCGAGTTCTTCTCAACTATTAAAAATTCACATGTTGAAATAATCAAATAATATTTTTGTATGAATTGGAAAAGAGGTTTGAGATAAATTTCTTTTCTTTTGAAATCCTCTTAAGAAAATTCTTTCATATCCAAAGTACGCATTAGAATAAATTTAGACTCTTTTTATTTTTGGTTTATTCCTTCGAATGAAGATATTGCCTTCGTTTATTCAATTAGATTTCATCAAACTCTCTACAAATCTTTGAATGATCTCTTCTGTATCTTGAAAGAAAAATTCGATTTTTCTCTCTTTTTTTTATCTCTATCAACTATGAAGAAGCAGTTTTAGCCTAAGAGAATATTTTTCCGGAAAAAATTATCTGATTCCTTCAACCTCAAGAAAAGAAATTGAGAACTCCTCATGGATCGCCTTTCAAACTTGTCTGAGGCGATTTTCAGCTTTTCACTTGACCCTTACCTTCCTAAGGAAGAAGATCAATTTTCAAAGAAAAATTTTTTGGCAAAAATTTCATTTCGAAAAATTTCTTGAGAGTTTGAATTCAAAAAGAGAAAAAAACTTTTTCCGTCTTTATCATATGAATATCTGATCCAGAAGTTGCCAATTCACCTCAAAGTGGGCCCCAGGAGTGATACATTTTCATTCGGGCCAATTATTTGTTTTTCTTCCTTCAAGTTCGATTTTCAGAAAATTCAAAGCAAAAAAATTTGTCACGAACCCAATCTACTGAGAGACTGCTAATGGAAGCTTTTATTAATCTAACCCTTTGCTTTCAAAAATGAGTACCCTATCCTTAAGTCCGAGGAAATGAACATTGGAAAGGAAAAACATACAGAGAAAACTGACCAAAATCGAATTAGAAGAAAGATTGTATTTTTGAGCAATTTTTTTGAATAAACTTTATCAAAATAAAAAGAAAATAAAATAGAGAGTAAGAAACTAAGTTTAGTTTTTTAATCTTATTCTCCTTAATTTTATATAAATACCACTACTTATTCAATTCATACGATCTCTAACTAATTTCATGATATCATTTTTTCCATTAATTAATATTGACTTGAGATATAGACTTGGCTTGTAACCTTTGTCTCCAGGCATCTCGAAAGCTTTGAGGAACTCCTTCACAATCAGCCAAGGTTAAATTAAAACTCTTGAGGGTCTTGGGATGATTACTTCCAATTTCAGACAGCAAAATCTCCATTAATTCCTCAGTTACCTGACTCTTTTCAAAATTCAATGATAATTTCTCAATATTCTTCAAGTTCGCAAGAACATTTTTAGCAAATAAGTACACATCCTTTTTCTCAAAACTTTGGCAACTATAGTTCAACTCCTTGGTTTTTTGTAAATGAGCTTTGACCTCTTCACTTGTCACACAAAAGAAGGGAAGCTTTTCAGATTTCTCTAAATCGATCTCATTCTTTATTAAATTATCCAAAATCTTTGTCATTTGGTCATTGGTAAATGTTCCAGATTGAATCTCAAATAAACTCTTTTCACCCTTTGCTTCATTTTCTATCAACATCTTTCTACTCTCTTCAAACCATCCTCCAGATAATATTATCTCTTGGTCATTATTGGTAAGACTTTGGTGGAATTCTCTTATAGAATTTTCAGTAAGGTTGCTGCATCCTTCAAAAGAAAGGCTTAACTCCCTTAAATTATTCGTCTTGAGTTGCTCAATCAAAATCTTCAAAGCAGTCAGGGATTTGTCTGTAACAGGGCATTTATCACATATAATACAAAGATGATCCAATGAAGTCATATTTTGTCCTATATTCTTAGCAAGAAATTCTATTCCTTGATCTGTGATCTTTAAATTTCCAAGGTTCAACCTGAGATTTTTCAATTGAGATATCCCTTGAAGACTGTTTGTGAAATTTGCCAAATCTTTATCACTGAAAAATACCAAAAGGTCTCTAAAGTTGAGATCTAAACTCTCAAGTTTCTTTAGGGAAGTCCCGATACTATTCATTAATGTTTGGAATCTAGTTCCAGTCACTCCACACTTCTCCAAACCGAGCGACAATTTCTCGAGACTTGATAAAGCAGGAATTGTTGACTTGCCAAAAGTATTAAAATCCTCTCCACCAATCTCTCTGAATCCTTTGAGATTAATCTTGAGCTCCTTCAAATCATTGACTTTCATTTTCATGGTCACCATATCGTTCAATGCTTCGAAAAATTTCTTCGAAAGAGAATTGAAGCCCTTGAAATGCAAGCATAGCCTTTGGGCCTTGTTATCATAGGCCTTGGAGTAATCAACCTGAATTGTAGCCTGATTTTCTTCAGTTTTCTCAATAGAAACACGCTGGACTTTGGCTGAACGATATCCTGAATGATTCTTTAAAGCCCTCATAAAGGCTTCAGGGCCCCATTGATTTGCTAATCCAAATCCATCAAGCACAAAAGAACCTTCTTTTTTCTTGTCCTTACTGAAGATCTTGATCAGTTTGACGTTTCCACCATTTTGTTCAGGTTGGCAGGCATGGAATCTCAGCATGATCTGAGGGTTTTTGAAGAGATAACTCAATAAATCAGAGATCAATTCTTCAGAATAACTACCCGGAGCCCAGAACTGAAAATCTGTCAAGTTTTTATCATAGCGACACCTAGGAGCAATTGGAAAAGGATCATGGAACAGTCGTGGAGAAAAGTTCGGACCAAAGAACTGGAAGCTCGAACTTTTGAGCTTTCGCAGATGCTTTTCAAGCTCCAGACTGAAAGGTCGTGAGCATTGAGGACTAACCTGGCTAAACTGATGGAAAGAGAGACTAAAAACTTCGAGCTTAGTAAGCCGTTTGCTGATGAGGAGTCCAAAGAGTTCCACTGTGTGGTTTGTGATTTGACTGTTGCATTTCAAGGTGATTTTGAGATGCTTCAGGTTCTTCAAATGTATTCTGATTTGTTTTCCAAAGATGAAAAGCCCTTTACTTGTTATGTTTTGAGCATGATCAAAAATAAGTTCAAGCTTGGAGATAGCTTTGAGATGAGGAATAATTTTGTTGCTAAAAATGTTGAAGCTATGATCATCCATTCGGAATCCACAATGTATTGTGTAAGTTCCTTGGTTTTCTGATGAAAATTTATGAGTCTTGAAACTCCTTGCTAAAAGTTGCAAGAATTCGGGAACGAAAAGACTTTCTCCTCCCCAATTTGAAGAGAAACTGAGTTGGTTTGAGGTTGCACTTAGCATATGACCCCATTTGGTCTGAAGAGGTTTCAAAATTGCTTGAAAATTATATTGATGGATTCCTTTCATAGAGTGATGGGATTGAAGTCGAGGCTGAGTTGTTATCTGAGAATTAGAAGTTGTGTCTGACTTATACATCTTCATAAGATGTGTGTACTATTGAATTTTGTTAATTATATTTTATTATTTAAAAAGGTCTTTATTTTCTTGAAATAGTTTATTGAAGAGAAATCTTATTTTTTCAAGGGGCGAAATAAGGACCATTTTGGAGGTCAAAAAATTTTTTGAGGATTTCACATAAGATCAAAAGAACATAGGAATGAAAGAGTTTGAATATTTTATGATGATTTAAACGAAACAATAAAAAACATTGAAAAAATTTTGACGAGGAAATTTTCACTTTAAATATTTTTCTCAAAAAAGGGAAAAAATTTTGAAGAGAAAGTTGTTTTATTGAGAAAAGATTTTTAACTTAATATAAAAATGATTATATATTTCTTTTGATTAATTCAAGGAACGGGGATCGCGTGATTGCAATCCCCACTGCCAGAAATTTCGCTGTTTGGTCCCCCGAATACGGGTGACAATAGGGTATTACAGACGCCGGTTGTGCAATGGCCTGCTCCACCCTAAG
>Ga0182738_1007873_pt1 | contig 10718 bp, 10 predicted proteins | sample eDN5th30CBELigMG_FD_128876 | JGI IMG/M metagenome (GOLD analysis project Ga0182738, IMG submission 128876) | Enriched Miracle-Growth compost microbial communities from Emeryville, California, USA - eDNA 5th pass 30_C BE-Lig MG (version 2)... ... | reverse complement strand
CATGATTTCGAATACTACTGCACCGAAAAGTAATCTTAACTAATGTTTGAGTCCCCTAACACTCCTCAAGGGATCTCCTTTTCTCAAAGGTGTTTTCTATTAAAGCTTACATTAACAATGTGTTTGGTTCAGTGTTAGAAGAAGGATTGTATAAGATTGAAAAGGAAAAGCTTGACTTGATCAGAAGAAAGAATTTGGCAGCAATTGAAGGAAGACCTTTCGAGGAAAGTGGAGAGATTCTTACAACTGAAGGATCTATTTTGGAGCTCGCCAAATATTTATATGTTAACCTTGAAAAACCTGCTCAAGAAGCTAAAAAATAAATACGTTGATATTTAATAGTATTATATAACAACCTTGGTTATTTAATACAAATCTCGATATCCATTTTAATCCACTCTATGTATGCTCCATATAGTGATTGATAATTTTTGCTTGGGAAATAAATAATCTCAATTTCTTCTTGCCTGTTTTTATCTGTTATCCTTCCTCTAAACGAATAGGCTAAAAAGAGTAAGAAAGGGATTTATGAATACCACCTCTTTCGAACCAAAAAAATGTGGGCCCCCATGAGTTTCAGTGAGTGCTAGTCAGTTCTTTCTTCACAATCAAAAATCAAATAATAGAATCAGTTAAAAATAAGAGTAGTATTCTTCAATCATCATGTGTGATTAAATTATTTTTAACAAATTATCGGGATTATGATTGATTCGGTAGAAAATCGTAACATTATCCCTCTTGACAGTTCTCGTTCAGACAATCTTTTTAAGCTCAATAATTCTCACCCTAGACACATGTATCTCAACGCTGCACCTCCAGAAAATCTCCTTTTTGACACAAAGCCCACCAAAAAAAATCTCTCACAAAAATTACCTTCAGTAGGAAACAAAAATCAACGATCAAAACCTGCAGTCCCTCAAATCCAAACACCCAAAGAAACTGAAAGACTTGCTACTCAGGCTCTTTATGAAACTTTAATGACACCTAGTAATCAGAGTATAGCAACTATTCCTCTTGAAATATCCATCAAAAGGCCCCCACTGACCGTCCTTGATCTCTCCAGCAATGACCTCAAAGCCGTTCCTCCTGAACTATTACAGGTCTCAACGCTTTATATCCTGAAGCTTCAGCATAATAAACTTGAGAGCTTGCCTGATGGAATTGAACAGCTTGTAGACCTCGAGACGTTAAACGTTAGTTTTAATCATCTCAAAGCACTTCCCAAAACGCTTTGCAAATTGACGAGACTAAAAGAACTCAATATCGAAGCGAATCATATCACATCATTTTCCCGTGAAATTACAGATCTCTCAAATCTCAAAGTTTTGAATATTCTTCATAACAGCCTGGAAAAATTCCCTACTTCCTTCCATAATTTAGATTCACTCATCACCTTCTTTTTCGAGTGGTTCGCTTACACAGAACCAGCTTTCGATCGCATCCAGAAGGGCAAAGATGCTCAGAAAAATATCGAAGCTCTCAAACAAAAATGCAAAGAATTGAGTATAAGAAATATCTCGTTTGTCGCTTTTCCTGAATTTCTTTCACTTCTCTCTCAAACAGCTATAAATCTCAACGCAGAAGTCCCTGAAGTTGGCACCTACCTCCACAAAGCATGCTTTAGTGGAGATTTGAGCGTCGCTAAATATCTCTTACATCTCTATCCTGATCTCCTTAACGCTGAAAATGAGGCCGTAATCACTCCTTTTTGTGCCACTATCCTCAACAACCACACACAACTCGCTTTATACTTACTTCAAAGAGGAGCTGATCACAGGAAAGGCGGAGGCGTCCATGGAAGTCCTCTTATTATCGCTACCAAAAGAGGCAATCTGACTCTTGTGAGAGAAATATTGAAAAGAGGTGAGGATCCTAACAAAAAGGACCTCAACCTTAATACTGCTCTTCATCATTCAGTTATGATCATGTCAGAAGGAAATTACAATGCGACATTTATAGCACAAGAATTGTTAGATTTTGGAGCTAGCCCAAATCTTCCTAATAGAGAAAAATGGACACCATTACATCTTGCAGCTCGTAGAAAAAGCTTAAAGGCTGTTAAATGGCTTCTTGGGTATAATTTTGAAGTTCAAGAATTGCATGGAAGAGATGAGCTTTTCAAAATAAACAAGAAAGGAGGACCTTATAACTGGACTCCCTTGCATATTGCAGCTTATTCCAATAATCCTGAAATCGTTGAATTGTTGGCTGATGCAGGAGTCAATATGTTTAAGAGAAGCTTGTTTGGTTATGCAGCCAAGAATGGAATAAATAAACCAGGCCTCACCCTGAAATTATGTCAAAAATTCGAAAAGGAGTGGATCAAGAAAAATGTGTTTAGAATCAGAAGACCTAACACTGAAGAAAGAGCACATTCAAATCTGAGAGAAATTGATATTGTTAAAAATATCAGAATGGCCTCCAGAAATCGCTTTGATGATCCTTTTGATATCAGAAAATCTCGTTGTTTCATAGTCGATTCCAAGCGTGAAACTAACGACACGACAGATATCTCTTCTGAACAATTTGCTCCTATTTGGCAATCTCACCAAATGGAAAAGATCGGAAACGATGACTTGATTGAAACAATGCCTCCAACTGAAACAAGCTTTGATATGGACTTTTGTGCAGTCGAATCTGATGCGTACAACTCAGTTCCTCAAGAGACTGTGAGACAAAATGATATTGATGAAGATACTGAAGGGGACGTTATTATGTTTGCAAATGCCATTCCGAAGTTTGGCGAAAAGGCAAAATTACTGGATAAATCTCACCAGCCAAATCAAGGCAAATTTGAAAAGAAATCTGACTATATCTTCTCCATCACTGAGAAAGAATTCAAAGAAAAATTACTCACTGAGGTAATTAATGACCAGGAGTCTTGCTCCAAAGAGATTCAAAATCTCAGAGATAACCTGTTATCGCTTGAAATTGACGCCATGAGGAAGGTCAAGGTCTTGAAATTACTCCAAATTTTCCATCAAACCATCTTGGAATACCTCTATTCAAAATCTTCAATGCCAGTTCAAAGAGCATTATTGCCTTTTTATATCCTCCAAGAAACTTCTGATAAGTCGCCTAAAATTGGTGCGGCGAGGTCCAGAAATAATCAAATCATCGCACTTTGCAACATAGTTCCGGAAACTCTCATAAACACTTTTAAAAGCTTGAATAACATTAGAAATGAGAGTATCTTTTTAAAAATGCAGATTTGTAAAGCGCTGGAAAAGATCATACATCTGCCAAGTCTATCATTTTTAGAACAAGTCTTGAACGATCATTCAGAAAGTATAAATGTCAAACGAGAAGCTAGACATTGCATTAAAGTCCTCAAACTATATCAATTCAATAAATCCACGAATGGGAAGTAAAAAAACAATAATCTCTGTTACTTTTTTAAATCCAAGATCTTTATTATACTTTGTTAATTTCTCGTTATTTTGTTGTATTTTCATTTTGGTTATGTTCTACACTTTTTTATGTTCAGTATTTGACATGAAAATCAATTTTTAAAGTCCTCTTTTATTAAGTATTAGAGTTCATTTTTTTCATCAAAAACTCATTTACAACAAACAACAACAATATTTTCTCTAAAAATTACTAAAAATTTATGTTATATAAATCCTCTTTATACAACAACATCGCTACTTATTTCATTAAATTCCTCTCATATTAACCCATCATCATATTCCCTTCTTTTTGATTTTTGAAAATATTTTTAAAGTTCAAATTTTCAATAACCGAATCAATTTCCTTTCTCAAATTCAACACAATTTCCGAGCTTGAATTCAACTTGCCCAACAAATGATTAATGAACTTTGAAAACTCTTCGTCATTCAACTTGGATCTCAAAAACTTATAATCCTTGCTATTATTATTCTTCAACAAATCCTGCACAATAAAACATCTGATCTTATTAAACTCATGGAATTCAGCAAGCTTTGTGATATAAATTCCTGCCCAATCGAAATAGGCCTTTGAGTTATCCTTTGTCATTGAGTAAATCATTCCTTCTTCAATCTTTCTAATCACAGAGACCTTATTATCATACTTCAATTTCTCAGGGTTAATGTCCTGACCAACACCCATTTCCTTCATAAAATCTTCGAATTTCTCCTTGGGAGTCTTGTTAAACACCATCATAGAAGAAGATGAACTGCTCTTGAATGGCTTGGGAATGTCCTTAAATATACCAAAGCTGAAAATACCACCGTCAATTCTTTGCCAAGCCTTCATTTCGGTATTGTAAAACACCACCAAGTTAGGCTTCAAACAAATGTAAGGGATGCCATCATCATCCAAGTAAATTGAATCAGCTGAGGGAGGTTCATTTGTGCTCAATTCCTTAATCAAACTGTAGCAGTTCTCGTCAAGGATGATCTTCTTGTCTTCAAAGTTGTAGACTCTCAAATTTCCGTCTTCTCTAATCAACATGATATAGTTCTTTGCATTAAGCTTCATCCTTGCAAGGCCAGGAATCATCAAAGGTAATTCCATCTTCTTACCAGTCACAATATTGTTAATATACAACATGTGTTGGTCAGTATAATAGCACAGATAGTCAGAATTGTGCTCAATCATCAAAATCTTTCCTTCAGCAAAATCAGTCCAGATGGTCTCACTCAAATTCTGTCCCATATTTCCCAGACAAACAAGCTTGGAAGTCACCACTTCTTGTCCATTAACCATCTTCTTATCGACTTTTATAGTCAAGACATTCTTCTCCAAAATATTCACTTTATAATTCTCTAATCCTTGCTTCAATTTTGGGAAACAAATCTTCTCTGCTCTTGCTTGAGGCTCTCCAAATGACTGTCCAATAGTATTCTTGGGTCTCATTTTCACCTCTTTCTTTTCTGGCTCCTTATCTGTGCTCGCCTTTGCCTCTTCAATTTCCATTGTTATCTTCTTTTCCTCTGGTTTCTTCTCTTCGATTCCTGCAACTGCTGCTCTCACTGGCTCAACAACAGTAACTGCCTTTGGCTTGGGAGGATCACCTTTTCTCTTTAATTCAACCTTTTTAGGCTGAATTGTCAAAGCAGCACTGGGCTCTGCTGATGAAAGGACATTTGAGACAGAACCACCGACATTTTGACTCTCCATTTTCTTATCAAGAGCAGAAAGAGTACTATCTCCATTGAGGCCACCAAATACAGGAGATGATTGAGATTCAAGATATCTCTTATCAAGATAGCTCTGTGAAGCAGGGATACTGCTAATTATGTCCTTTTTGCCATACAATGTTTCAATAACAAGTCTTTTATCATTTTCAGCAAGGGGATTGCCAAAAGCACTGGGGTTGTAATTTAAAACCACAATGAATTTTTTGGTGGTTGAGGCAAAAAGCATTCTAGAATTTGGCTCCCAAGAAATGCTTTCAATTGACATATCTTCATAACCTCCTTTTATATAAAATAGAGGTTTGCTATTCGCTTTGGTCTGCCAAATTGAAATATTACCATCGGAATCTCCCATTGCAAACACACCAAAGAAATCCTTGTCTTTCTTGAAAATCATATCCAAGAATGCGACGCAAGTAATAGCTGCAGAAGGCCCGGCAAACACATTATCAATTTCGAAATTTTGAATTCTATTTATACCGCAAGCAACAGGCAATTCATTCTTGTCTTCCAAACTTGGGCAAACGAGATATTCACCATCAGGAGACCAACTGATCTTTCTATCAAGTCTTTTAGTCTTGGCGTCACTGAATTTCTGGGATCCCAAATTCAATGAGACTTTTTTCTTTTGTTCTAGATTGTTCGCTGTGTAAATTGTCAAGCAGTTCTCAGTAGTCAAAACCCCGATATAACTGTTCAAGGGGTCCCAAGCGATACCAATAGGAATATAGTCCAACTTCAGTCTCTTCAACTGTGTTTTTGTTTCCACTTCATACAAATACAGCAAATTGGTTTGTGTACCAATAATTGCCCTCTTTTCATCAGGGGACCACTCCACAGCATGAATTTCACTTGGTTCATGGTGGAATCTCTCCAAGGACTTCATTATTGGGCCAGCGTCCACCCACAGAATGGGGAAATCGCATGCCGTGATAAGATACTTTCCCTTGGGACTCCATGAGAGGATCTTCACGTTCATAGTGTGGCCTTGAAGCTCATTTACATGTGTAATCACAGGCTCTGGCTGAGAGAAATCGACAGTCCAAAGTTGAGGCTTGAGGATATCAGCAGAAGTGACAAGCTTAGTAATAGGACCAGCAGAAGGTTGGATAGCAAGCTTAGAGACCTTCTGAGGTAGGAGATGAAATTTAACTCGCATCATTTTGTTGCTGGTATTTTAAATTTCGCTTTCTGTATAGCAAGAGCGCCGGTATTTTAGTATTTAATTTTTTTCACAGTGAATTTATTAATCAACGTACACACTCTTGAGCATACTTCAAATATCTATTTTTCTTTTCTCTTTAAATTTACTCAGAATACTTTCAGGTTCTCCATGTCTTCTTTTTATTTCTCAAAATTTTGTTTCTCCTGGAAATTCTTATTGAAAAAAAAATTTTGAAGTCTTTATTGTATTTTCGTAGAGTCACCTACCTCTTTTCTAAATAGACATATTGATTGAATCTGAATAGTTTTTGTTACCAAAAAAACAACAACAGAGTTATGGATATCTTGAATAACCTTTCCAAAGTAAAAAAGAGGAAAATAAGACAAAAAATTAAAATTATTGCTCAATGTTAGAACACTCCACACAATATCTAAACTGGTGTTTTGTGAATAAGGAAAAGGAGCTTGAAGCACATAAACAGCAAAAAATCACCAAGTACAGAAAAATATATCAAAAGGTCTTGAATAAAAACCCTCAAGCTGATATCCAGGTTAGATTTCCATCACATACATTTTTATTTACATCCTTAGCTCTTTGGTGTTGAAGATGAAAACGTCATTCTCAACTTTTATGTTACACAAATTGCTCAAACTTCCCAATCTTTCCCTTTAAAAGTCGAAGTAAACCTATGACCTTTGAACGCACAATAACACTATCAAGGCCGCAGCAGTCTCTTATTTTAAACGATTTTTCTTGAAAACAACTTTACTCAGTCATGACCCCAAGAAATACTTGTTTGCTTGTGTTTACCTCGCTCTCAAAACTGAAGAAATTGACATTAGAGATTGGCCAGCATTAGCCAGACAGTTCAGAGATCCTTTCTTTGCTCGTTTGAAAAATTAATGTCTTCTCTTTTCTCATGTAACATAGAATTCCCAGACCTCGAACAAGACATTCTCAAGATCATCAACTTCGATCTGAAAATCTACAATCCTTATACACCTCTCCTCAGTCTTTTGGAAAGACTTAAAGAAGATGAAAAAATGAAATGGGACTTGGAAAAATTCAACAGAGTCTATAATGAATCCATCAAAATTGTCAAGCTTTGCTTTTATGATTATCTCATCTTTGAAGTTCCCCATGGGATTATTTCTCTTGCTGCATTCCTTATCGCTTTGAAAAGAACAGAAGTCGATTGGCAAAGTATGCCTTCTTTGGCTGATTTTGCAAATTTAAACGAAGATGTTAAGCAACAGGTGGATAGAGTCTTGGCTTTTGTGGAGAAATATGAAGCCTTTGGAATTAAAGAAGAAGCCATAAAGGCATTGAAAAAGCTCAAAAATTATCATTCTCAAAAACCTAAAGATGATTTTGTGAAACCTGAAAAACATCATCACCCTAATCCCCCTTCTGATCCTCAAAATAATCTTGAGAAAAAACCTCCTGCCGCATAAATATTATTGTAAATTTGATACTCTTTGATCTGTTCTTTTTCTGAGATTTTTCTATGCTCTATGATCTCAAAAATAATATTTCAAAAAGTTATTTTCTCATCATATTTTATATCGCAAGAGTCATCGTGTTGAGAAGAAAGGAACAGAACCACTTTCAAAATACCCAAAAAAGTTGAAAAAGACTAGTTTTAGATTGAGATCAATAAGCTTTCAAAGATCCGCGAGCCTAACTTTCAAACGAGATATTCTAATAATTTGGTCACTGACAGATGAAATTTAAAAAGTTGTCTTCAAAAATTTTGTTTTCTTTTCACCTTCCTCTGAATCAGAAATTGCAGACAATCCTCCTTTTGCAAAATAAGCCCCACCACTATTCAAAAAGAATTTCCAAGTCAAAAAGGGCCAGTCATTTCTTTCGCGTCAAGAAATACACAAGAGATTTTAAAAAGGAGGTCAAATTTACGATTTGGATTTAAAGCCTTGAGAGGGCTCGAATTCGGAAGGGACCAATGAATAAAATAGAGAATTTGGATCAAATCAACCATTGCTGTTAATTTACAAATAAAACTCGTAGAGACTTTATTTTCATCGAAAGGACAAATTTATTAGTCCCAAATAACAAATTTATTCATATGCCCCGGCCTTCACTTTCAAATTTTTAGACCTTCAAAATTTTTTCAATCACCAAACAATTAGACAGTTCATTGTGCCCCAATTCTTCTTCTTGGAAGCAGAAAAACATCAAAGAGAAATACAGGTTATAATCAAGAAATCTGTCTTGACATAAATTTTTCTTTATGGATGTAATCTTTCCTCCTTATCTAAAATGGATTTATGAAGAGAGACCATTTGATTCTTTGGAAATGAAACAAAGACAAACTCATACTGAGAGATATTCTGTTATAGTATGGATCATATAATATACTTCATATCAATATTTACTAATGCTTCTGTATGGATAACTTTTTCTAATATTCATTATTTCAACATCATAAATTCATTTAGAAACGACAGCTAACTTTGAAAGACTTTGCTCTGTGAGACCAGATGTCACTAATGACAATATCATTGGTTTTCTTTGTTGAAGTATAAGTTCTAATCAAACCCTTAAAGTGAGGCTTGGACCAGAACTTGAAAGTGCATCTGCAGTTACCATCATAATCAAATTCAGCAATCTCTGTATCGATTGAAAATGATCTGGTTTTTGAGTCCAAAATCACCAAAGCTTCAGCAGGGCCGACCTGGGAACATGTCTCTTCTGGCTGCCCATTGATAATCACTGTCTCGCATTCAATAGGAGGTTCTGGAGTGTAGATTGAGACGTAGCAGTTCTTTGAAGAGTGGCCTGCAGCAGCTTGATAAAAGGCCAAGCAGAATATTGCGAAAAGGAAAAGTTTTTTCATTCGAGGCTACGTGATTATTTTGTTTAAAGATTATAATTTATTCGGCAGGAGAAGGTTATTAAAGTAAGAAGGATTGGTCAACAAGAAAGAAATATAAATTAAGGTTTGGTCGAAATATCGTTAGTTATTTTTGGACTTTGAGAGAGAATATTAATAATTTTAGCAATTTTGCCAATATTTTTTTTAATCAATTCTTCGAAAAAGCTCGCTCAAGAAGACAGGCTAGATCCACTTCATGCACATCTTTCTCTATTCAAATTCACAAAACTTGCTCAAAACATACCATAAACACAAAAGATGAAGTAAAAAATAAATCAACAATTCTCAATAATTGAAATTGTTTCCCTATGATTTCATCAAAACAATGAGCTTCTCTTTGAGCTCCTCACGATGCTGGAGCTTTGCAAGGGCCATTTGTGCACCAAAGACCACCAAGAAATAGAAAACGATAATAATTCCAACAATCCCAAAGATCACAGTTGTCACTTCCAATCCTTCAATCATTGAAGCAAACAAAAACAAAAGAGGCATCACCACAATAAATGCTTCGAAAGACTGCATAGCTTTATTCGCTTTGACTATATCTCTATACACAATTGCTTGGTATTCTTCATATAAATGTTTTGTATTCCATGCACATCCAAACACGCCCACAAGGTACACATATGCAAACTTCACAATAAAGGTCTCTATCATCCCAAGTATCAAGCCAATCAATGAAACCACCATGAAAATTCCCACCCATGTTCGGTAAGCAGAATACCAACATGTATCTAATTGTCTGTCTGTCGCTTTTATCTCATCATGAATCTCTTCTTTTGATTGAACTACTATTTCTGGCTGTTGGTTTTCTAGGAGAATAACTTGTTCTTCGATAACTATGCCTTGGACTTGACCATTGGGACCTTCGAATTTTGTATATGGAGTATTATCGGTTTCAAGGTTATTTTGTTCACTAGGAGGATGGTCTTGAAGATTATTCTCTGACATTTAAGATTTAAGAAAAGAGGGTCTGGCTGAAGAATCACAGTTTCTGCTTCGAATGCGGGAAATAATAAGAGATAAAGGTCTTTATTTACTCGATAATCTAATTTTATTGATCTGTCTATTTGTCTGTCCCTTAAATATTAAACTCTTGCCTAACCTCTAATTCACTAACAGTACTTCCTAAATCCCTCCAAAAAATGACTTTCAAGTCAAAAGTAAGCCATAAAAGGTGTTAGGGAATTTATTTTTCATACGATTTGATGACAAAAAAAGTCAACATTATTTTCGAAAAAAAAAATTCAACTTTGAAAAAATTCATTCCACAAAAAATTTTCCAAATGAAAATGATCACAATGAAACCCCATCTTCCTTTCAAAAGAAATCCTTCCTTCAAAAATTCAAATTATTAACACAAAGAAAGTTTGAAAAAAATTTGGATGAAATTATGCTTCACATTGATCCACACTTGAATCCAAAGAAAATTAACTGAAACTAAAATATAATTTTGAAGTGCATCTAAAATACTTTGCGTCCCAAAAATGAATACTGGATATACGCAATCCATGTACTTCAACTCTAACAATAACCT
>Ga0182738_1007872_pt1 | contig 10719 bp, 9 predicted proteins | sample eDN5th30CBELigMG_FD_128876 | JGI IMG/M metagenome (GOLD analysis project Ga0182738, IMG submission 128876) | Enriched Miracle-Growth compost microbial communities from Emeryville, California, USA - eDNA 5th pass 30_C BE-Lig MG (version 2)... ... | reverse complement strand
GACCACGAAAGCCAGCATGGCAATCAGGCAGATCGATTGATTTAGGAACGATCGAGCCCGCATGCCAGGCCGTACCCCTTCTCTCTTCAAATGGAATTCAAAGGAAAGTGTCGCGCCCCGCATGACATGCGGAAAAAACGACGCGGAGATTTGATTCACGTCAATAACGCTCGTTCGTCGCTGTCACAGTTGCATGCCTACCCGGGCCCTCCCTTTTTTTTCTTCGTTCGGCGAAGAAACGGGAGTCGATCCACCCATGCTGACTGCGTCGCTCCGAAGATTAAGTCACGATGATCTGAAGATTAAACCGAGATCATCCTCATAGGTATCGAAACTTGATATCGAGCGCGGCGAAATGATGGACTTTGACGTTGCCCATGAACGAGTGATTGAATCGCTCCAACGAGCGCCTTGCCTCTGAGGACGATGGGGAAGTCCCCCGCCGGTTGTTGAGAGAGATGATTGGCCCCTTCGAGAATAGAACCTCGAAGAAAGACGTTGAGGAAGCCTGGTCTGATCTCATACGATTTTGTTTCGATTTGTAAATTGAGTGTACAGACGTTGACTTGGTGCCGATAAATCGTTCCAATCTCCGAACAAGGGCCTCACGACCTATCCGTTCAAAAGGGGCGGGACGCGGCTTGCCTATTGGTAAAGGAAGGAACGACGATGGCGACAGGTGTTCGTAAGCCAGGTGATTTCTGTTGGATCAACGTTCTCACACCTCGGCCAACCAAGGCCATGGACTTTTTCTCGCAAGTTCTGGGCTGGTCCTTCTTTGAGATGCCTCCCTACGGCCATGGTATCCAGGTGGGGGGGAGTGACATCGGCGGACTGTTCGACCTGAATGGCTCGAATTGTCCTCCGGGCCTTCCCGCCGCGATCGGCGTCATGGTCAAGGTGAAGAACGCCGATTCGACGTGCGAGAAGATTCGAGCGCTCGGCGGCAAGGCGGAGCCAGCCTTTGATATCAATGACAATGGAAGGATGGCGGTCTGCCAAGACCCGACCGGCGCGGCCTTCGATATCTGGGAAGCGAAGGCAAAGCCGGGCACCGACGTCGATCCAACCCTCCACGGCGCACCAAGCTGGTCCGAGTGCATGTCGGGAGACGTGGCCCGGGCCACCGCTTTCTACACCGAGCTCTTCGGCTGGAAGGCCGAGGTGATGCCGATGCCCGGAATGGATTACACGGTCTTCGAGAACGAAGGGGCGAAAATCGCCGGCCTGATGGCGTTTCCGAAAGAGGGGATCCCCCCTCACTGGGGAACGTATCTCACCGTGAACGACGCCGACGAGGCCGCCCAGGTGGCCCAGAAACTAGGCGGCGAGATCTTCGTCCCCCCCATGGACATCCCCGGCATTGGCCGTTTCGTTGGGATCATGTCGCCCGGGGGAGTCCGGTTCTACGCGATCCGGTACCTGCCCATGCAGGCCTCGTAGCGCGATTCCTGCGCGCCACTCAAGATCGGAGAATGTTACGACTCTTGAGTCGTTAGCGGTGTCCCGACCGTTGGCAAGTGGGGGTTAACGCCCCGGGCCATTGCCGACCGCTTGCTTCTCCTTCTCCCACCCCACCCTTTATTTCCGGCCCTTGGGTAAGGGGTGGGGGCGGTTGCGGTCGCCCAGGTAATAACCAATGGCCAGGGTGACGAGGGGAAGGATCGACTGGAGCATGAACTTGACCAGCTCCGACCCTTTCTCGAACGTGGCGTCGGTCCGGTAGAACAGGAAGAACATCGCCGTGAAGCTGAGGGTGTAGACCGCCCCAAAGATCATCAGCACCCAGCGCACGATGGCGAGCGACGCGATCGTCTCCGACCCAATCACCGGGTCTTCCTTCCATTCCGACCTGGCGATCTCCTTCTTCAGGTCGATCCTCAAGAGCCCCGGTACGTCTCGCGGTGGCAATCCACTTCCACTCATCGTTTGATTACTCGATTCCGACTATCTCTTTGATCACTCGATCGCCCTTGACCACGCCCAGGGAATGCCCCTCCCTCGACTCGCGGATCGCCACTTCGAGCAAGGCCAGGGCCGTCTTCAACACCCCCGCCTTGCTCGTCCCCAGCACGTCGGCCATCTCGTCCAGCACCTTGGTCTGGCGATCGTTGAACTGAACGCTCAGCTTACTTGCCACGTCGGCTATTCTCCTCAACGACACAACACCCGGCGGTCGGTCTCTCCTCTCAACCAACCACCCCAGATCGATGAACCGTTTGAGAAGATCGGTCGAGCCCCATCCTTCAAGACTTCAGATCATGGGCAACGCGCCCCGTTCAGGCAACGCCTTTTCCCCATTTCGTGCTCCACCCCATGGGCTTTCACATCGACCGACTGTTTGGCCAAACGAGCCCATTTGCCTAATTGGCCAGAACGCGCTTTTTGCCCAAGCTCTTGCAGATTTCTCATCTTATCCAGATGAGAGAAACTGGGCAAAAGAAGGTTGATTGGTGGAGGGGGTTGGGCTCAGGAGGCCTTTGCGGCGAGGCGGGTGATTCGGACCTTGCGATCGTAGTGGGCCGAGGCGATCTGAAGGCCGTCTGGGTGCAGATCGATACCGCGCAGGATGTTGGGGAGGGCCAGGCGGTGGTAGGCCTTCTCGGTGTCGGGTTTCCAGAACAGGAGGATGCCGCCGCTTCCACCGCCACAGCCGCCGAGCAGGGTTCCGTCGGCCAGGAAGCGAAGCTGCCAGAGCACGCCGTTGGGGATGCCGTCGGCCAGGAGGGTTTGCTTGAGCTTGCGGGTCCCGGCTTCGAAGATCAAGGCGATGGGTTCGTGGACCGCGCCGAGGGGATTGGTGGCCTTGTGCAGGCCGCCAGCGGCCACGAGCTGAGCGTCGGGGGAGATGGCCAGTCCGCGCACGCCTCCAAAGTGGACGAGCTGCCCCCCTTCGTAGGTGTGCAAGGGTTTGGCGTCGTAGCCTTCGGGAGCGGCGGTTGGGGCCGGGGTGGAAAGATCCCAGGGTTTGACGACCCCCATCAGGTCGCCGGTCAGAAGGAGCTTGCCCCCTGGGTGAAACACGAGCGAGTTGATCAGTCCCGTATGTCCTTCCAGGGTATGCAGCAGCTTGCCGGTGGCCATCTCCCAGAGCTTGACGAGCTTGTCGTCTCCCCCCGAGGCGAGTAGGGACCCGTCGGGGCTAACGCCCAGGGCGCGGATCCATCCCTTGTGAGCCTCGACCTGCCGGATCGGTTTGGGGGCCGCGCTGGCGTCGGTCTCCCAGAAGGAGAGTCGGCCATCCCCTCCGCCGCTGATCGTCTGGGCGCCGTCGGGTGTGCAGGCGAGGGAGAAGACCCAGGAGTCGTGCCCCCCCGCGTAATCCACCCGCTTTCCATCGGCCAGGCTGAACCGCTGGATTACCGAGCGCTCGAGGCCGCAGAAGACATAACGCCCCTTCGTGTCGAACCGGCAGCAGACCAGGGGGCCGTCGGCGGCCCATTCGGCGGCGACGTGCGCCAGCTTGGGATCAAACCCGGCGGGGACCGGCATTGGGGCGGGAGTGGGAGCGGGAGCGGAGGTCGCGGCGGGGGCAGGGGGTTGAGCACTCAAGGGAACGCACCTTTTGCAGAGAGATTAAGGTCTGAAGCTGGCTTTCAACCTCAAGGCTTAGTGATTGCCGTGCCAGCGCAGTAACCGTTCACGGCCTTGCGCGATCGTCCCAGCGATTGACGGTAGGGGCTGATTCACGATGATGCCTTCACCACTCCCCGACGAATTTCGTCTTGCTGCCCGTCGCGACTCAGATTTCTCCGCGTCAACTCGAGGTTCCATCGAGCGAATCTCCTCGGATTTACGAGCCCGAAGCGCAAGCGAGCGAATCTCTTTGATTTTTCTTTAATTCTACAAGCCCGAAGCGCCAGCGAGTGAATCTCTTCGATTTTCTCACGAGCCCGAGGCTCCATCGAGTGAATCTCTTCGATTTTCTCACGAGCCCGAAGCGCCAGCGAGTGAATCGGTTTACCTCACCTTTGATGATAAGGTGATGCATTAGTTCATGTGTGACAAAGAGATTCACTCGCTTGCGCTTCGGGCTTGTAAAGACAAACGCAAAAGAGAATCGAAGAGATTCACTCGCTTGCGCTTCGGGCTTGTAAGGACAAACGCAAAAGAGAATCGAAGAGATTCACTCGCTTGCGCTTCGGGCTTGTAAAGACAAACGCAAATTGTATCTCGAAAACCTTCAATCCTGGGCGATGAGGTGTGAACGCTGGTCGATCCAACGGTGGGATCAGGTGAGGACCTCTTTAATGGCCTTCGACGCGGGGTCGGCCAGGGGCAGGTCTCGGCCTTCGATATCGAATGAGTCGGTCGAGTCGACGCCGACGGCTTGCAGGTAGGTGTGGAAGAGGTTGGCGTGATCGACCTGCCCGTCCACCACTTCGGTGCCGTTGTCGCTGGTTTTGCCGAACGCTCCCCCGCGCTGGATTCGGCCACCGGCCGCGAGCACGGTCCACGCCTTCGACCAGTGGTCTCGGCCGTAGTACAGGTTAATATTCGGCGTGCGGCCGAACTCGGAGAGGACCACGATCAAGGTGCTGTCCAGCATCCCCCGATCCGCGATATCGGCCACGAAGGTGGCGAAGGCGATGTCGAACTCACCAAGCTGTTCGATATGAAAATCAAAGTTTTCGTTATGTGTGTCGTAATTGGAATGGGTGACCTGGACGAAGGTGGCCCCTTGTTCCAGGAGCCGGCGGGCCAGCAGGCAGTGGCGGCCGAGGTCGTGCCGGCCATAGCGGTCGTGGTCCTTGGCGGGCTCGCGTGAGACGTCGAAAACGTCGCGCTGGCGGACCAGCTTCGCGGCCTGTTCGTACGAATAAACGTAGGCGTCGGTGATGGCGGTTCGCCGTCGGTTGAGGAATCGTTCGTTGGCCCGCTGGCGGATGGCGTTGCGGGTGTTGTTCATGGCCTCGCTAATCTGCTCGGGGCGGGCCATGTTGGCGGGGGGCATGCCATCGCCCAGGGTCAGGCTCGAGTACATGGGGCCGAGGTAGGCTGCGTCGTTCCCTCGCCCGCCCCCTTTGTGCGGGGAGATCACGATGTGGCCGGGCATCGGGTTCGAATCGGGGGCCATGGCCTTGGCGCAGACCGCCCCGATATTGGGGTACTCGGCCGCGGGGCTCTGCCGGCGGCCCGTCAGCATCAGGTACATTCCCTTGGCATGGTCGTCTTCGGCCGTGTTCACCCCGCGCAAGAGGCAAACGTGATGCATTTGCTTGGCGGTATGAGGCAAGAGCTCCGAGATTCGGACGCCGGGCACCGAGGTCTCGATCGAGCGGAACGGGCCTCCCGTGTCGGTCCCTGGTTTGGGATCCCAGCTCTCGAGTTGGCTGAGCCCACCGTGCATGTTGAAGACCACCACGCGCTTCTGGTCGCTCTGGAGCTGGGCCGCCGACGCCGGCCGGTTAAAGACCCCCAGGCCGCCGACCAGTGACCCGGCCGCCGAAGCCCCCAAGGCCCCCATGAAGGTGCGCCTCGCGACCAGGTGTTCCGACGAATTACAGGCGTAATGGCACTTCATTGATTCGTCATTTCCTTTCCGGCCAATCCGTTGAATCGCGAGCGGGTCTCTTTGCCCGTTGGTCAGGTCCGGCCCGGCCTGGGCCGGCCAGGAACAAATTAATGGTTGAAGCGGAACTCGACCGAGGTCAACAGGCCCCAGGCGAGCTCCTGCGCGACGGCGGCCTTGTTCGGACCCGCCTCGTTCAGCGCCTGGATCACCTCGGCCGACTCCTGGGCGTTGGGCTGTCTGCCGAGCAAGGTGAGGTAGAGGTCGACCGCCCCCTTCTCACTCGAAGGTTCGCGTACCACGCGGTCGGTCACGTTCCCCGCGGCGGGGGCCAGCCAGGCATTGACGAGGCCGCCGTTGGTGGCGAACAAGGCCTGGTCGGCCGTCGCGAAGAAATCGGTCTGGGGCTGGCCGGCCGAAGCCGCATACACCTGAACGAACGCCGCGACCTCTCCTTTGAACTTGGCGAAGGTCCGTTGCTCCACCTCGAGGCCGCGGGCCTTGAGCTGGGCGGGGTCGTTCTTGGCGGCGTCGGCGAGAGGCTTCTCCTTGTTCAACGCGGCCTCTTCCGCCTGATACGTCCGGTCAAAAACACCGGTCACCTTGAGCAGCGACCAGCAGAGTTGTTCGGGACTGAGCGGCTTGAGCTGGGCCAGCTGGAACGCGTCGCTCTGCTCGGTAACCATCTGGGCGGTGGCCACGTCGAGTTCGGTGAGTTGGGCCTTGAGCGTCCCTTCCGCCTGCGTCAGCCGCTCTTGCACGGCCTTGGCCGCGGCGTCTCGTTTCGCTTTCTCCGCGGCTGAGGCGTCCAAGGCCACTTTCGAGGCCGCGAAGGCCATGACCTTGGCCCTGAGGTCGGCCACGGCCTCATCTCGTTTTGCAACGAGAGGGGCGGAAGCGGCCTGCAAGCCCTCAACCTTGGCCTTGAGCGTTTTCGAGAGTTCGGGCAGGGCAGGGTCGCCAGGGAACTGCTCGCGAGCGGCCTCGACCCCCTTGGCGGCGGCGTCGAGGTTGGCCACCCCCTTCTGCTGGTTCGCAAGCGCGGCTTCGGCCTGGATCCGGGCCTGTTCCGCACTCTGCTGGGCCTGGTCGAGCTGGGCGATCTCGGCCTCGAGGGCACGATGCGCGGCCTCGTGCTCCGTCACCAGCTTCTGAGCGCCCGCCAGTTCTTGCCCCAGATTGGCAAGGCCTTGCCTGGCTGCGTCCACCTGGTTCTTGAGCGTGGCACGCTGGGCAAGGCTTTGGAGATGCTCGACCCGCTTTTGATGAACCTCGAGCGTGGTCTGGGTCTCGGCGGCCTTGCGGCGGGTGGCCAGCACGTCTTGTTCTTTGCCTCGAACCTCGTCGCGGATCGGCTTGACCTTCGTTCGAGCGACTTCCACCTCGGTCCCCACGGCGGCGAGTGCGTCGCTCGCGGCCTTGAGCGGAGGCTCCTTGTCGGCGGCGGCCTTGGTCAAGGCGGCGATCTCGGCGGTGAGGGCCTGGTTCCGGTCGGCGAAGGTTTTGGCCGCGGCGGCCAGATTCGGCTCGGCGGGAAGAAGCTTGGCGGCCTCGTCCGCCTTGGCCGCGGCTTCGCCCACGGTCTTGCTCACCGCCGTCCGCGCGACGACCTGGGCCTTGGCGGCTTCAAGCGCTTTCTGGGCATCGGCTTGTGTCTTGTCGGCCCCCGCGTGCTTGGCTTCCGCCTGGGTGAGCTCTCCCATCACGGGGACCAGCTTCGACTCGCTCGCATGCCAGGCATTGATCGCCGCGCGATAGGCGTCATGGGCAGCCTTGGCCTCCGCCTTCAGGGATTCGGTCCGGCCTCCTTCCACCGCGAGCATCGACGCGATCTCTTCGGCGCTCGGAGCCTTGGTCTCTGCCTCGCCGGGGAGGTCGATCGCGCGCTGATAGGTTTGCGTCAATGCCACCTCGCGCAGGAACGACCGGGCGTCGAAGTTGCGTGCGACCAGCTCGTTGGCCAGCAAGGCGAGGAGCTCGGGATGGCTCGGCGGGTTCGACGGATGATGCAGGTCGAGCGGGTGGACCAGCCCTCGACCCATCAGCAAGGCCCAGAGCCGGTTGGCCAGGTTCGCGTTGAACGCCTGGTTGGAGCCCGCGGTCAGATGCGACGCGAGCTGAGTGCGCCGGCTGAACTTGGGAACGGGAACCACGTTGTCGGCCGGCTTCACCTCGTACTCGGTCCCGGGCGGGAAGTCGGGCTCGACCAGCTCAGTCTCTCCCAGCACGCGCGGGCCGGTTAGGTGGTGGTCGTCCTTGACGAAGACCGAGTCGAAGGCGAGCGTGCCCCCCACCTTCTCGGCATAGACCGCCTGGTCCTTGCCATCAACCTTGCGGGTCTGGAGCGCGGCGGGGGAGAAGAAGGCGAGCAAGCCGTGATAGTCCGACTGCTGGTAGTCGGCGATAACCGGATGGTTGTGGCACTGGGCGCACTGCATGTCTCGGCCGAGGAAGATCCGTCCCACGTCCCTCGTGATCAGGTTGGGCTCGGCCTCGCGGTCGAGGTAGAAGCGCGCCGCGGGTCGAACCGCGGGGTTGGTCCCGTCGGCTCCGAGGATCTCCTTGAACACCTGGTTCAACGGACGGTTCTCACGCGCGGCGGCGAGCAGGTACTGTTGCCACTCTTCGGCCGCGACATGCTTGCCCGCCCTCCGCTCCATCAACCAGAGATCGAGGGCGTTGGCCAGGTAGCGACCGTGCAGCGGGCTCGCCAGGAGCCGGTCGATCGCCCTGGCCCGCTTGTCCGCCCCTTGATCAGCGAGGAAAGCCGTCACCTCCTCGGGAGAAGGAGGGAACCCCGTCAGGTCGATCGCGATCCGCCGGAGGAACTCGGCGTCATTCGCCAGGGGGGCGGGGGGGCCAACGCGCCTGGCGTCAATCAACTGGTCGATCCGCTGGTGCAAGGGCAAGACCGCCTCGTCTCCCCTTGCCAGCGTTTCCAATCCCAGGCTCCCCAGCGCCCAAGACGCGAGCCAGACGCCCAGAACCGACCGCAAATGGAGGCGAATCATAAAGGTGCCAACCTCGGAATACCAATCAAGATCCATCTCTTCCGAGCATCCACGGCCGCATCATTGCGGGCCTAGACCTTCCACCTTGTCTAACACAGGTTTAACATGTTCTTCAAGCCAAGATCACCCCTTGTAAACCGAAAAACACAAAGAAGTTCTCTGGTTCTCGTAGTCGGACGAATTGCGAACGGATGGGCGCGGGAGGGATCCCAAGGGATTTTCAATGTGGCGTGGACCGTGTAAGGCTTGATTCCCGAAAGGGTTAAGGAGGCCTGGTGCTTACGAGGTCGAGGAAGGCCGGGTTGATCTTGGTCGGCTGCGTTGGCTTCTGGGGAGGTCTTTTCGGCTTTCTTGGGGCGATGACGCGCCAAACGGCCCTGGGGATCGTCTCAGGAGGAGTGAGCGGGTTCGTGGTTGGGCTCGGTCTGCTGACGCGCAGCGTTGGGACCAGCGTTTTCTGGCTCGGCCTCTTCGCCGCGCCGGGAGCCGTGATTGGGCCAGGATATGACGCGAATGCTCTCACCTCGGCTTTGCTGTTTGGCGCATTCGGACTGGGCCTCGGCGCCTGGCTGGATCCTCATTTTCTCTCGGGTTCGGCCGCCTCGCGAGGGAAGCACCCCTCCACGGTCTCGAAAGCCATGACGGAATCACTATTGAATGAAAATGATTAATTGTGTTTATGGTTTTAAGCCCGTATATTTCTGGCTAGCTCTCGAAGATTTCAATAAGTCTTCCAGAATCCCTGGCTGATGAGCTCCCCAAGGTGTCTGTCGAGGTCTCGGAAATAGAGGCTCCGCGCACCACCAGGCCAATCGACCGTACTTTCGACGGGGACACCGTTCGCCACCAGGTGGCTCCGCCAGGCCTCCACCTCGTTTCCTTCGATCGAGAATGCGAAGTGGGTGCTTCCCTTGCACCCATGCGCGGGAATCACTCCGCCGGGCAAGGTTGCCGGTTCCGTGGTTGAACCGTTCAGGAAGAGCAGTAAGACGTTTTTCTCCGCCACGTTCAGGGCGATCAACTTCTCGCTTTCCAGGAGCGTTTCAAAGCCGAAAACGGTGCGATAAAACTCGGCCGCACGCGCGAGATTTTCCACGTACAGGGCCGTCTCCAGAATTCCACCCACACGCATTGGTCATGACTCCCCGTTCTGTTTCGCCTGAATGCTTGGCCGGAGGAGACTCAAAGGTTCGAGCCATCGTCTCTCGATTCCTTTTGAATTATGGAGCCGAGGGACATAGGCGAGTCAAGAACTCAATGCTGAGCGAGCGAAGTCGAGGTCGGCCTGCCCGGACCTCAGTTCATCACCGGGTAGAACTGAAACTTGGGGTTGGGCGTCTTCGCATTGGAAGACCTGAGACGGATGACATCCCCCTTGAAGGAATAGGTCTCTTCCACATAATCCCAAATTTTCGTTATGAACGACCTGGAGGACAGGGCGGGGCAGAGTTCCACCGTGACGATCCACTCACCGTCCCGGCCTGGCGCGATCTCCTTGACGTTGGCGTCCCAACCGATGTTTCGACTGGGGGCGTCCAGGTAGTGGGGGAGCCAATCATAGTGCGCAGTGCGTTCGGGTGGGCACGGATCGAGTTTGGGGAACCGGGCCACGAAGTCTTGCTGAGCCTTCGCGGCATCCCCATCCAGTCCCTTCTTGGGGATAACGAGGGTGCCCCGATACTCTGGCCCTTCGTCCGGCTGGATCCAGTACACGGCTTCGGGCGGTCCGGCGAGTCGACCTTGCATGGTGATGGTCACCTTGGTGGGAAACCGCTCGGTTGACAACTTGGCCAGCCCCCGTTTCGCGGTCGAAACGCGAAAGTCACTCCCAAAAAGCCTGACCAACTCGAATGGTTCGGGCTCCTCCGCCGAGGCCACCGTTGGGATTAGAAAAGGCAGGCATAAAACTGCTTTGATGAGCATTCTCATCTTGTTCACCCCTCCATGGAATCGTCAATGGCCTCACTGAGCTCAGCAGCTCAAGTTGATATGCTGGGCTTTTCACATGCGGCTCGAAGTCGGCTGATGAGAGCCTATCGCGGCCACTGGCGATCCGGCCCGCGTACCATCCTACGATCAGGCGAATTCGTCAAGACAGGGCGGGACCAGGCGCAGGGCCGTTTCCTTCTCAAATCGGGCTTAACAGAACTTCGAGCGATTCGACCGGGCTCTTATGCCCCAGCCGTTTGAACGAGT
>Ga0182738_1007871_pt1 | contig 10719 bp, 10 predicted proteins | sample eDN5th30CBELigMG_FD_128876 | JGI IMG/M metagenome (GOLD analysis project Ga0182738, IMG submission 128876) | Enriched Miracle-Growth compost microbial communities from Emeryville, California, USA - eDNA 5th pass 30_C BE-Lig MG (version 2)... ... | reverse complement strand
CGACCGCCGCCGCGCGGCTTCGGCTCGATCGAGCCGGTTTCCCGACGTTGGCTCATCAACTTGCGGATCCACGAGACGCTGACGGCAAAGCGGGCGGCGATCTGCTCGCGGGTCGCTTCGCCGGCGTCGCACGCCGCGACGACCCGCTCGCGAAGGTCGGTCGAGTAGGCTTTCATCCCAGGTGGCCCTCCATGGCCCACCAGGCATAACCGCGTCAACCGCCATATTCAATAGGAAATCGCTCTGAGGCTCCGGCCAATTCAGATGCCGATGCAGAAACCGGAACGTCTCCACGCCGTGGATGGTGTGGGGCCCGGTGAACCAACCCAACTCGCAGCGGTTGTTCAGACCAAGCTTCGCCTCATACAGGAATCGGACCTTGGCGAACTCGTGGGCGACGGCCTCGTCGGGCGCGACGCCGTCGAAGTGCCCCCGCTCGACCATGAACGGGCGGGGGGCGATCAGCGCCGCCATCTCGGCGTAGTTGAAGGTCCCCCCCAAGTTCCACTCGAAGATCTCGTACTCGTTGTGCCAGACATAGCTGTACGGGCTGAGGGTCGATGCGTTCTTCCAGACCCATTCGTTGAAGTCGGCCGAGCAGATCGAGAGGCAATAGTTCTCGACCAGGGGCGGAATTCGCATGGCCGACTTGCCGCCGTAGCTCAGGCCGTAAAAGGCGATCCGCTCAGGGTCGACGAACGGCAGGGACTTGAGCCAATCGGTGATTTGTTGGTGCTGGGGAACCATCACCGAGAAGAGCGTCTTCTTCAGCGGGTTCGCCTTGCGCTGAAGGGTCCGAAACCGATCGTGGCCGATGTACAAGTTCTGCGGCGCGAAGGTGATGAAACCCCGCTCGGCCAGGCGAATGGCGAATTGATTGTATGACGGCTTGTTGATGCTGGGGTCGGCCACGTCTTGCGGTCGGCCCTCAAGCCCGTGCTGACAGACGACGACCGGCCGCCGCTCGTTCTCGCCGATCCCTTTGGGCAAGAGCAGGATCCCGTAGGCGATGACGTCCGGGAAGACATCAAGCACGACCTCGTGCCCGGTGAACTTCTCTTCGTCGTAGACCTGGCGGGCGCGGACGTTCGGCGGAAGCAAGGGCTCGTCGAACGCCCCGATCACCTCATCTCGGAAGGCCGCTCGATACGGTTCGATCGTCTTCTGGAACGCTTCGAGCGACGTCGTATCCAGGTTCTTAAAATAAGCCTGGCGGACGTAGGGGCTTTCGGCGAGAAGTCGCTGATTGTGGCGATCGATCTCGTGGACTTGCCGCGCCGTCCTCTGATCCTGGTCTGGAAGGTCCCCCATCGGGGTGGGAGCGGGGCCGTCCTCGTCTACTTTGGCTTCCGGGGCGAGCCTCGCTAGAAATTCGCGCGTGGCGACGGCGGATCCCGGCGCGAGGCCTTCTTCCATTAAGAGGGAAGCCCGCGCCTTGGGTTCTAGGTCGGAGACCATCTCGGCGTACCGCGTGAACTCGTCACGCGCGGCCCGGGGCGAAGGCGAGACGATGCGTCCGGGGCCGCCCCCGTCGCCGGGAGGAACGACGGCCTCGGGCGCCTTGGCGGTGTCGACGCAGAGGGCGCGCGGGGCGATCAGAGTGGCGACCTCGGCGTCCCCGAATTGCTCAAGGAGCCCGAAGACGTTCCGGTCGACCGGCTCCCGCCACAGCTCCTCGCGGGGACCAAACCAGCCGCCGACTCCCACGGCGTCGATCCTGGTATCGAGCGCGCCCGCGTAAAAGGCGATCATTCCGCCGTCGCCCACTCCGAAGACGCCAATTTTCGGGTCTGGGTCCTTCGCGTCCTTGGCGAACCAGTCGACGGCCGCGAGTACCTTCTGAACTTCGTAACCGATCAAGTGTCGCCCCAACTCGAACGCCGGCCGGTAAAGGAACTCGCGCGTCGTGAGCTTCACTCGGCCGCCCCGGGGAGCGACCTGCCGATCAATGAGCGCCGGTACGATCACCCGACACCCGCTCTCCGCCAATCGGCGGGCGTATTGCGACTCCGGCGGAACCCCGGGCGCCAGCCCCGCAATCTGCTCGGGACTCCACGAAGCGTCGGGAACCGCCACGATGTCGGCGACCGCCGGCCGACCCGTCGGGGCCAACAGCAGCCCCTCGCCGTGAACGTCGCCAAACGCCGGCCAGCGAACCGCGAAGACCTCGTAGTTCGTCCCCTTGCCCAGCAAAGCGGGCCGATCCGTCGTTGCCAGAAGCTCTGGCGCGTCGAACGCGACCCGCTCATCGCGCAGGCCGAGGATCTCGCCCAGCCGCTTCCGGTTCGGCTCGACCGACGCCTCATAAGCCTCGCGCGACGACGTGTCGCGATTCCAATGCTTGCCCCGCCCCTCAACCGACTCGGCCGTCTTCCGCAGCAGGAACCGATCAACCCCATCAACGAGCTTCGCGGCGATATCGCCTTCGAGGTTCAGCGCCCCCGCGCCCGGCAGCCTCACGGGCTCATCAGCCCGAGTCGCGAACGCGACCAGCAACACGAAAAAGCCCAGGCTCGCCCATCGCCACGCGCGCATAACCTCGTCCCCTTCGAATCGAGGCCTGTCGTTGGAGCCAAACTCGATGATTGAGAAAGTAAGGTCGGCACCGTTGCGCCGCAAGGCGCCAGTGGTCGAACACAAGCCAAACCGCGAGCGCCGCCCAAGGCGTGCTTGGAGTAGGATTCTCATCTTGGCCGAAGAATCGGCGGAAGGCGATGGAAGGGCGAGGAAGGGATCGGCGTAAGCCAAAATGGGCAGAGGGAGAGTCGAACTCCCGACACACGGATTTTCAGTCCGCGCAATCGATTCCACAAACGATTGCGCGTTCAAGGGTTTGCGTCTTCATGGGGAAGACCCTGCCCACCATTTGCCCACCGCACCTAAAAAGACCGACGCTCCCGACCCGAACCTAGCCGAGCTTGTGGAGGCGTGGCCGGACCTTCCCCCCGCTTCAAGAGAGGCGGTCATGGCCGTGTTCCGAGCGGTCAAGCCCCGATAGGGCGGGAAGGGGCCTGGAAAGCCCGTGGCGCGCTCGCGCGATTGCGCCTTGATCCAATTGGCCGAACGGGCGCCGCAAAGCCTCTTGAGCGATTCCAGGCCCCCAAAAGCCCCGTGGCGCATTTGCGCCATTATACTTTCGCGCATGAGCCAAGCGGACGGCGCAAAAAGGCGAGTCTCCCGCGCCTCGAAGGGAGAGGCCCCCGAAGGTCGGTCCCTTGAGGCCCCGAAGGTCCGCGCCCCGCCCCTCCCTCGAATCGCTCTCGCCCCTCGAAGGCCGATCCCCCTTGAATCCAAGCCGATCCCCCTCGAATGGGGGTGGGCTGGTTTCCCTCGCTGGCTACTGGAAACTCTGAAAACCGCCTATGATCCTTCCGCACCTCGGAGTTTCTAAGGTTCTTAGGGTTTTTAGTAAGGGTCTTGAAGCGTATGCCGAGCCCATCCCTTGAGGGGAGAGGCCCCGCGCCATCTCCGCGCCCGCGCACCATCTCCGCCGAGCCGAGCCCATTAGCCTGCACTAACGAACACAAGCCGCGTAAAGTTGCTATGCGGCGCCACTGTACGCAACACCGGCATTCCCCAAAGGCGACCGACAGGCCCCCGCCGCGTCTCCGCCGAGCCGAGATCGAAAACTCGCGAGCGAAATGGTTGACGCTCCACGCTTCGGCGCTTATCCATCGTCCGTGACGCCACTGTACGCACACCGGCATTCCCCAAAGGAGAAACCATGTCCAAGACCCAAGCCCCCGCCGTTTTGGAGCCGCTGCTGAGCATCGTGGAGGTTGCCAAGCTGCTTGGCGTTTCCAAGCGGCTCATCGAGCGCGACCGCTCCGCCGGCAAGTTTCCGATGCACGATTTGGTCATCGGCCGGATGCCGCGCTGGAAGCCCGAGACCGTTCGCGCCTGGATTGATTCCAGGGCTGGCGCGTAAGGCGCGGCGACAAGGAAGAGGACGACATCAATCAGCGATCGAACGGACTATGAGGACGTGAGAGATGAGGACGAAACCGACAACGGGGCGCGGCATGCGCCGAGATGAAAAAAGCCCCAGAGCGGGAGGGCTGCTCTGGGGCCTAGTCTTCTACTTTGAGCGCGAAGATGCACTCTACACGAAACGATTCATCCCCTCAAGGGGCTGGCGCGGACATCGACCCGCGCGACGCATGGGCGGCGCATCGCCTTTTGTGCGATCGGCATGACGCGAGCGACATCGAGGTTTGCTCCGATCTTTTCCGCCCGATCTTGAAAAGCCTCGCACTCCTGCCCATCGAGAAACGCGAGCGCGAGCTTTACGCCTGGCTTGAATCCCAAGGCTACGACGAAACCGCCTTGGACGGTCACAATCCCGAAGGCCCACCCCCGCCCCCCCATCGAGGCCGATCGGAGCGGGGAAGCGGGGGAGGCGTGGCCACCCCTGAGACTCAAGGAAGCCCCCAAGGCCGCGCCGTTCCCCGTCGGCGTGTTTCCGCCCTCGCTGGCGCGGTTTTGCCGAGAGGTTGCGGAATCGACCCTGGCGCCCCTCGATTTCGTCGGCTTGCCCATGTTGACCGTCGCGGGAGCGGCGATCGGCCAGTCGGTCAACCTCGAAGCCAAGCGGGAGTGGCCAGAGTCTCCGCTCTTGTATTCGATCATCGTCGCCGAACCTGGAAGGGCGAAAACTCCCGCCATTCGAGCCGTGGAGCGTCCCTTGAAGGAAATCGACAAGCGGCTACGCATGGAATCCAGGGAGGCGCGAGAGAGGCGGGAAGACGGCGCGCCGGAACCGCCGCAACGCAAGGCGATCGTCAGGGACATCACGCGCGAGTCTCTGGCGATCGTTCTTTCCGAAAACCCGCGCGGGGTTCTTTGTTCGCCCGATGAGGCGACCGCCTGGATTGGATCGTTCGACCAATACAAAGCCAAGGGGACCGATCGGCAATTCTGGCTGTCGATCTACACCGGCGGAGCCCTCTCGGTTGACCGCAAGGGGGGACGGGAAGGGGTGTTCGTCGCCGATCCGTTTTGCGCCGTCTTGGGGGGGATTCAACCCGACCTACTCGCCACCATGAGGGACGATCGGGGGCGGGACGACGGGTTTCTTGATCGGATCGTGTTCGCCTTCCCCGATGAATTCCCCCGAAGGCAATGGACCGAACGGGAGATTTCCCAAGAGGCCGAACGCGATTGGGCGAGCGCCATCGACCGCCTATACTCCGCCCCCATGCGGATCGTTGACAACCACCATCGCCCCCATGTGGCCGAATTCGAGCCGAGCGCGAAGGCCCGATTCATCGAGTGGTTCAATGAGCAAGACCGCCTCATGGAGGACGATCCCGAGAGCCGAGCGGGGGCGATGAGCAAGGCTCAAGGCCGCTGCGTTCGACTGGCCTTGATCCTCTCCCGCCTTCGCTTGGCGTGCGACCCGACCCAAAGGCTTTGGGACGATGGGGGCGCGCCCCCCGTCTCTCTGGAGGACGTGGAGGGGGCGATCCGGCTTTCCGCCTACTTCGCCAACCATCTTGAGCGCGTCGCCCCCCGCATGATCGGCGACGGCGGGGGCAAGGCCGTTCGGTCGATCGTCGGATGGATTCGCGACGGGAGATTGACCACGTTCACCGAAAGCAATCTGGCGCAGGCGCGGCGGTCGATCGACTCCGAAGCGCTGGCGAAAGCCCTTGCCCATCTGGTCAAGGAAAACGCGATCCGTCCTCTTGAGGATTCGCCCCGTTCTCCGAAGGGAGGCCGCCCCCGCTCGCCATCCTATGCGGTAAACCCCTCGCTACTAGTTCCTAGAAACTCTGAAAACCCTAGAAACCACTGACCGCCCGCCCCCCGCTTCGAGGTTTTCAGGATTCTTAGGGTTTTTAGTAACTAGTGGAGAGTGTGATTCATGCCCGCGACATTGACCGCCCGCGAATCCAGGCGGGTTGATTGGGACGCCATCAAAGACCGAATCTCCATCGAGGCCGTGGCCGTTTCCCTCTTGGGACCGGCCGAAGGCCGGAACGGAGCGCGGGGGCTTTGGTGGTCATGCCCATTTCATGAGGACCGGAATCCGAGTTTCCAGGCGAGCCCCGAACGTGGTTCGTGGAAGTGTTGGGCGGGTTGCGGTTCGGGGGACGCCATCGACCTTGTGAGGCGACGGGAGAGGTTGACCTTTCCCGAAGCGGTCGAACGCCTCGCTGAGATGTTCTGCCTTGATGGGGGGAATCCAGGCCCCGCCGCGTCGCCCCGCTCAAGGCCCCCCTCGCCATCCAGGAAACGCCAAGCCGAGCCGAGCGGGGTTTCCCCCGCCGAATCACTGGAGCGCCGCCAGTGGGCGGAGAAGCGGCTGTGTTTCCGCCCGGGATGCCGCGAGGGTCGATTTCAGCGGAAATCCCGGGCTTCAACACCGCCGCCTTTGAGTCCTACGGACATACAAGGTGGTTGCGGAAGCCGAGAAACGTCTCTGGTTCCAAGAGGGGCGGAAGGCGTTGGCCTACCTTCGGGGGCGCGGCTTCACCGATGAGGCGATCCGCGCGGCCCGTCTGGGATTGGTCCAAAACCTCATGGTTCCCAAGAGTGACGGGACCGGATCGTTTGCTCTAAGCGGGATTTCGATCCCGTGGTTCGACGGGGACCGGCTCGCGAAGATCAACGTCCGTAGGTTCGGCAACGTGGCGAAGGGGAGGCGATACATGCAAGTCTTCCAAGACCGCCCCTCGCTGTACGCCCCCTTCGGTGTTCGTTATGGCTGGCCCTTGATTGTGTGCGAGGGGGAGCTAGACGCCCTCTTGCTGGCGCAAGAGCTAGGCCGCGTCGCCAGCGTGGCTACGCTGGGGAGCGCGAGCGGAGAACCGAGCCCCGAAGCGCTCCGCGCCATCCGGCGCGCCCCAAGGCTGTTCATCGCGACCGACGCCGATCCGGCCGGAGAGAGGGCCGCGACGCTCTGGCCCTCATGGGCTGTGCGGGTGAGCCCCGAAGGCGGGAAGGATTGGGGAGAGGTTCACGTTCGCGACCCGCTGGCGATCCTTCGGGCATGGCCGGAGCATCTTCCGACCCTCAAGGCGGAATTGCTTGCCGAAGCCGAATGGGAAGCCAAGGCCGAACGGCTGGCGATCATGCGGGCCGATGGAATCGAGGGCGAGCCCGAACCATCCTTGAGTCCCGCCCGATGGTTGGCGGAGCTAAACCGCCTCAAGGGCGAGCGGCCAAACGCCACAAAGTCCACCATGTCAACGCCCCCCACCGAGGCGTGGAGCGGCGACAACTGAGGCCCCTGGAAAAAGGAGAGGCGGCATGAGCGAATCGGCTGTGCGGCGCGGCAAGCCCGCGCGAGACTGGCGGGAGCGGTTCCTGGAAAGCTACGCCGAAACCGGCAACATCGGCCATGCGTGCCGAGCGGCGGGGGTGAGCCGAGCGACCTTCTACCGAGAGCGGGCGCGGAATCCCGAGTTTGACGAACTGGCCTTGGACGCGATCGATGAGGCAATCGACCGGCTCGAATTGGAGGCGCGGCGCCGAGCGGCCGAAGGGGTGAAGCGCGAACGCTGGCAGAGGACGGGGACCGACGCGCGGGGGAGGCCGATCTACGAGCGCCAGACCATCCGAGAGTATTCCGACACGCTGTTGATTTTTCTCCTCAAGGCCGGCCGCCCTGAGAAGTATCGGGAATCCTACGATCTCAAGGCCATCGTCGCCGAAGCGGCGAGCCAAGCGCCGTCCGAACCCATTGACCGAACCGAGAGCGCGAAGTAAGTAGGAACGAAACGGAGGCGGAAGCCGTGGCGCGGCCCCGCCCCCTGGATTCAACCCTGAAAGGAAGGGCTGAAAGCGATGGCCAGTCTACGAAAACGCGGGCGGGTTTGGTACTACCGATTCACCGATTCCGAGGGGATCAAGCACGAGCGCAAGGGCTGTTCCGACAAGCGCGCCACCGAGGAAATGGCCCGCGCCGCCGAATCCGAGGCCGCGAAGATCAAGGCGGGCATGGTCGATCCGAGGGACATCGCCCTCATCGGCCACGCGAAGGCCCCGCTCGCCTCGCACATCGAGGCGTTTCGAGCCCACCTTGAGGCGAAAGGATCGACGACGGGACACATCGCCTTGACGGTCAACCGAATCCGCCGCCTTGCGGCCGTGGTCAAGGGCGCGACCTTCTCGGAAGTGAACCCGCCGAAGGCGACGCCCAAAGCGAAGCTGGCTGGATTCGAGGCCGCCATCGCCGATCGGCTCGCCCCCGCTCGCCTTGGCGACTTGACCACCGAGAAGGTGCAGGCCGCGCTCCGCTCGCTTGTGGGGGAGGGGCTTGGACTGGCCAGCGTCAACCACTACGCGACCGCAATCAGGATGTTCGGCAAATGGTGCTGGGATTCGGGCCGAACCCGAGAACACGCATTGCGGACGGTCAAGGGGTTCAACGCCAAGGAAGACCCGCGCCACGATCGCCGAACCATCGGCCTTGACGAGTTGCGGCACCTCATTGAGACCACCCATCGAGGCCCCGCCTTCAAGGGGATTCCAGGCCCCGTCCGCGCTCTGGTCTATCGGCTGGCCGTTGCCACCGGCCTTCGCTATTCCGAGATTCGGAGCGTTCGGCCCGAGTCGTTCGACTGGCGAAGCAAGCCCCCCACCGTCAACGTGGAGGCCGCCTACACGAAGAATGGACAAACCGCCACGCTCCCCATTCCGGCCGATCTGGCGGAAGACCTTCGCCCTTTCGCCGAAGCCGTTTCGCCTGGAAGCCCCGTGTTCCCGCTTCGGGACGATCGGGGCGCGACCATGCTACGGTTCGACCTTGAGGCCTCTGGAATCCCGTACAGGGACGGGGGAGGGCTTGTGTTCGACTTCCACGCCCTCCGATGCCAGCTTGCCACGAACGCCGACGCGATGGGCGTTCCGCCCCGCGTGGTCCAAAAACTCATGCGGCATAGCACGCTTGAACTGACCGGCCGCAACACGCGCCCCCGCGCCGTCGATCTTGACCAGGCCGCGCTGTCTCTGCCCTCGCTGAGACCGGAAGCCGACAAGCCGAGCGCATCCATCCTCAAGGCGACCGGAACCGACGATCTTGCCCGCCGTTTGGTGGGCAAAACTGGGGAGCTGAACCCCACCAAGGGGGGAGACGCCAAGCCGAGCGCGTCCATCATGGGGACGGGAACGGCCGATCTTGCCCACCGGCCGGTGGGCAAAGCTGGGAAGGGAATCCCCACCGAGGGCGGGAAAGACCGTGTGAACGTGGCGCGGGCTGGGAAAAATCTTGCCCACCATTTGCCCACCACGGGGGACGTTTCCAGCCGCACGGCGTCACAAGCCGACGCCAAGGCGGATTCGGGGGACCAATCGGCCGGAAGTCGTAAACCGAGCGGACGGCGCGAGTTGCCGCTAGAGGACGCTCGGAATCGCAAGGAAATGAAAATGGGCAGAGGGAGAGTCGAACTCCCGACACACGGATTTTCAGTCCGTTGGACGGATTCCGCAAGACCTCTGGAGCAAAGGGTTTGCGCCGCCGCCTGAAAGCCCTGGTCCGCTGGTGGTCCATTTTCCCAATAAGACCGGCTTGGACCCTGATCTAAGGTCCATCATCGAGGCGTGGCCGAACCTCCCCTCGGCCCTCAAGGCTGGTATCCTCGCGATGGTCCAGGCGGTCAAGCCGTAGGGGACCATCAAGCGAGTGGGGGCGCGAGCGGATCGCATGGACTTGTCCCTCAAGGGGAAGGGTTTGTGGCGGCACTGTGGAGATTGGCGGCCAGCCGATCACATGAGCCGGGATCATCCAGGGGGTGCCGATAATTACGGGAATTACGGGCAATTCGGCCCCGGTCTTGGTTTTGGGGCTTGGCGTTTGCCGGTGGGGCGGCGGCTTCGCGTTCTGGTTTGGTCGAATGAAGTTGGCCCCGCCGTTGGGGGTGGTGGCTGCCTGGAAGGCTTTGGGAGGTCGGCTTGGGAGGGGAGCTTGGGGGCGGGCTTGTTCGTCTGTGGCGTTGAGGGCGGTTGCCGGGGCGAAGGGGCTCGTGCGCGGGCGGCTCGAAGACTTTGGCCGGGGGCCGTTGCCGCGCTTGGATTGGTGGGCCGGCACTCTCCGGAGCGGCGAGGGGCGCGGCGACGGGTGACCTGCCCCCCGAATTTTGGTCCAGGGGTTATGAGAGTACGGGTTGCGGGGCTGGCCGGGCGGAGCAAAGCGACCTCCGGCCGGATCCAGGACGCCGCATATTCCGCCGAGTCAGGTAGCCCAGCGAGCTATGCGGGCGGCGGTGGTTGTAGTCCAGGCGGTGATCCTCCGGGAGTGCCTTCGCCTCCTTCAAGGTCTCGAACACTTCTCAGTTCGACAGTTCGTCCATCAGGCGGCTTTTGAACGTCTCGCCATGGGCGTTCTCCCAAGGGCTCCCCGGGGCAATGTACAGCGGCTTCGCTCCACGGCGGCTTAGCCAACTCCGCGCCGCCTCGGCTGGCCTGCCCCCGATTTTTGGCCAAGGCTTATGAAGGCGCGGATTGCGGGGGAGTTGCGGAGTTGGCCAGCGGGGGCGGAGCGCCCTCCGGCCGGAGCTGGGCTGTTGCGGGGTTCGGATTGTGGAGACTCAGCATCCTGGAGCCGCCCACATTCCTCTTCGCCCAAATCCCACGGTTAGCCGATTGCTACTCGCCCGGAAGATGGTAATTTAGCTTGCAGCAATGGCTCATTGCTCGAAATCAAGCAACTAAGGCGTGCTCTATGCTCCCGTAATTCAGGACATGCGCTTGGGCGCGAGTGGGGTCTTTCCGCTT
>Ga0182738_1007870_pt1 | contig 10719 bp, 8 predicted proteins | sample eDN5th30CBELigMG_FD_128876 | JGI IMG/M metagenome (GOLD analysis project Ga0182738, IMG submission 128876) | Enriched Miracle-Growth compost microbial communities from Emeryville, California, USA - eDNA 5th pass 30_C BE-Lig MG (version 2)... ... | reverse complement strand
TACTTGCCTGAAACCTAAGTAACTTTCTTTACAAAAAAATAAATTCATAAATGAAGCAAAAAAAAATAAAAGAGAAAAAATGGGCTTGTTTTTTTTTTCAGATGATGACGTTATTCAGATTGCTCAGATCCAAAATTATAAAATGGATTTATTCTTTAATTATAAAGTTTATCTTTTATTTTTTTGTCAAAACTTTGTTATTCAGCTATTATCAGTTTGAAAGAATCATTGGTTTTCCACGAAAATCGTACCATTCAATTTGAGACTTCCAAAAAACATGATTGAGAATGGGCAGACATGAATTTTCTCGCAGGAAAAAAAAATCTTTCATTTAAACTGTAGTGGATAATTAAAAAAATTTTATTTGCCAAAAAAGTGGGTTTATTAAAAGGTTGATCTGAATCAAACATTTAGGACCATAACTTGATTTTTCCTAATCTTGACCTTGTCTTCCTGATTTCATGTCCTGGAATCTTTAGGTCAAAGGGCCATCATGGGGAGTCATGGAAAGTTTTCTTTTTGACAGAAATGTCTTTCGTTCGCAGAAAATAAGAATTAGTATTGAAAAAGAAATACTGATGAACCTCTTCAGATTAAAATGTTTTGGGAGAAATCAAGAAGGGTTAGTTGAAAGGGTTGTTTACGCGTTTGTGGAACATGGAATATTTAAACCTTAGTTGTTTTGATTGTTGAGTCATTAACAAAGGTTAAACCTGTCTCACTTTGGTAATTCACATTTACCTTGATGATGTAATAGAAAAATTGGATTTTGATTAATCCTGATTGGACTTCTCAGAGTCATAACTGACTCCCTGAGAAATCATGAAATCCCTCATTGGGGCTGAGAGATGTACAGGAAGTTCGCCAATGGGTTCCCTCAATGAATGAAAAGATAAAATTAGTATAATTGCGATTGATCTATTGACTTGCGTTTACAGAACAATATGACTTAGCAGATGATAACCAATTTAAAAAATCCAATTAATGACCATAAAGCCTTTGCCATTTAATTTTGATGTTATCTATTATCTATAGAGACATTAATCCAAAACTCTAGATCATTTCACAGTTTGAAATTAATTCTTGATTCTGATGGAATACTTGAACAACCTTGTCCTGACACATTTGACCCGGATAAACAAGACTGGGAGAGATATTGATTCACTTTACAAAAAGCAGCAAGCACTGGCTGTTGTCTATGTGAATTTGTTTCTGGGAGCATGTATTGTGGTTTGGACAACCCTCCACTACCTAGGATACCCTGTTTATACGTGGGGTATTATCATCAGCATCACTCCCTTGTGGATCCTTTCATTTATTTATCTGAAAAAAGGTGACCTTGAAACTGCCAAGACGCTGATCTTGATTTATATGCAAGCAGAGATTATCGTGACCCATAAGATTTCAGGAATGCTCCTTTCGTCTATAGTGAGTGTTATGATTTGTCCTCCAACAGCTTCTCTGCTAGCAGTATCTGCTCGAAAACAGTATATTAATGGTGCCTTTTCCATGATCCAATTACTTTCCATATTTTCAGAATGTGTAGAAATGTTTAAAGTGACACTAACAGAAGACCAGTCTGCAAACTGCTTCCAAATGTACGTGGCAGCGTTTCTCCTTGGTGGATTTGTGGTTGTGGTCTCGTTCATTCAGCAAGATTATGGAGTTTATCTATGGAAATTGGCCGAATCAAATTATGAAAGAGCAGAGAAGATCAACAAAGAGGTTCTGCAGGCTATTGAAGCCAAAGATACCTTTGTGTCCTCTCTTTCCCATGAAATTAGAAATCCTCTGAATGCTTTAAAAGGCAGCATTGATTTCTTAATGAAGGGTGTTTCAGATCCCGTACATTTACAGATCCTCGAGAATGCTCATATCAGCAGTGAGGTTTTGCTTAACCTGGTGAATAATGTGCTGGATGCTGCCAAGCTAAAGTCAGATAAAATGGATATTGCTCACGTTGAAACTAATTTGATAGACACGATAAAAAAAGTGGTGATGATTCATTACGACAGATTGAGAGAAAAAGAAATGTCTCCACAAGTGTTTATTCACAAGAACTTGCCTTTGAGCATATGGATAGATTCATCACGTTTACTGCAAATCATCATGAACCTTATTTCAAATGCAATAAAATTTACAAATCGACGAGGAAGAATTCACCTCTATGTTTCATGGTGTGATTCAGAAACTAAAAGAGAGCATTTATTGAAACCGAATGAAGAGGACGGTCCTCAAAACTATACAAAGAAATTGCTTTCAAAAAAATCGTCAGGATCCATCTCAAGTCAATCAGAAGTCCAGCAGCCCACTAAGTTGTTGTTAGACAATTCTTATGAGCTTTTTAATGCAGATGAATATAGTCTTTTTAAGAGCGATTCACCAACCATTAAGATAAAAAGAGCAACACCCCATGAAAGCAAAAGACTTTCAGCTATCAACTGTAAAGAATCAAAGCTTCACAACCAGTATATTGTTTGGAATATCAATACGCTCCATGGGCTCAATATGCAGCCACTGATGGAGGCTTATTATGCATTGTGTGACCTCCCAAGGTCATCTCAAGTGAAGGGATTTTTGAAGATTCAAGTTTCCGATACAGGCTGTGGAATTGCTGAAGAGCACATTCCAAAAATGTTTGAGATGTTTTCGCAGGCAGGAAGAGACGTTGCTTCGATATATGGAGGCAGCGGATTGGGACTCTGGCTATGCAAGCAGCTTACTCAAAGGATGGGAGGAGATATTGCAATGTACAGCAAAGAGAATGTTGGGACGACCTTTGTGTTCTATGTGCCAACAAATAATGATACCTTGTTATCAGAAGATTTGAGAAGCGATTTGAACTTTAGAAGAAGAGAAGTGAGAGGGCTGGTTGTGGATGATTATGCCTATAATCGTGATATCCACAAATTACTCCTTGAGAGAGAAGGCATCTGCGTGGATCTTGCTTGCGACGGGCAAGAGGCGTTAGATAAATACATTGCCCAGGGAGATTTTTACTATGATTTTATAATGCTTGATATTCAGATGCCAGTCATGGATGGGTTCACTGCAGCTGTAAAAATCAGGGAATGGGAGAAAAAGAACAACTGGAAATACACGAATATTTATTTCGTGTCAGGAGAGTATTATAATGAAAAGGATATTACAAGAGAGCTGAAAGAGAAGGGAGCAATGAGGGAGATAACTGGAGTTCGTTGTATGAGAAAACCAATCGATATTGAATTAATTAAGAAAATGGTTGAAAAGTACACAAGACGCCGAAGACATTCAACTTCTTCATTTTCTTCATCTGACGGAGGAAAAAGCTCAACAAACATCTCTGAAAGTAAAAAAACTGATTAAACTGATGAGATAATATGTGTAAGAAATTTTTCTAATAATTTTATATGATTTTGTTTTCTATTGAAAATTATGATTTTTCGGTTTTTTTGAGATAGATAAAAATAAATAAATTGGTATAAATATTTGGAAGGGAGTATGTACTATATTGACATCTAAAAAAATATATTTGCTATTGTGAATTAATCTTCTCTTTCAAGATTTTGATAGACTTGGTCATTGTCATCATCGTCAGGTTGTTTTTGTGGAGAGTCATTTGTTTCAGCATTTGAAGAATCTCCATCAGACTCACAATTTGTAATCTTTTTCTTTGTACCATAAGGCTTTTCATCTTCAACATCTGAATCTGAACTCACTTCGCTTTCATAATCATCTTCATCATCATCCTCATCTTCAGCACTTGATTCTTCTTCTTTAGGTTCCTCGATTTTTTTTCTGTTATTTGGTTCTTTAAGATTCTGTTTGATTGAGGCTGTTTTGTGTTTTGGTTCATACTCAGGCTCAATAAAGAATTCTTCTCCTTCAGAGCCATCAAAATATACCAGGATTCCTTCAACACTTGACAACAGATTTGGTTGCACAGATAAAGCTTTGATCTTTTTAACAAGTCCCTTTTGCTTGAATAAATTGATATAAGGGTTTTCTGCTGAAGAATCGTCATCTTCTCCTGCACCAAGTACATTCAGAGCAGCTTCCAATCCAATTTCATTCATTTTGACAGAGTTGACATGGAGCATAAATTTGATCAATTCAAGATAATTATGTGTATTCACTAAATTTGCAATTTGTTCTTCTGTAGCATTTGATGCTAGATTACCAATCGCCCACGCTGCTTCAATTGAAGTCTACAGGAAGGGGATAAATTAAGCTTAGTGTTTTCAAAAAATTTTCGATTACCTCAGGGCTTTCTTTGATCAAGCCATGCTGGAGTTTTTCCATGCTCTTGTGTTGTTTGAGAATTAATTCGATTTGGTCACTTGTACCAGCAGCAACATTGCTCAAAAGCCAGAAAGCCTCTTTTCTCACATTTGTCTTGGAATTTGAGGTTAATTCAAAAACTCTTGGAAGGAAGTCTGGATGGCTAACAACAGTCTAATGATTATGGGGAAAGTATCAATGCGAGATTTTTACATTCGTTTGTTCATCATTTCCTGTAACAATATTTCCTAATGCTCTTAATGCGGGTACAATGAGGCTGAGTTGTTCGTTTTTCCTTTGAAAAAGAATTAAATTTGAAATAATAAAAAAATTGATAATACAAATGTCGAACCAATAAAGGAACGCATCCATAATTGATCATTTCTTGGATATATGCTTCTATAAAAATGCGTTTGAGATAATAAAGCTGAAAAAACACTTACCACTGACCCAAGAAATAGCCCAAAGAGCATCAATGAACACTTCATCAAATTCTTCAATCGTCAGAATTTGGATAAATGCAATGACTCCTTTATAGATATCTTGCCAGGGAGGAGTTGGTTTACTCCTGACCAAATTTGACATTGCCCAGATTGCGTTCCTCTGAAGACTGGTATGAAATTGAGATTTGACAAGGACGGTCAAAAGACGATCCATTGAATTTTTCTCAAGACATATGTTTCGATATTCGACATTATCTCCAGCAATATTACCAAGAGTCCAGACAGCCTATTCAAGATATTCATTTTTTGATGAGAGCGAAGGAGATTTCACCTGTTCCAAGACTTCTGTTGATGTTGAGTCGAGTAGGGCGAGAGTTGCATCAACGCCTCCTAATTCAACTATATATTGAACATGCTGACTTGTTCCTGAGCAAATATTGGTGATTGTCCAAGCAGCTTCAAACTAAGCGGAACATTGAGAAACTTGCAAAGATTTTGGGATACCTGAAAGACCGGCCCTTCACTTGGGCTCATAAAACTCAGAATTTTAGGAACCACTCCGCTATCAACGACTTGTTGAATAGGAGCTAGTTGAAATTTAGATTTTTTGAAACAAATGAGCGATTTACGATTGTCAGCAATTGAAAGCAATTTTCTGATCCCAGTGAGGCCTTCGAGTTCTTGATCCTTGTCATTTGATAAGATTTTGGCAATGTATGTAGCAATTTTTTCTTCATGTGCATTTTTCTTACTGGAGTGGTGCTTAGGTTTGGGGAATAAACCACCTGTTTGAAAAGGTTTTGCGAATATACTATTATCTTTAGAGCAAGCTGAATCTTGAAGTGACATTTATTTCTTTCGAGTTTAGTTTGCCCTGTTTTTAATTCGTATAATATATTTTTAGTTCGAATAAAAAATTTATTTTTGTAGTTTGCGGAATCACATTGAGTTTTCTTTATTTAATTAAGATTTGCTTTATGATTTTTTCCTGAAATAAATGCTTTGAAGTTAATAATACACACACTGCATTTGATGTTAATTTCTTTCATATCCAAAAAGGTAATCCCAAAAAGTGTGAACAACCGTTCTCCATTTTCTTCATACTACTCCCAAATCCAAATACTGTGGTTATTTATGAGGAATTGGGATTTCATATCCTTGCACTGAATCAAGTTGAAAAAAACAGTTTTTTTCGTTTTAGCCCCTTCAATCTCAGTTGAAGTTATCGACTTTGCAAGAAATCAGAACTTGTATGAAAAAAAGAATATCAATTGTTCCACTAATTATCTGAACAGACTTTTTCTTTCAAGCTCCCCTAAACGAAAACTGTCACAAGGTTTAAGCAAGTTTTTATTGTTTATTCAGATGAAGGTAAGGAAGAAAACCATTTGATGAAAACATTCTTTTGATATTTGAGGCAAGATAAGATTCTATTGTTCTGGATTTGGAAGAAATTGAGAATGTTCTTGATTTTTAGAAGAAATTCTTGGTATATCAAAGCAAAACTTTCAGTAGGGCTTCTCTTTTTTCGAAATATTATGCGTAGAAGCCTTCTTTTGATCTCTGTTTCTGAATACAAGGGGGTTGCTATTTTTCTCTTCAAAAGGAATAAAATATTAAAAAGTTTCTAGAAAGTTTTCCCTCAACTCTGGAGTGGACAATTATTTTTTTGACTAAAACTCTTTCATTCAGGTCCAGCTTTGAACTTGTTTCAAAGCTTTGTCTTGAAGAAAAAATACAGAAGGATCGAATCTCATGATTTTTGTAGGCATTTCTGGAACCTTCTCTCTCTTGAAAATTTATAAATGTCAGATTAACGTCTCTTTTAAGAATTAATGATAAATAATCTTAAATAAGTTGTTCACGAGTCATTTAAAATTTATTCAACCAAGATGAAGAAAATTATTTGCTATCATACTTGATGAACATTTTCAAGCATCACGAGTAAAATTTCTTTTTAAAAGCTGATAAAATATTCAAATTTATGAGGCATGCTGTTGTTCAGGAAAGGATATTCGAGTCGATGAGTTCTCTCGAAGTTATATTGTTGTGAATAAAACATGATAGCTTAAAAAGATATATTGTTTTTGTTAATGATACTGAGAGCAAAAGTTGAAAAAGAGGCTGAAGATGCTTTCCATGATAGATTGGAAGAGATCAAGAAACAAAACTAATTTTGGCAAAGATGGTGAATAAATTTTAATGTTGGAACACTTTATAATCCGGCTTGGCTTCAACTGATGTTTTTGATTATTTTTTCAAAAAGCTCCATCAAACCAATCAAAAAACTTTGTTCGAAGAATAAGTTTGAATAGATTAAACTGGCAAAATTAAATACAGACGTTTCCTTTATTGAAATGCAATTAGTAGAGTTTTTATGTACAATCAAGACTTTCTTTTGATGTTTTGCGCTCCTCAAGGAGAGGAATTATTTGTTGTAGATGTCCTCCTATTCAACATTATTTTCTGGAACCATGATAGAGCAAAAACCATACTTTTCAAATTTCCTCAAGAAAGTAAATTTCGAAGAGGAGGAGAATTCAATTAAGAAATACTTTTGAAGTTTACCTTTCAGGTGGAGCAAAGTTATTTCTGAAGCTCATTGTCACACGAGCATACCTGAATTTTGAAGAAAACCCATAAAATGGCTCAAGAAAATGAGGATTTTGAAAATGGAAAATTGAGAAGTTTCTATGAGTATTGGAATAATCGATTGTTATCACTTTAACTAACTGAATTTTTCAGACAGTTGGCAGGTGAATGATCAGATTTCAATTGAAAGTTTATCTCCATTGGTCAAGTTTTGATTAAACTCGAAAATTCTATTTATCCCATGCGAGGGATACAAATTATAAATAAAACCTAAAAAATTTATAATCAAAAAGTTTTCAATGGGACTCTTAAAAAAGAAGGTTCAGCTCAAAGAAGACGATCTAATTGAGCTTAAACGCGAAGATAGTAGCAACCTTTCAGTAAAGGTTGAAGGTGAGACTAACCCATCAGAGACTTTAAATGTAAAGTCTGAAAGTTTTGATGGAGTTCAAGAATATCCATTACAGGTGCGCAGTAAACGGAAATCTCAGTCTTGTCCACAGGGAGATTCTAAGAATATCATAAAGAATTATGGAAAGGCACTTTCTTCATTTGCTTCCTCAAAGATGGCGTATGAATACCTCGAATCTATTGTATCGAGCCACGGATATAATTTTGTCAATATCAGAGACTTTATGTCGTGGATAAAATCTCAAAAAGAAAAAATAAACAGTATTGAGAGCATCAGAAGGCTATTGATAACTAATGAAGACGATGATCAAGAAGCAAGGGCTTACAAGATTATGTTTAAAGAAATCTCTATAATATTTTTGAAATATTTTGCCGTGAACTGGATCTATAATGGAAAATTGATGCACAAGAGTGCTCATTTGAAATTTAGGTTTAAAATGTTGAGAAGAATTCAAGATCCAGAACACTTCACATATCTTAAAACCTCTGCAAAATAAAAAGAAGTTTTTAAATCTCTGAGAAAAGGAGCTACTTCTCTATCTAAGTTGTTTTATATTTGCCTTTACCTTCCTCTTTTTGTTTTCTACATCATCTATAATTAAACTCTCCAACTCAATTTGCTTTCTCCCTTGTATTAATTTATCAAGTTCTAATGCTTTTCTTTTACCTTATAAATAGAGTTTTGGATATATAGTCTTGTCAGTGAAATTAGTTTCGGCTCTTCACCCTATAATAATGATAATGAGGATTTTAAAAATGACTTTCTGTTTATGCTACGACTTGTCTGCTTTCAGGTGAGAAATATAAATATGAAGAGTTCTAAAGAGCTTTGATAAAAATTCATACTGATTTAGGAGAGACAAAAGAAGTAGAAAAATTAATAATTTTAAAAAAGAACGTTATTTTTAAGAACTCGAAAATTTGAATGATTTTATTCAGAATCGAAAAATCTAGATGAAATTTTTTTGAGACTGAAGATGAGACGATGAGAGAATCTCTTCCCTTGAACTCAAGACTGAATGAGAATCTTTGATTGAAATTTTATGATTTTAAGGGTCCTTTCTCAATGAAAAAAGAGGTTCTCAAAACAGAATTTGAAAGTTTTTTTTCAATGCTCAAATGATGAAACAAAGAAATCATCGCTCAAGAGAATGAAAATTGTTGGTAGAAAATTTGATCCTTTCGAACCTTGCTTGCATTTTGAGGGATTATAAACCAATGGAGCCTTCAAGCAAAGCTTGAGGAGAGCAAGGACTCGAATTTTGTATCCCAACAATTTAAAATGTTTAAATTGAAGGGTTATTATTGCAGAAAAAAATCTAATCAGTACTGTGATTCAGTAGAAATAACATTTGAGATACATTATCTTTAGATTCGTTGTATTTTTGAAATTTGTCTAAAAGCGTGCAAGTTTTGATCAAGCTGTTTTAAAAATTGGATTTGTACACAATTTCTGATCGAACGAAGGTTCACGTGAAAGAATTGAGGAACAATGGTTTATCAGTGAATCATGAGATATTGATTGTGGATTAAGGCTGTGACATGAATTTAGGGAAGAAAATGGTGAAAATAAGAACATTAAAGAAAAAGCCCTTGCGAGAGTGGAATTTGTATAATTGCCACACATTAATTGAATTTATTAGTAAAGCGATTTTTAAGATTAAGGAGAAATCTCAAACTCTCATCTATAAAGATAAAATTAAAAAAATATTATACTTGATTGGATGAGATATTTAAAGAAAAAAGTGCAGCTTAGGCAAGAGAGCTCTTCAAATAATGAACAAAATAAAGATAAATTAGATGCACTTCTTGTCAAGACCGAGCCAGACACTGAATCCATTGATACAGCTTCGCTTTCAAGAAATTCCTCTACTGTGAAAGAGTATGCATTACCTTTGCGGAAATCAAGGCAGACAGTCACCTCTTCAGATGAGGATTCGAAAAATATTATAAAAAATTATGGAAAGGCACTTTGTTCGTTTGCGGCGTCCAAAATGGCAGTTCCCTATTTAAAAGCTATCATAATTAAAAAGAATTTTCACACAATACAAGCCGAACAATTTATCAGCTTTATCAGGGAGCAGAAAGATGTTGTGAACAATATTGAAAGTTTAAGAGGGCTTTTGATTGTTGGCCAGGATGATAGCGAAGTGCTCAAAATGTTCAAAGATTTGTTTAAAGAGATTTCAGTGGTGTTTTTAAAGTTTTTCGCGGTAAACTGGATCTATAACGGAAGACTTAAACACAAGAAAGCCCATATGAAGTATAGATTTAGCATGTTACGAAGAGTCAGGAATCCTGAACACTTTACTTATCTGAAAACCTCAGCTCGGTAACTTTTGTTATATTGATGTGTAATTTGTTTATTGCTGTAAATGTAGAAACTGTATAAATGGTTTTTTTGCGAGAATGTATGGTGACATAACTTCTTTTGTTTTTCCTTAATGCTATCATCGATTTATTGTTCTTTGAATTTCTGGGAGAAAACGAATCATTCGAATTTTAATTTCGATTTAATGCATTAGCCATGTAATAAAAATAAGTGAAGGTGACTTGATGGAAAAGTTTTTCTAGCTGGTAGAGAGAACCAAAGAGAAGCCTGACTGAAGTTGTGACTTTACTCAAAAACGAAACAATAAAATAGGGCATCGAAATCTTAATTTAATTGCTATCTCTTGAGAAAGTGAATTTTTGATTGAAAAAGTCTCCTTGTTTGCTAATTTGTGAATATGAGGAGGAGAATTTCAATAAAAGAAAGAATATTACCTGTGTTGTGGTCAGTATAATGATCTTTTGTCCACTTTTAATTAGGAAATGTTCAGCCTGAAACTATTTTCCTGAAAATCTTTTTTTGGGCAAGTCGAAAATTTTCGATTGGATCTTGAATTAAACTTGGGATTGAGAGAGTTGAATCATTTTTGCGCTGGAAAAAATCTCCGTCAGTAGTCTTAGGAACTTTTATCTCATGATTTTCTGAGGTAGTTTCGCAGTGGGTTTGCTGTGATGCAAAAGT
>Ga0182738_1007869_pt1 | contig 10722 bp, 9 predicted proteins | sample eDN5th30CBELigMG_FD_128876 | JGI IMG/M metagenome (GOLD analysis project Ga0182738, IMG submission 128876) | Enriched Miracle-Growth compost microbial communities from Emeryville, California, USA - eDNA 5th pass 30_C BE-Lig MG (version 2)... ... | reverse complement strand
CCGAGTATATATTCAGAGTTTCTGAAGCTTTAGTTTGATTGGAAATATGTATATTGATGAGATTTTGAGAAGATATCTCATTAGACAAGGAGTATATTCTTTCAAGCTTTAAAGCTGATGAGACCTCTCCACTCTTTTAGCTTGTTCCTTCAACATCAATAAAGATTTCTCTATGCCATTTCGAGCCCTTTCTTCATTAAAGAGTAGAGTTTTGTCCCCAATTTCAGATATCGTTGACTTGAAGAGATTTATCCTATCTTTCTAGCTTATTGATTCCAGAGATCTCGACATCGCTGGGTGAGAATGAAAGGCTCTTTTGATTCAGACACTGTGTTTAAATTTAATCAAGGCTTTGAAAATCAAAATTAGAGGTCTGATTTCATCGAATTTGGAAGGTTGAAAAAAAATTTTGGAGGTCTCTTTTCTTAACTAATTGAAGAAGTTCTCGGCATGGCTTTGAACATGAGGATCTATCTGGGCATTTTGAAGAGATTCTTTGTCAAGAGATGATAAAAAGTGAGAAATCATGGCCATAAACAAAACCCGAACAAATAAATTACGTATTAAACGAACCTATTAAAAAAACCTAATTTCGAAGTGATGATGTTTAAATCACATGAGAGTTAATTTCATTACAATTATAGCCTTGAGTGTTAAACAACATTTTAAGGAGAGGATTTTTAGATAACAATAAAATTTGAATCGAAAGATTTTGTTGAGAAGAAAAATCGAAGACAATTCATCAATGATTGAAACAAAAGCAGATACTTTGAGTTTGAGCTCGTGAGTAGTTTAGACGCCTTGAGCTTTTCGGGAGAAACTTAAAGGGAATTTTTCTTTTCTTAAATGGATTCAAAAAATTTTTTCGTTGAGAAGACACTTGTTTTGAGAACTATTGAAGTTTTTATCATATCTAGGTCATCTCGATCCTTTTTACCCCTTCGTCTGAATCCCTTGTTTGTTTCTCTTGAATTTTTCAATGGAGTCTTTTCTTTAGAATCAAATGGATAAATTTTTGAGATTTCCCTGTAAGTAAGCAAAAACTAAATCTCAAAGAAAATGAGCCTATAAATTCACTAGCAGGTGGAAAAGTCGAGGGAAAATCTTATTTGGGCCCAGTGCCTCGTTTGCTAGAGGCTCTAGGACTCAAATAAGCCTTTCGCTCTGTCAATTAGATTCATCGAATTTACATTAAAATTTGAAAATAAGTTCAATTGATGACATCACATTGAGATCAATTAGAAATTTATTTTTCAACATCAGAGCTGATGAAAAAATGAGATTTCTCGGCTTTAAATGGCACTCAACTCTCATTCTGCCTTTCTTGGCCCCTTTGCTTGGAGGTCATGGTTTCTGACAACTTTGATTGCTTTATTTAGGCTCTGAAACCCTTCAGTTGAGTTTTAATAATGGCGAAAAAATTCTATTGGCGCAATTTAGATAAAAAAGGAAACTCTGTTTAAAATTATTATTTTTAGAAATAATTAGAAAGGGATAAGCCCTTTATCCAATATTATACCAGAAAAAGTACTGAAAATCGATATGCAAATGTTACATTGACATAAAAAATGTAACATATAAAAAATAAGTAAAAGGGAAAGGGTATATATTTAAAACATTTTTCCAGGGTTTTTAATGAAAATTTGTATACTATGAGATTCAAGAAAAGACTTGATTCCTTTCTTTGAATCATCCATATCAGAGAAATCATCACTATCTTCATCATCGCTAGCAATTTCTTTCTTCAAATAAGCTGTTCTGTTTTTATTTGCCAAATCATAAAAGCTCAATGACGATGAAGTCTTTTGATTCTGGTTATTTTCCAAAATATCTTCCAGGGTTGTGGCTTTTCCTTGTGATCCTCCTTTCAAAATACTCTTGGACTTTGTGTATTTCATGACAGCAGGACTTGATTTAGAATCTTCTTTGATCAATTGTGACATGCTTTTTTCAAGGGTAATGGAACTTTTATCAGGTGATCTGAGTGGGCTTTGCTCACTTTTTATAAAACGAATTATTAAAAAATAGTTGAAGTGGGAGATTTTACGTCGTGGTATTGCGGAAACCAATTGAATACAAAAGAACATCATTTAATGTGTTAAACTTAACAGCGCGGTTATTTTCTGTGTCAAAATAAGGATGTTCTAAAGCTTCACTAGCCGATGCCCTTTTGAACTGGTCAGGTTCCAGGAGTCTCATCAGCAAATCAAGGCCTGGAAAGTTCAATGAGAAAGGGCTTATCAGAGGGGATTACCTTGTTTATTGATCTGACTTTCGGGATTAAGGAATTCATACATGATTATTGAGCAAGTTTCAGCATAGTTAAAGGTTTTATTGAGATCAAGAACTGTCATGTCATCTTTAGCTTCAAAAAGAGGACGTCCAAATAGCCTTAAAGGAGAAGAGTTAGGCCTCATCTAAATGAAAGAAAATTCACTTACATTTCAAAGAGGATACATCCAGCGCTAAAAACGTCACATTTTTCACTATAGGCGGTGGAGGGATTTTTTTTATTGTAAAGAAAGACTTCTGGCGCAGTATATCCAGGGGTTTCACAGGAGTTCTCCATAAAGGTTGGAAGGTTCAGGTAGTTTACAAGTCCATAATCAATGACTTTACAATCGCCTTCAGGGTCAATAAGAACATTTTCTGGGTTAAGATCTCTATGCATAACACCTTTCGAGGCAAGATACGCGAGAACTTGAAAAATAGAGCTCATAATTTGAGTTATTTTGAGGTTCGAGTACCAGAAGAGCGTATCTGGGCTGTCTAGGAAGGATCGGAGGCTTTGGCCATTAGGTGATGATTCTTTGACAAGGTGAATTGATGTATCAGTTTCGTAAATTTCGAGCAGTTTGATGAGGTTAGGATGGTCAGTGAGTCTTGCCAAGGAGATTTCATTCAAGATGATAGACTAATAGGAGGGTGGTTAGATAAGGAAGATAAAGAGAAAGTGAAGGCTAGAAAAATACAGAACATGATGAATAGTTACTTTGATATTAGATGAGACGAGGTTTTCTTTAGAGAAGCGTTTTATGATAAAGGTTTCTGAAGAAGACTTGGCTTTGACTTGATGTATCTTTGAGAGGGTTAGGGATAAAGATATCTAATGAGGAGATTACGGAAGAGAATGATCCTTTAGTGGATAATCTGACTGGAACATATTTGCCGTAAAAGTCGCTGAGGATGCAGATAGATTTGAGGGACTGTATCCAGTATTCAGCGGTGGCTTGCTTGAGAAAATAAAGTTCAAAAGAGGTGCCATTCTTGGAAATTTGGAATTTATATTTAGGGACTGTTTGATTAAATTCAAGAGGTTTTAGCTTGGCATATAAAAGATCTAAAACATGCGAAGGAGCCTCAGAATTCTCATCCTAGAGGGAGGGTTATTCTCTTGAGGAGAAAGGGAATTTGCGTACTTGATGGAAAGCTAGGAGAGGGCCTTGTAATTTAAAAGTGCCTGTTAAAAGGGATCCTGTGCAAATATTTCTGCAAGAAAATGTAGCCTTTGTGGTGGCTTGTTTGTCCAAATGAAGTCTGTGTCTGAGGCCAGGTTTGACGAATTCCCAGGTGGAAGAGCCATCATGATGGTCAAAAAACGAGATTGGAACTGAAGATGCTCGTTTCATTGAAAGAGATTGAAGTATTTTGTCAGAATAAATAATTACGAATCAATATTGTTATTATAAATTTTTGTGGGGCAAAAATTGTGAAAAAAAATTTAACCGGGTGAAAATGTTTTTATTAAGAAGCTTGAAAATTCAAGAAATCTGGAATGAATAAGACTTGGTTTGAATCTTTTCTTTAAATAGATTAATTTGAGCAGATTAGTTAATGAGAAAACAAAGCTTTTTGATGGTGAGAATTTGTCTTGAGTTGGTACAAGTCTTTTCGTGATTTTATTGAAGAAGCCTGGGAGGGACCAGCTTGTTTGTTAAGAATAGATGAGAAGATATGAAGGGAAAGAATATGGGTTTCAAATACGTATAGGAAATGATATTTTCAATAAGAAGGAAGTCAGAACAAAAAAAAAGGCTTTATCTGATAATGATATGAAGAAAAATTAATTGGGCGCCTAATGTTAAATTTAATTTTTCGAGCTTTTGATTGCATACTCCAAAAAATTAATCTCAGCTTAAAATAAAAAAAAACAGTCTGAGGGTGATGACGTGTCTGTGATTTTGCTTAAATTTGAGACCAGAAATTTTTAGATTTTCCTCTTTGGAATACTTTGGTGAAACTAACCCGCCAACTCTCTTGTCATTACATTTCTGATTTATAAGTCATTTATTTCAGATTCTTCCATTTATAAGAGTGAAAAGACTGGCTATTGTTTTGATTTTCAAGTGTGCATGATGAGTTTTGTGAGGTTTGGACTGAAGAAATAGGTTTTGCTTGTGTCAAAAATTACTGATTTTCAACGTTTATTAGCTCAGAATTATGCTCTCTTTTCTTGTAAAATCAGGCGATCAAAGCTTTGTTGCTTCAATATTTGTTTGTTTTGTTTGGAAATCTTTCGTTAGATTTGTTTTTTTCCTTGTCAAAAAATGGCTTTTGACATTTAATTAAAATTAAATTCGAAAGTTTGTGATAAAGAAGGCCTTGAATTTTTCTTTCAAAAATTAAAGTTGGAAAATTTTGTTGAAAGAATTTGATTTAGTGAGATGTAGGTTTATTCTTAGAGGGAAGAATTCAGAATTAGGAAGAAAAAAAATCGCTTTCTTTCGATTTTGAATGCATGGCCGTTTTTGAAATGAGATTTTCAGGTTCGTCGTTGAATTTTTAAGACTTATGAATCTTGACAGTTTAACGAGTTTTTTACTCCAGAAGAAAAAGTATGGTGTGAAAAGTGATGTTCGCATCATGAGGAAGATCGGTCAAATTGAATTTTTTTCCAACTGGTTTCTTTGCAATGGGGTTAGTTCAGGGGTTGGCTCAGCACCTCCTGTAAAAAATGAAATACAAATTGATGATTTTCCACAGTCGAAATGTGTCTCAAGTTTCTCTCCATTTTCAGACAAAATTTCTAAAGGCATTTCCGAAGTTTTGCACCTCTGTGGATCTTTCTCTTCAAAAATTTCTTTGGTACAAGCAGGGCTTTCCAAATTATGTATTTTCTCTGACTTTGTCTGGTTTCCAAACTCAATAACACAATTTTTTAACCGATAGATTTGTCAGATCTGACAATTTTCCTGAAAAAGAAACAAATAAGAAAAATTGAAAAAATTTGTGGGGAGAAATTTGAGACAAAAAAAGATTCTCACTCTTTTCATCATTTAGGAGAGTCAAAAACTTCAATAAACTCTGTTTGGATCATCAACTTTGGTGGCTCAATCTTTTAAACTGATTGGATCATACTAAAAAGACCGAGGTTGGAAAAAGCTGTTTCCATAAAATAAGTTGAGTAGGACTCTTTGATGAAAATGTCTGATTTTTTGAAAAGGACAATTGAGACACAGTCTGGAATTTTGGAGAAATATTGGGAGGCCCTGGGTGCAAGAAAGATTTGAAGTGAAATTTTAAAAAAATGAAGATTAAAATTAGGGTTGTTAGAAAGGACACAAAAAAAGTCCAGGAACAGAATTTCCAAAAAGTCGTGGAAGGCTCCGAAAAAATTATCACTGAGAAAATTATGCTCAAAGGACTCCACTGAAATCGATTGAAAATTTTGTTGACTTTTTTAAAAAGAACCTTTTCCTGAAATTCAATTTTTTGTGTTTGGAAATAAAAAATTTCGAAATAAAAGTAAATTTGTCCAACACCAGTGTTGCCGATTGCTCACACTTCATCTATGAGTTTTTCATCCTCAACACTTTAAAAAAAAAAATTAAAAGAAAAAAATGACAAGAGAGGGTAACAAAATGGTAAATTTTTTCTTTTCTTTTCAGTTCAAAAAGAGACTTGAGATCACAACTATTGCGTGTTTTATGTCATCAAGATCATTTCAAAGGACCTCAGAAACTCAATGAAAAAAATCTCAAAAAGAGGTACTGTTTGAGATCAGAAGAAAAATCTTTTGAACTTTTTCCTCGCTCCCCCTGGTAACTAAATTTTGAATTTTGAAAAAGTTTCATGAAAATAAAGACAATGTATATTTTTTCTGGTGAGAGAAATTACAAGCAAAATGAGGCTCTTCCTCTTCTGTGGTTTTTAGCGAGAAAGGCAGGAGCCCCTTAGAAGAGGATGGGATTAAAGCCCTCCTGATGAAAACTTTGTAGACAGTTCTGATTAAAACGGGGTTTGAAGTTCGGCCTAAAGGGAAACAGGCTCTTTGAAAAATGAATTTCTCGTCTAGAGGTTCAAATTCTTGGGAAAAGAACAGAACGAAATAGTTTTTGTATCGACGTGATCACCTTGAATTTTATTAAAGATATGATTCATCCCTTTGATCAGAAAAGATTTAATTCTGAAATTAAAATTTGTGGTCTTTTTCTCAAGTATTTTTCAGCTGAGAAAATTGACGAATAACTCAAATATTACTTGATGTCTCGCCCTGAAACCTTTCCAAACTGTTTCTCTATTTTATTTCCAATCTTTAAATATGAGTGAACTCAATATATGAAACCCATCCGAACATCGATATCTTCATTGATGATTTGATTCAGCAAAGCTTATTAAATTAATGGCAAATGACCTCCGCTTGCGAATTTTCAAGACAGAAGAGCTGTTCCCCTTTGCCCCTGATGGTTAACTTTGTTCAAAGAAAAAGAATCGGAGGTTTAGGCTTACTATATAATAGATATTTGAGTTTGAGCTCCCTAGTGTGACAGAGTGCGTTAGAAATCCACTAAAACAACTTTTAATTTCTAGTCACCCCGTGAAATCCTTTCCTGGCCACAGCATAACCTCATTACAAATTATTCAAAAAGGTGAAGGAGGTTAAAGTTGATTGCTCACCTTTAACAGAAGGTAATGTCTGAATCTTCTTTTTCAGGAAGGATTTTGATCATATCTGTCCTTCATGTTTTGACTGTTTCTCTTCCATTCAGTGATTTCTTAAGGATTCTGATCTGAGTATTAACTGATGCATAAATTTCAATCAGAGATTATTGGAGCGTTTTGAGCCGTAAGCCCCGCCAAATCGAATAAACTGTCAAACTCAGTACGGAGGTAGTAGTTTGATATCTTGAACGCTGGTTCGTTTTTAAGAGCATTTCTTGAAGGAGTTTGATCGAAAAACAATGTAGAATGAGTTGGCTTTCCAGGTTGAAATTTGTTTATGCATTGAAATTGTTTTGGAGGATAATTAAACTTAGTGGAGTTCTTTCAAAGAAGGAGATTATTTTTTGAGCTTTTCCGTGGAAAAAAAGAGAATTAAAATCAAAGATAGCGAAGAGATTCTCAGAGAGAATACAGGGTGTGATGGGGTGGGAAATATGATAAAGTATGGTATTATTAGAGAGTTCAACTAAACTAAACTGAAAAACTCTTTATTTAAAAGAGAAAAACTCTCTGGGCAATTATTGAAGCTGGTTTTTTTATGCCAAGTCCTTCTAATTATTCAAATCCCTCTTTATTATAAACTCTTCTTTCGAGCTCTCTGATTATCTAGTCTTGCAATATTGTTGAAATTAAACTCTCACGTTTCCAACACAAAGGGTTGACAATAACACTTATTTCAGCATTTTTTTCATGAAGAAAGCATTTTTGCGAAAGTAAGCTCCAAGGAATAAGCCATTAAAAAGGAGGGTTTATTGGAAAATTCTAAAACCAGCATGAAAAGAGAGGGAAAATCAATACAAAACAGAGAAATTAACTTAGACGGTGTAGAAAGCTGAACAAGCATTACAAAGAACAAGAGTCATTTCTGGCAGATGTGCTCGGATCGTTGACCTTTTTCTACTTCAAGAGTCTGAAAGAGAGCTGCCTCAAACGAAAAAATGTAAACGAGTAAAGGAAAACGTGAAGAGAAGTTGGTAAATAGAGATTGGAGCTGTAGTTTAAAAGACGAGTTTTTAAGTTGAGAGGGATTAAAGAGCGCTTTTTAAAAACACTCTTAATGAAATTAATGCGAAATAATAGCCAAAAATAGGAATTAGAGCAATGATAACGAATTCATTTCCTCTGAGACCAGATTATAGAAAGCTAAATTCGGAATTTAGTTTTAAAGTGACAGTCTAAAATCTACGTTAAATCCATCCTTTAATTGCTGTCTTGCATTCCAGTTCTTACCAATCTGAACTATTTAATGCAAAATCCTGGTTTCGTAATAAATTTTTTAATAATTACTAATTCACTATCATCTTTTAAATGAAACCCTTCCGTCCTATAGTCGCTTCCTTTTTCGACAAAGTCGGCCATTCTTCTGAATTCAACTTCGCTGTTCCCGGCCCCCAGCACGCTGAAACCCTTTCCAAGCCCGCCGTTGCTTGCTCTTACATAACCTGCAGAGCCCTTACTTTCGACTCTGCCTCAATGAAAGGCACCTTTAAACTTCACGGTGACCTTCTGGCTTACTACAAGGTATTGTATTTTCGAGTTATTTTTGAGAGTAACTGGTTTTTAGGATGAGTTCTCCGCTGCCCCAGCTCTTGTCTTGCCCCTGTTATATTCAAAATTAAGTTCAGCGGAACCTTTTATGCCAAACCCTCAACACAGATTTTCCATCAGTAGAAATGGGCATTGTTTCGAGTTTTCCTTCTTGAAGAAAGAAGACACTGAACACTGGACCAAATGCCTCGGGTCTGTCTGTGTCCTGACCGATTTCCACGAAAAGTACTCTGCGTTACGTTTACTGGGTATGGGCGCCTTCGGAACAGTAATGAATTGGCCTTAAGCGAAAGCTTAATGATTGTTTCTTAGGTGCACCTGGTTCATTCTAGAACAGGAAGAGAACACTATGCTGTGAAAGGATTCCCCAAAACAGCTCTTACTTCTGAATCATCAAAGGTAATTCTTTTTTGGTTTCAAATTTTATAAAAACTCCGTTTAAATTTTAATTCTTGATTGATTGATTCAGTACTAATTTTCTCTATTAGGCTGGTCTCCTCAATGAAATTGCCATGATGCGTGCCTTTAATCACCCTCGTCTTGTCAAATTACACGAAGTTTATGAGTCAGAAGGGTCTGTCTACCTCGTCCAAGAGTTTATCCCTGGAAAAACGCTTAGAGGTGCCCTTGGAAAGTCTGGTGCCCCTCATCACTACACAGAGAAACAAGTCATGGAGATAACAAAAGCTTTGCTTGAAACCTTGGCTTATTTTGCCTCAGAAGGTGTTATGCACAGAGACTTGAAGCCTGATAACATCCTCATTGACAAGAATTGCAATGTTAGGATCATTGATTATGGTCTTGTGACTCAATTTCGAGATAATACTGAGTACATCTTTGATCGATGCGGTACTCCAGGATATATCGCCCCAGAAGTCTTTTCGTTCAATAAGGAAGATCCTGAAACTGCTTACAATGATAAATGTGATGTTTTCAGTATCGGATGCATCTTCTTCCAAATGTAAGAGTTTTTGTGTTATGAAGGGGTCTTAATGGTTTAAATAGGTTGTTTGGAAGACGTTTGTTTAATTCTAATGAAGGATACGAAATCTTAAAGCAAAATAAATCATACAACTATGACGATACCCTTGACATTTTAATCAACGAGATTAATAATATTGATAGCAAAATTAATAAAGATGGTAATTCGGCCTAGAAAATTCCTTTGTATCTCATTTCTTATTAGCGCTTGAATTATTGTTGAAAATGCTTCATGAAGATCCTGAAGAAAGAATCTCAGCTGAAGAGGCCTTGAAACACGTTTATTTCGAATTCTTGAGCCAAGGAATCACTGAACGTGTTAACTCCGAAAAACTTCTTCAACCCTTCTCTAGTCGCCATAAAATGAGGTAATCTTTGGCTGAAAAATGGATTTTATTGACTTCCCAAATTAGTATTGAGAGCTATCTGTCCCCAACGATACAGACCCAAAACAGTGCCAATCAATGTTTGTTAACTGTGAATTCTCACAGAGGGGGCTTTAAATCAACAAGAGTTACTCAAGAAAACTCCCTTCATGTGACTGAAAGTAGTCCTGTAGGGAGCGAAGTAGAAACTGCCCTTTCATCAGGAGTTGGAGGAAAAAAACACGGACATGGAAATTCATTGACCCCATTCAGAACTGCCAATGGTCAATATGCTAAATTTCCCGTCGGGCTTTTGTATCCTCACCCAAGCCCAAAGAGTTCAAGATTCTCTGTACTTAAAAGTGAGAGAAAAGAAATTATAGAATTCCATGTTGAAGAAACATCAAATAATGAGAGTAGTGAAGAAGATGACAGTGGAGACGATATTGACCTCCAATGCTGCTTAGAACAAGCTTATAAAGTTCCGAAGTTTACGACTTATTGTGGGAAAATGAAGTTACTCAACATGAAAACGATTGGAGTCGAAGAGAAATGCTAAATAAAGAAAGGCTGTTTGATATTTATTATTAAGTTATAACTGTTAGGTTTAAATTTTTATTCTATTGAAACGAAACTCATCATATTTTTTAATGAGTGAATAGTAAATAAAAAGATTAATTTATATTGTGTTTATTATTTCATCATCATTATTTTTCATACTATTTTTTAATATTATGGTCTTTGTTTCTGTGGTGGAAATGTGAATGACTTGTTCAAAAACAAAAGCTTTATTTAATTTAATTTTTATTTCCCTTGGTCTTCGAGAGATAGAGGAAATATCTGATCTCGTAGGAAATTCATTACTATATAGTTATATTTAGATTTG
>Ga0182738_1007867_pt1 | contig 10723 bp, 10 predicted proteins | sample eDN5th30CBELigMG_FD_128876 | JGI IMG/M metagenome (GOLD analysis project Ga0182738, IMG submission 128876) | Enriched Miracle-Growth compost microbial communities from Emeryville, California, USA - eDNA 5th pass 30_C BE-Lig MG (version 2)... ... | reverse complement strand
GGGCGGCGAGGAATATCGAGCGGAAAATCTGCATGATGCTGGGGCTCCGGATGACAACGCTGGCGGACACGCCAGACGCCCGGACCGCCGGATCTACTGAAGCGTGATGATTCCTTCAATCAGGATAATAAAGCGTCAGGGCGCGGATTGGATTGCAAAGCCGGCCCGACCATAGCAACCTGTCACCGTGGTGCTTGCCTCGGCACTGACCGCCCCTGGCGTGGCTGCCGACCTGGCCGGCAAGGGGCTTGAGGTGCGCCCCGCGCCCGTTTCGATGCCGATGGCCGAATGGCAGGTTGCTGGATCAGCGGAGAGAGCATGTGGCGCGGTCAGAAGTCTTGACAGAACCGCATCCGAAGACCGCTGCGAGCCTGCAAAGACAAAGCCCTTACGGCATCTGCCGTAAGGGCTTTGTCTTACTGAATTCTGGTGGGCTGTGAGTGGCTCGAACACTCGACCTACGGATTAAGAGTCCGCTGCTCTACCAACTGAGCTAACAGCCCGCTAGCCGCGAAACGCCCCGTGTGAAAGGCAGCCCCGCCGCGAGAAGAACGAGATTATACATGGTTTTTTCTCGCCCACCATCCACCCTGACCGCCCTCGGCCCAGCCTGGGGGCAAGGCTGTGGATAAGCCCGTGCAAACCACGTGTATAACCCGGTGCACAAACCGTGGACAACTTACCCGCCACCGGCGTCGGACGGGCATCGCGCGCGGATGGCGGCCACCTTGGCCTGCGCGCCCGCCAGCAGGAACCCGGTATCGGTGCCGGCCGACACGTAGCGCACGCCCGCCGCCACGACTTCGGCCAGCAGGTCGAGCTGGCCGGCCAGCCCCCCTGCCCCGGCCGCCTTGCCGTGCCGCTTGCACGCGGCGATGACGGTATCGAACGCATCGCGCAGCGCCGCCTGGGCGGCCGGGCCGGCGGCGCCCAGGTCGGCCGCCAGGTCGCCGGCGCCGACCAGCAGCATGTCGATGCCTTCCACGGCGGCGATCTCGTCGGCGTGCCGCAGGCCCTGGCGGCTTTCTATCATCGCCACCACCAGCGTCTCGCGATTCAGCAGGCGCTGCGACTCGGCCGCGGGCATGGCCTGGTAGGCCAGTTGCGGCAAGGTGGTGGACACCGAGCGTTGCCCTAGCGGCGGATATTTGGCCAGCGCCACGGCGGCGCGGGCCGTGGCCGCGTCTTCGACGTGCGGCACGATCACGCCCATGGCGCCGCCGTCCAGCGCGCGCGACACCCAGGCCGCGCTGGCCTGCGGCACGCGCACCAGGGGCGTGACGCCTGCCGCCTGGCTGGCAATGCAGAGCATGCTGGCGGTATCCAGCGACAGCGGGCTGTGCTCCAGGTCGATGTACAGCGCGTCGAAGCCGCTGCTGCGAGCCACCAGCGCAATCTCGGGGCCGCGCGCGCTGCGCACGATCAGCGACATGGCCAGCTCGCCGCGCGCCAGCCTGGCTTTCAGCGCATTGTGCGCGCAGGGCGTGTCGCGGGTCATGCCGACGGCTGCCCGGGACGCGGCGAGAACGGCGCCAGGCGCAGTATCTTCACTTCTTGCGCGGTGAACGCGCCGCGATTGCCCTGCTTGAAGGCGATCCAGTCCGGGTCGGCGTCCAGGGTGGCGCGGCGCTGCTCGCGATCGGCCAGGCTGTCGTAGGCCCAGATGTGCAACACCTGGTTCAAAGGGCCGATCTCGCTGACATACACGCCCACCAGGTGGCCGAGATGGTGCCGCAGCACCGGCAGCGCCTGCCGCTCGAAGCGCGCCAGGTAATCGTCCAGCGTGCCGTGCGGCACGGTATAAGTGCGGTGTTCAATGATCATGAGGCAGGCAGGTCGTCAGGCGGGCGGGGTCAGCACTTTGCCGGTGGTGAAGAAAGCGGCCAGGTTGTCGAGCACCAGCTGCTCCATGGCGTGGCGGGTTTCGCGCGTGGATGCTGCCACATGCGGCAAGGTCACCACGCGGTCGGTGCCGAGCAAGCCGGCCGGCACGCGCGGCTCGTCGGCATAGACGTCCAGCCCGGCGCCCGCGATGCGGCCGTCGTGGATGGCCTCGACCAGCGCGTCTTCGTCGACCACGCTGCCGCGCGCGATGTTGATCAGGTAGCCCTCGGGGCCCAGCGCCTGCAGTACCCCGGCCGATACCAGGTGGCGGGTCTGCGGCCCGCCGGGGCAGGCCAGCACCAGAAAATCGGCCCAGCGCGCCAGCGCGTGCAGGTCGGGCTCGAACTCGTACGGCACGCCGGCGCGCGCGCTGCGCCCGTGGTAGCGCACCGGCATGTCGAAGCCGCCGGCGCGGCGCGCGATGGCCTGGCCGATGCGGCCCAGGCCGACAATGCCAACCCGCTTGCCGCTGACCCGGGTAGCCAGCGGAAAAGGCCCTTGCAGCCACGCGCCTTCCTGCACATGCCGATGGGCCGCCACCAGTTGGCGCGCGCAGGACAGCATCAGGCCCAGCGCGGTATCGGCCACACAATCAGTCAACACGTCGGGCGTGGTGCTGACCTGCACGCCGTGGCGGCGGGCCGCGGCCAGGTCGATGCCGTCATAGCCCACGCCGAAACAAGCCACCACGCCGGGACGCGGCGCGGCGGCCAGGCATTCGATGACGGACGCCGAGCAGCCATGGCGCGACATCATGATGGCCCCGTCGAAGGCGCCCTGCTGCTCGGCCAGGAAACGCGCAGGCTCCGGCTGGGTCCACAGCGGCTCCAGCACATACCGGCTGGCGGCCTCGCGCTGCAGGCCGGGCGGCAGTGGGCCGAGCTGCAGCAAACGATGCACGGGCGTGAAAGCGGCGTCGCTCATTTTTTTGCGCTCAGTCCGACGTCGCGCAGGAACGGCACCCAGCGCTCGAACTCGGCATCCAGCTTCTTGCGGAAGTCGGCTGTGCCCATGGGGCCGCGCAGGCCGGCTTCGGACAGACGCTGCGCGATGTCGGGCCGGCGAATCGCGGCGAGGAACGCCTGCTCGAGCTTCTGCTTGGCTGCCTGCGGCGTGCCGGCGGGCACCATGGCGCTGTACCAGTTGCTCATGAGCAGTTGCGGATATCCGGCCTCGACGGCGTCGGGCACGTCGGGCAGTTCGACGGAATGCTTGGTGTCGTAGATCACCAGCGCCTTGACCCGGCCGCTTTTCACATAGGGCTGCAGCACGGGCACGTCGGCGTTCACCATGTCGACTTCGCCGGCCATCAGCGCGGTAATGGCTGGCGCCGCGCCGCGATACGGAACATGCAGCGCCTGGATGCCGGCGGCGTGGTTCAACAGTTCGCCGCCCACGTGCATGGTGCCGCCCACGCCGGTAGAACCGAACGACAGAGGCTTGCCGGACTTGGCCAGCTTCACCAGTTCGGCCAGGGTGTTCACGCCCAGCGAGGGCCGCACCACCAGCAGTGTCTGCACCTGGCCCACCAGCGCCAGGGGTTCCAGGTCTTTATGCGGATCGTACGGCAGGTTGGCGGTGGTCTGCGACGAGATCACGAAGCCTGATGTCGCCATCAGTACGGTACGACCGTCGGGCGGGGACTTGGCCACGTAGTTGGTGCCAACCGTGCCGCCCGCGCCGCCGCGGTTCTCGACCACCACGGTAGCGCCCAGCGCGTCTTCCAGGCCCGGCGCCAGGATGCGCGCCACCTGGTCCACCGGCCCGCCCGCCGAAAACGGCACCACCAGCCGCACCACATCGTTCGCCGCGCCCGGCGCGGCCACCAGCATGCTGGTCAGCGCCAGCATCAAAGTCAGGATACGCATGAGATCTCCTCCGTGCGTTCAGCCGGCAAAGCGCGGCTCGGGCAGGCCTTTCACGCCAACATCCAGGGCCAGCAGCGCGCCGGCCCAGGGCTCGGCCGCCAGGCGCTCGGGCGGAATGCGCTGCGAATGGCTGGTAACGTACAGCGTGGCCAGGTCCGGCCCGCCGAACGCCGGGCAGGTGGGGTTGGTGACCGGCAGCGCGATGACGCGATCGACGCTGCCGTCGGGCGCCAGGCGCACCAGCTCGCCGCTGGCGACCATGCAGTTCCACAGGTAGCCTTCGCTGTCCACCGTCGAGCCGTCGGGGCGGCCGTGATGGTGGGTCCAGTCCTTGAAGACGCGGCGGTTCGTGATCACGCCGTCATCCAGGTCGAAGTCGAACGCCCAGATCAGTTGCCGATGCGTGTCGGCAAAGTACATGGTGCGGTCGTCGGGGCTCCAGGCGATCGAGTTCGGCACCACGATCTCGTTGAATTGCGCGTGGCAGGCATAGTCGGGGCCGAACCGGTACAGGGTGCCTTCGGGCAGGCGCTGGGCATCACGCATGCTGCCCACCCAGAAACGCCCGCGCCGGTCGCACTTGCCGTCGTTCAGGCGATTGGCCGGCTTGTCGGCCTCGGGGTTGGCCAGGAACGTCGGCGCCTGCGGCACGTCGGGGTCGTAGCGGTACAGGCCGGTGTTGGTGGCCAGCAGAAAGCCGCCCGCCTCGCGCAGCGCGATCGACCCCACCAGCATGCCTTCCGGCAGGCGGCGCGCCTGGTGCCGACCCGTGGCGGGGTCGTACGACTGCAGCGCGCTGCGCCGCACGTCCACCCACCACAACCGCCGCGTGCGGTCACACCATAGCGGCACTTCGCCCAGGATGTCGGCTGCGCCGACCACGCATTCGATACTTGTCTCCATGGCTCCCTCTTTGAGGAACGTTTATCGGACTACTTGTATTTGGTACTTGCCAGCGTCTGCAGGTCGACGCCGGCGGCGATATCGCGTTGCTGCCGGTGATCGCCGGCCTGGATGTGTTCCATTTCCTGCAGCACGGCCTGCGCCTGCGCATAGGGGACGAAGGCCACGCCGGATTCATCGGCCAGCACCAGGTCGCCGGCCTCGACCGCCACGCCGCCGATGCGCACGCGCCCGTTGATCTCGGCCGTTTGCAGGCGCCACTTGCCGGTAATGGGCGTAACGCCGCGCGCCCAGATGGGAAAGCCGAGCGCGCGCGCCATACGCGGATCGCGGAACCCGCCATCGACGATGGCGCCCGCGCAACCCGCGCGATGGGCCACGCTAGCCGACTGGCCGCCCAGGTTGGACACGCCGGGCAGGCCTTCGATGACCACCACGTTGCCGGGCTCGGCCAGGTTGTAGGCCTCGTGCTCGCCCATGCGGCTCTGGCCTGCTTGCGCGGCGGCGCCCACGGCTTCGAACCGTTCGGTATTGCGCACGGTGACGGCCTGCCCCACCAGGCGCGCCGCCGGCAACTGCGGCGCCAGCACCGAGGCCGGCACCACACCGGCCAGGCCCAGCTTGTCCATGGCGTCGGATGCGGTGGCGGTCAGGTCTTCAATGCGGGCGTAGCGCTGCAGTATTTCGGCCGACAGGGCCGGAAACTCGCGGCGCCGCACCGCTTGCGGCGGCACGCGGCCGGTAAGGGGTTTCTGCGGACGCGTCGTAGCGGGATCGGCCATGGCGGTGGAGGGCTTGCGGTGGAATGGGCCGCGTTGTCATGAACAATATCCCGCCATTTTGATAAAGTCAATATTCCCGTATTTTGGGATTTTTTAATATTCTCGAATAGACAGACGCCGTACGGCGCTTATCATGTGGGGCGTCGCCTGTTCGCTTTATCGATTCACCCTGTTCGGACTGCCTCCGTGACCGCCAAGGAAAATGCTTCCACCAGCCTGGACAAGGCTTTCGAGATACTCGACCTGTTCTCGCTCGCCCGGCCTATCCTGCGCATCGAAGAGATCTCGGCGCTGCTGGGCTATACCCGCTCGACGGCGTACCGGTACCTGAAGGCCCTGTGCGACGCGGGGCTGCTGGCGCCCTCGTCGGGCGGCACCTATGCGCTGGGGCCGCGCATCATCGAACTCGAACACCTGCTGCAACTGACCGACCCGCTTTACCTGGCGGGCCGCAAGGTGCTGCGCACGCTGCACGCCGAGAACCGCGTGCTGCTGTTGCACAACCTGTACCGCGACCAGGTGTTGTGCATCTACAAAGAAGGCCCGGACATGCTCACCCACAAGGGCCGCCGCATCATGGTGCGGCGCGCGCGCGGCGTGCCGTTTCCGCTGTTCCAGGGCGCCGCGTCGCTGGCCCTGCTGGCCTATCTGGCGCCGCACCGCGTGCGGCAGACCTACCTGCGCAACGGCGCCGCCATCGCCGCGGCCGAGCTGGGCGATTCGTGGGATGCGTTCCGCAAGAACCTGGCGGCGATCCGGCGGCGCGGCTATGCCCTGAGCCGCGAACGCATCACGCCCAGCCTGGGCGGCGTGGCCGTGCCCATCTTGCTGCCCGGCGACAAGCGTGTGGTGGGCAGCCTGGCGCAAACCCTGCCGTCGGAGTCGATGACCGATGAAGTCATCGACGAAAGCGCGCGCCGCCTATGGACAGCCAGCGAACAGATCGCCACGGAATACGCGCGCGCCAGCGAGGGCTAAGCCCGGCGGTCTGTTCGCCAGGCCCGACGGCCCGTTCGTTTAAGCAGCGAACCCGCCATCTACCGAGATTTCCGCGCCCGTGACGTAGCCCGCGGCCGGACTGGCCAGGTAGCCCACCATGCCGGCGATGTCGTCGACGTGGCCATAGCGCCGCAACGCCAGGCGCGCGGCGCTTTCGGCGGCGCCCTCGCGCTGGGCCGGATTCATGTCGGTATCGATGGGGCCCGGATGCACCACGTTGACGGTAATGCCGCGCGGTCCCAGGTCGCGCGCCGCGCCCTTGGTCAAGCCCGCCACCGCCGCCTTGCTGGCCGAATACGCAGCCAGGCCGGCGTCGCCGGCGCGGCCGGCCAGGCAGCTGCCGATGTTGATGATGCGTCCGCCGCGCGGCAGGTGCGGCAGCGCGGCCTGGGTGGCGGCAAACACGGCGCTTACGTTGACATCCAGCGTGCGCTGGAAATCGGCGTGCGACAGGGTGTCCAGCCCGCCCGCGATGAAGATGCCGGCGTTGTTGACCAGGATGTCCAGGCCGCCCAGGTCGCGCACGGCCTGTTCGACGGCGGCGCGCACTTGCTGGTGGTCGGCGGCGTCGGCCGCATAGGCGTGGGCGCGCCGGCCCGCCCCGCGCAGTTCCGCCACCAGCTCCTGGGCGCGCTCGGGCGTGCTGACGTAGGTAATGGCGACATCGGCGCCGCGGGCGGCCAGGTGGCGCGCGATGGCCGCGCCGATACCCCGGCTGCCGCCGGTAACAAAAGCGATCTTGCCTTGCAGGCCTGACATAGTGAATCCATATTTGTAGTGATCAATACAAATATCATCGCTCCAATATCATGCGGCCGTCAAGCCCGGCGTGCGGCGAGTAGAATCGCGCTTATGGCAGACCGAGGACGCCCCCGCTCTTTCGACCGCGACACGGCCTTGCAGAAGGCCATGGATCTGTTCTGGGAAAAGGGCTACGCAAGCACGTCGCTGGCCGACCTGACGGCCGCGATGGGCATCAACGCGCCCAGCCTGTACAGTGCGTTCGGGTCAAAAGAGCAGTTGTTCCGCGACGCCGTGGCGCTGTACGGCAGCCGCGAGGGCGGCTGTACGCAAGCCGAGCTGCTCAGCGCACCCACGGTCCGGGCCGGCATCGAGAACATGTTGCTGGCCGCGGTCCGCGCCGGCACTCAGCCGGGCCGGCCCAAGGGCTGCCTGATCGTGCTGGGCGCGCCCACGGGCACCGACGAACATGCCCCCGTCCAGAAAATGCTGTGCGACAGCCGGCGCCACACCCAGGCGCTGATTCTGCAGCGGCTGCGCGAAGCCGTGCGGCACGGCGAATTGCCCGCCCACACAGACCTCCCCGCCCTGGCCTCCTACTACGCCACCGTGCTGCACGGCATGGCAATCCAGGCTCGCGACGGCGCGTCGCGCAAAATATTGCAGCAGTCGGTGCGGCTCGCCATGCTGACCTGGGACGCGCTGGCCGGCACGGCCTGAACCGCTTCCGGCGCGCGCCTTACCTGCCGCCCCTATTTGCTCGCCCCTATTTGCTCGCCCCTATTTGCTCGCCCCTATTTGCTCGCCCCTATTTGCCCGCCCCCTGCCCGTTCGCGCGGCCCTGGGCCGGCGGCGCCTTGGGCGGCTTTTGCATCTGTTGCAGCAGCGTGGCGCACTGGTTGACGTCTTCGCCGGCGCTGGGCGCCACCAGGGCCAGCAGGCCGGCCACGGGGGTCAGCAACACGCCCAGCGCGACCGCCCCGGCGCCGCGCGCGGCCAACGGCAGCACGTGCACGCCAGCCTGCGGGTCGCCGAACGTGCCTCGCACATACAGCGGTGAACGCAGTGAAAAAACCCGCACGCCCTTGCTGCGGGGCTTGATGTCCAGGTCCAGGGTCTCGTCCTTGAAGTTGACGGTGCCGTCCACCTGCACCAGCGCGTTCTCGGTATCGAACACAAATACCCGCGGCGTCATCACGCCGCGCTGCATATGCAGGTCGGCCGCGCCGCAGTTGATCTTGACCTCTTCATCGCCGAACAGCTTGCTGACCACGTAGTTGCCCACGTTCAGGCCCGCGATTTCCATCAAGGCGCGGCTGATCACGCCATCATTGACCAGCAGCCGGGTGTCGCCGCTGGCGCTGCCCAGCAGCGCCGCCACGGAATTGCCGGTGCCGCTGAGCGCCGCGTCGCCGTTGAGCTGGCCCAGGGCGCGCTGCATCGATTCCACTTTCGGAAACAGCCGCTTCAGGCGCAGGCCGCGCGCCGCGATCCGCGCCTTGCCGGCCATGGGCGTGCGACTGCCGTCCAGCCGCAATGTCGTGTCGATAGTGCCGCCGGCCATGCCGAAACGCAGCGGGTCCAGCGTGAGCAGGCCGTTGTCCATGACCAGGTGCACGCTCAGCTTGGTAATGGGCAGGTCTTCGTCGTAGACGATGCGTTCGGCGGCCAGCGTGACGTCGGCGTCCATTACGCGCCAGCGCTCGGTGCGGAACTCCTGCGTGGGCAGCACCTTGCCGCCGGGCGGGCGCTTCGGGCTGTCCTTTGAAGCGCTCTTGGCCTGGCCCGCGGGCGGCACGCCCACCAGCGGCCCGAGGTCCCGCATGCGGAGCAGGCGCGAATTCAGGTTGCCCGCCAGTTTGGGCCGTGGTTCGCCAGCCGTGAACGTCAGGTCGCCATGCAGATCGCTGGCGCCCACCTTGCCGTTGAAATCGCGGTAATGAAACACCGCGCCGCCCGGCTCGCGCAGGCGCGCGCTCAGCCGGCCGTCGGTGGAATAGCGCGGCGTGTCGGGCAAAGTGACTCCGATCAGCGGATACAGGTCGGACATGGTGGCGCCGGACAGTTCCAGCCGCAGGTCGAGCGCGCCCAGGTTGGCCGGGTCGGTCAGCGTGCCCGCCAGCGCGATGCGCGTGTCGCCCACCGACACATCGGCCTGCAGCGGAAACGGACGGCTGGCGTCGCGCACGGCCAGCATGCCACCGATCTTGCCGTCGCCGCGCAGCGGCAGGCCCTTGTAGCGCCCTTTTACCTTCCAGCCGAACACGTACTCGGGCGCAGCCGCCGCCTGGGCCTGCTGCGGCGGCGCTTCATCCGCCTGGCTTGCCGGCGCCTGGCCGGCGATGGCGGCAAACGGCACCGGCTTGCCCAGCGGGTCGATCTGCGCCTCGATGTCGGCGCGCAGGGTTTCGTCGCGAAACTGCACCTGCCCCTGGTCGAAGCCGATTTCGTCGATGTCCATCACCCAGGGCGACGGTTCGCCGGTGTCCGGCAGGGTGAACACCCAATTGGCGCGACCGTCTTTCAGGCGCAGCAGACTGGCGGCCGGCCGGGTCAGCTGGATCTGGCGGATGACCACATGGTGGCTCAGCAGCGGCAACGGCGACAGGCTGAACTCGGCCCGCTGCAGCGTGGCCATGGCCGGCTCCTCGGCCCAGTCGGGATTGCCGATCGATACATCGTCCATGCTGATGTGCGGCCAGGGTACCCACCCGCGCCAGCCCGGCTCGTCTACGGGCCGCCGCCACTGCACGGTCAGGTCGCCATTGACGGCGAACGGCCGGCCCAGGGCGGCGGAAACGCGTTCATTGATGGTGGGCTTGAGCTGGTTCCAGTCGAACAGGGCGATCACCAGCACCAGGGCCGCCAGCAGCAAGACAATGGCTCCGCCCAGCCCGATCAGTACTTTTTTTGTGCGCGTCATGGCCACGGTTCCTTTGCCGGGCCGTCCCGATGCCGCCCGGCCTGGCTATCAGGGTATAGGCGGAAGCGGAAATCTGTGACAAGGAATGTGTACGGATTTTTCCAAATCTGCCCGGCCAACGATGGTGTCGAAGCCCCGCTGCGTTGCACCACGCAGGAGCAACACTCCGCAGGCAAGCATCAAGGACGCACGAAGCGTGCCCGGGCCTCTTCGCACCCGGCATGATGATGACAATGCGGGCTGTGGTCGTTGACCATGCCGACCGACTGCATGAAGGCGTACACGGTGGTGGGGCCGACGAACTTCCAGCCCAGCTTCTTCAGGTCTTTGGACAAGGCCAGCGACTGCGCCGACTGCGCCACCGGTTCGGCCGCGCCCGTGGCGGGCGGCGCTTCGTAGCGCCAGAAATAGGCGCCCAGCGAGCCGTGCCGCTCGCGCATTTCGCGGGCGCGCCGCGCGTTGTTGATGACCGCCTCTATCTTGCCGCGATGGCGCACGATCGCCGCGTCGGCCACCAGTTTTTCGACGCGCGCCGCGGTATAGCGGGCCACGGTATCGATGTCGAAATTGGCGAAGGCGCGGCGAAAGCCTTCCCGTTTGTCGAGAATGGTGCGCAAGCTCAG
>Ga0182738_1007866_pt1 | contig 10723 bp, 8 predicted proteins | sample eDN5th30CBELigMG_FD_128876 | JGI IMG/M metagenome (GOLD analysis project Ga0182738, IMG submission 128876) | Enriched Miracle-Growth compost microbial communities from Emeryville, California, USA - eDNA 5th pass 30_C BE-Lig MG (version 2)... ... | reverse complement strand
GCTGGTTCGAGGAACTGCCGGCGCGGCTCAACGAGAAGCAGAATGAAATCGCGGGCCGCATCCTCAAGGAAATCCGCGAGCGGCTACGCTTCCTCAACGATGTCGGATTGGATTACCTGACGCTGGCGCGTCACTCGGGCACGCTTTCAGGCGGCGAGAGCCAGCGCATTCGCCTGGCTTCGCAAATCGGTTCGGGACTGACCGGCGTGCTTTACGTACTCGATGAGCCTTCGATCGGGCTGCATCAGCGCGATAATGACCGGCTTCTCGATACGCTCAAGCATCTGCGCGATCTCGGCAATACCGTCATCGTCGTCGAGCATGACGAGGATGCGATCCTCACCGCCGACCATGTCGTGGATATAGGTCCTGCTGCCGGCATCCATGGCGGGCGGATCATCGCGGAAGGCACGCCGGCCGAGATCATGGCCAATCCCAACTCGATCACCGGTAAATATCTGACGGGCGAGATGGAGATTCCGCAGCCCCCCGAACGACGGCAGGGGAAAAAGGGGCGGCGCATCAAGGTGGTCGGCGCACGCGGCAACAATCTGAAGAACGTGACGGCAGAGATTCCGCTCGGCACCTTCACAGCCGTGACGGGCGTGTCGGGCGGCGGCAAGTCCACATTCCTGATCGAGACGCTGTTCAAGGCAGCTTCGCGGCGCATCATGGGCTCGCGCGAGCATCCGGCCGAGCATGACCGCATCGAGGGGCTGGAGTTCCTCGACAAGGTCATCGACATCGACCAGAGCCCGATCGGGCGCACGCCGCGCTCGAACCCCGCAACCTATACCGGCGCTTTCACGCCGATCCGCGACTGGTTCGCCGGCCTGCCGGAAGCCAAGGCGCGCGGCTACCAGCCAGGCCGCTTCTCCTTCAACGTCAAGGGCGGCCGCTGCGAGGCTTGCCAGGGCGACGGGGTCATCAAGATCGAGATGCACTTCCTGCCGGATGTTTATGTCACCTGTGACGTCTGTCACGGTAAGCGCTACAACCGCGAAACGCTGGACGTCACCTTCAAGGGCAAGTCGATCGCCGACGTGCTGGAGATGACGGTCGAGGAAGGCGTCGAGTTCTTTGCGGCCGTTCCTGCGGTGCGCGACAAGCTGGAAACGCTGGTCAAGGTTGGCCTCGGCTATATCCATATCGGCCAGCAGGCCACGACATTGTCGGGCGGCGAGGCGCAACGCATCAAGCTCGCCAAGGAATTGTCGCGCAAGGCGACCGGCAAGACGCTCTATATCCTCGACGAGCCGACGACAGGCCTGCATTTCCATGACGTCGCCAAGCTTCTGGAAGTGCTGCATGAACTGGTCGATCAGGGCAACACGGTTGTGGTGATCGAGCATAATCTGGAGGTCATCAAGACGGCCGACTGGATCCTGGATCTCGGCCCCGAGGGCGGCGACGGCGGCGGTGAAGTGGTGGCCTCGGGACCGCCGGAAGCGATCATTGCCGAACCCCGCAGTTATACAGGGCACTTTTTGAGGGAGCTTCTGGAGCGGCGTCCGGGTAGGAAACAGGTCGCGGCCGAGTGACGATCGGTTTCAATCCATAAGCTGTTTGGGGAGGAGGAGCGAATGACCAAGTCGGGAACGATCCGCGCAGGCATGGGCGGCTGGACCTTCGAACCCTGGAACACCTCTTTTTACCCTGAAAAGCTGCCGAAGGCGAAGCAGCTCAATTACGCCAGCCGTCAGGTGCCGACCATAGAGGTGAACGGCACCTATTATTCGAGCTTCAAGGAGCCCACCTTCGTCAAATGGGCCAGCGAGGCACCCGATGGCTTCGTCTATTCGCTGAAAGGCAACCGCTTCATTACTAACCGGCGCGTTTTGGGCGAGGCCGGCGAATCCATGATGCGTTTTCTCGAATCGGGCGTTGCCGCGCTGGGGGAAAAGCTCGGACCGATCCTCTGGCAATTTGCACCGACGAAGAAATTCGACCCGGACGATTTCGAGGCGTTCCTGAAGCTGCTGCCGGAAAAGCAGGATGGCGTGAAGCTGCGGCATACGGTGGAAGTGCGTAACCCCTCCTTCGTCGTGCCGGAATTCGCCGCGTTGCTGCGCAAATACAATGTCCCGGTGGTCTATGCCGATCATGCCACCTACCCGGCCATCGCCGATGTCACCGGCGATTTCGTCTATGCCCGCCTCCAGACCGGTTCTGACGACATCGCGACCTGCTACGAGCCCAAGGCGCTGGATGACTGGGCTGCTCGCGCCAAAACCTGGGCGGAAGGTCGCGTACCCGACGATCTGCACCGTGCGGACCCGGCATATGACGTGCCGGTGAAGCCGCGCGACGTGTTCGTCTATTTCATCACCTCCGGAAAGGTTCATGCGCCACACGGCGCCATGGCGTTCATGCAGCGGGTGAACGGCTCGACCTGAAAATCGCGGGGATACGCACCGCCAGGCGCAAGCGGTTCCTGATAAAGCATGGGCGGCTAGGCCGAAGCCTGCCGCCCATATTGCAATGGTTATGCTATCTGGCTGTTAGTTGCTGCCATAGAGGATACGCGGGCTGGCGCCGATCTGGTTTCCGGTGGCGCCGATGGCAGCGCTCGAGGCGAAGTCGTTGATGCTGGGCGCATTGACGACGACCGAGGCAGGAGCAGCGTCGCCCGAAAGGGCGGTGACAGCAGGAGCAACCGTGGCGATGATGCCCTGAGCTTCATGGTTCACGGCCGGTGCGGCATCACCAAAACGCTCGCTGGCGAAAGCCGTGCCCGAAGCAAGAAGAACGGCGGCAAGGGTAAGAACGGTCTTTTTCATTTCAACTCTCCGATAAACGATCACTTTCGGTGGCCACATGGCCAGTTCCGATGCACCTCAGATATGTGAACGCAGTTTGATTTATCAGATGCGTTTTTGTGAACGATGCGTTGAACAAGACGTGCTCACATCTTGGTGTGAACGGTCGGTTCTTTTTCGAAAAGACGTTATCCGGCAGCAAACCGGATGACAGGAAAGGAATAGGGGCGGATGCCGAAGCACCCACCCCTCGTCTTCCAATACCGTTTCGGCTGACACACGGGTCAGACCAGTCGGCTCTGCTCCACGGCAGCTTCGATGAAGCTTGCGAACAACGGATGCGGGTCGAGCGGGCGGCTCTTCAGCTCGGGATGATATTGCACGCCGATGAACCACGGATGATCGGGATATTCGACGGTTTCCGGCAGAACGCCGTCCGGCGACATGCCGGCAAAGACCAGGCCGCATTCTTCCAGCCGATCCTTGTAGTCGATATTGACCTCGTAGCGATGACGATGGCGCTCCGAAATATCGGTGTCGCCATAGATGTCCGCAATCTTGGAGCCTTCGGCCAGTCGCGCTTCATAAGCGCCGAGGCGCATCGTACCGCCCAGATCGCCAGCAGCCTGACGCTTTTCCAGCATGTTGCCTTTCAGCCATTCGGTCATCAGGCCCACGACCGGTTCCTTGGTCGGTCCGAATTCGGTGGAGGACGCGTCGGCAATGCCGGCAAGCGAGCGGGCCGCCTCAAGGCAAGCCATCTGCATGCCGAAGCAGATTCCGAAATACGGCACCTTGCGTTCGCGCGCGAACTTCGCCGCCAGGATCTTGCCTTCCGCACCGCGCTCGCCGAATCCGCCCGGCACCAGAATGCCGTGTACCTTCTCCAGCCATGGCGCCGGATCTTCCTTCTCGAAGATTTCCGATTCGATCCATTCCAGCTTGACCTTCACCCGGTTGGCCAGGCCGCCATGCGACAGCGCTTCAATCAGCGATTTATAGGCATCCTTGAGGCCGGTATATTTGCCGACCACGGCGATGGTGACCTCGCCTTCCGGATTGTGGATGAGCTGCGAAACCCCTTCCCAGGGCTCGAGGCGCGGCTTGGGCGCCGGGTCGATTCCGAAAGCGGCCAGCACTTCCGAATCGAGGCCCTCGTGGTGATAGGCCAGCGGCACATCGTAGATGTGGCCGACATCGAGCGCCTGAATGACCGCGGATTCGCGCACATTGCAGAACAGCGAAAGCTTGCGGCGTTCTTCCTTGGGGATTGCGCGGTCCGCACGCACGAGCAGGATATCCGGCGCAATGCCGATGGAGCGCAGTTCCTTGACCGAATGCTGGGTCGGCTTGGTCTTCAGTTCGCCCGCGGTCGGAATGTAAGGCATCAGCGTCAAATGCACATAGACCGCATTGTTGCGCGGAAGGTCATTGCCGAGCTGGCGAATGGCTTCAAGAAACGGCATTGCCTCGATGTCGCCAACGGTGCCGCCGATTTCGCACAGTACGAAGTCGAAATCGTCATTGCCCGACAGGACGAAGTTCTTGATCTCGTCGGTGACGTGCGGAATGACCTGAACGGTTGCGCCAAGATAGTCGCCGCGCCGCTCGCGTTCGATGATGTTCTTGTAGATACGGCCAGTGGTTATGTTGTCGCTCTGGTTGGCAGAGCGGCCGGTGAAGCGTTCATAATGTCCGAGATCAAGGTCAGTTTCGGCCCCGTCGTCGGTCACGAAGACCTCGCCGTGCTGATACGGCGACATCGTGCCGGGATCCACATTCAGATAGGGATCGAGTTTACGGATACGCACGCGGTAACCGCGTGCCTGGAGGAGAGCACCGAGTGCTGCTGCGGCTATGCCTTTTCCAAGGGAAGAAACCACGCCGCCAGTGATGAATACATATCGCGCCATGGGAGTCATCGCTTAACGCTGGAGGATCGATTCCGCCAGTGAAAAATCAGCGCAGCGCGCATTTTCCCCGGCAAGATGAAATGGGCACCATACGCCCAAACGAAAAGGGCCGGCAGGGCCGGCCCTTTCATGCATGCCATATCAGTCACAGTACGACGACGTCCATCCCCATCTTGACCCGGTTGTACAGGTCGATCACGTGGTCATTGACCATGCGGAAGCAGCCGGAGGAGGCGTTCGTCCCGACGGTTTGGGGCTGGTTGGTGCCGTGGATGCGGATGTAGGTGTCCTTCTTGCCCTGATAGAGATACATCGCGCGTGCGCCGAGCGGGTTATCCGGCCCACCATTCATCCCGTCCTTGTAACGACCGTATTTCGCGGGTTCGCGCTTCTGCATGTCCTTCGTGGGGAACCAGCGGGGCCACTCCTGCTTGTCGCCGATCTTGGCCGAGCCCTTGAACTCCAGGCCTTCGCGGCCGACCGCAATGGCGTAGCGGCGCGCGGTCGTGGAGCTTTCGACCAGATAAAGATAGCGCGCCTTGGTATCGATGACGATCGTGCCGCGCGGATAGCCGGAGAACGCGACCTCCCGCGGTTCGAAATCCGATTTCAGTTTGAACTGCTTCTTGGACTGGCGCTGTTCGAGTACGGCGTCGAGCGCACGGGTCTGAGGCAGCATGTTGGGCGCAGCCGGATCGCCGCCGAACAGCACCGAAAGGAAGCCGCCCTGCGGCCGGCCATTGGCTTCACTGCGCAGTTCACCATTGTTGCCGGTCTTTGCGATTGTCGACGCATCGGGAACAGCAGCGGTGGTCACCTCGGAAGATTTGTTCCTGGCTGCCGCCTTGCGAGCCTTCTCGGTCTCTTTCTGCTTGGCTGTCTGCTTTTTCTTCGGAAGTTTCTCTTCCTTAGAGGCAGTTTCAGCCGCCTTTGCCTTGGAGGGGAACAGGTAGGTCTTTGCCGGCGCCGTATCGGCATAGGCCGGGACGGCCACGCCGATTGCTGCGCAGATGCCCAGAGCGAGAAGGCTGCGAATATGCATGTTTGCGATCCTGAAATATAAATGCATGCGACAGCGCGAACAATTACGCGATGCAAAAGCAGTTACTGCCGCACTTGGATTTATAAGCAATTAATCCTGAAAATCTCAAGATGCCCGTGGTCGTCGATACCACGAAATCCCAAGGGCGAATCGCATTTGCCGCCAGTGTGTTCAAACGACAACAGCTCGCGCAGCCATTCGCGACCACAACAAAAAACCCGCCGCATCGTCGGGACGCGGCGGGTCGTCAGGCTCGAAAGCCAAACGGATTACTGGTTCGGAACCTGCGGCGCTGCCGGCTGCGCAGGCTGCTCGGCCGGCGCATTGTCGGTTGCCGGCGGCGTCGTGCTCTGGCCGCCGAGTTGATCGAGGATGCCACCGCCCGAAGAGCTGCCACCGTTGGTGGTGCCGCCCTGCGTGGTTGGAACACGATCAAGAATGTCGATGGGCCGCTCGCCATAGCGCGCGAGGATCGAAAGCAGCAGCGAGGTCGCAAAGAAGGCAGCCGCCAGAATGGCTGTTGCGCGGGTCAGCGCGTTGGCCGCGCCGCGCGCGGTCATGAAGCCGGAGCCGCCGCCGATGCCGAGACCGCCACCTTCCGAACGCTGCAGCAGGACGACGCCTACGAGCGCCAGAACGATCATCAGATGAACGACGATGATAACGGTTTGCATGGCTTCACCTGAATCTGGTGGATTTGCGGACGTGAGCCCGACCGGGGAACTGGAGGCGGCTCAATACAACGCTTTCGCGTTATTTCCAAGTCCGTGTCCGAATATGGGATATGAAAGCTGCTTTGCAACTGGCCGACGGGTGAAAATCAGAGCGAACGATAGGCTTGCGCAATGCCGAGGAAGTCCGCCGCTTTCAGGCTGGCTCCGCCAACCAGCGCGCCGTCCACATTCTCGACCGACAGCAACTCGACCGCATTCGACGGCTTGACCGATCCGCCATAAAGAATGCGCATCCTGCCGGCGGCTGCGCCGAGCTTGTCGCCGAGGCGGGCGCGAATATACGCATGGGCCTGCGCCACATCGTCCACGGTGGGCGTCAGGCCGGTGCCAATCGCCCAGACAGGCTCATAGGCGATCACCGCATTGTCGGCATTGGCGTCGGCGGGAACCGAGCCGGCGATCTGCTGCGCAAGCACATCAAGCGTGGAGCCGCTCTCACGCTGCGCCTGCGTCTCCCCGATGCAGATGATGGCAACCAGCCCCGCACGCCAGACGGCCTCGGCCTTGGCATGTACTGTGGCATCGCTCTCGCCGTGATCGGTGCGACGCTCTGAATGACCGACAATGACATGGGTTGCACCGGCATCCTTCAGCATCTCAGCCGAAATATCGCCAGTATGCGCGCCGCTTTCCTTGGGATGGCAATCCTCACCGCCGACATTCAACGGCGTTCCGGTCGTGACCTCGGCTGCCCGCGCAAGGAGCGTGGCCGGAACACAGACAAGTCCGTCCGCAACTTCGCCGAGCCCTTGCGCGAAGCCTTCGGCTATGCCGCGAAGTTCGCCCAGAGAGGCGCTGGTACCATTCATCTTCCAGTTGCCGGCAACGAGTGGGCGAATTCCTGGCGTCATTATGCTCCCATCCTGTTCGTGCGGTCGATAACCGGCACACTCCCTACCAAAAACAGGGCACAAAGCAATCGACACTGGGGCGGAAGGACGCTATTGCCCTGTAACAGTCGCGAAAACGCGGCAGAAAAACGTGAAGACCGGAAGAAATCATGCTCGATAGCTTGCGAAAAGCCTCTGGAACCTGGGTTGCGAAGCTTCTGCTTCTGATGCTGGTCGTGAGCTTTGCCGTCTGGGGAATCTCCGGCAATTTGGTGGACGGCAATGGCGGCGGCAACAATGTGCTGACCGTGGGCGGCACGGATGTCACCATCAACGATTACCGGCTTGCCTATGACCGTCAGGCGAACCTGATGTCGCAGCAGTTCGGCCAGCGGTTGACGCGCGAGCAGATGAAGGCTTTCGGCCTGGAAAACCAGGTGCTTGCGCAGCTTGTGGCCGGCGCGCTGCTGGACGAGCAGGCACGCAAGATGGGCCTTGGACTTTCCAAGGACAGGCTCGCCGCGCTGACCGCCGAGGATCCGGCCTTCCAGGGACCGGATGGCCGCTTCAACCGGCAGCAGTTCGACTATGTGCTGCGCCAGCTCAATATGCGTCCCGACGACTATTTCGCCAGCCGCTCGCAGGTCGCCATCCGACAGCAGATCGTGGAGGCTCTGTCCGACGGACTGAAGACGCCGGACACCTTCCTGCGTGCTTTTGCACTTTATCGCGGCGAAGACCGCACCGTGGATTATCTGGTGCTGCCCAAGTCGCTTGTCGAGCCGATCTCCGCGCCGTCCAACGACGTGCTCTCGGCCTGGTTCGAAGAGCACAAGAAGGAATATGCCGCGCCGGAATATCGCAAGCTCTCCTATGTGAAGCTCGAGCCGGAAGACATTATCGAGGATTCCTCCGTTTCCGACGAACAGGTGCGCGAGGAATACGAGAAGGAAAAGGCACGCTACACCACGCCGGAAGAGCGTACGATCCAGCAGATCGTGTTCAAGTCCGCCGACGCTGCCAATGCCGCGCTCGATTCCATCAGGGGCGGCGCGACCTTCGACAAGATCGCGGCGGCCGAGGGCAAGAGCGACAGCGACATTCTCCTCGGCACGCTGTCGAAGGACAAGATTCCCGACAAGGCGATAGCCGATGCCGCCTTCTCGCTGGCCGTCAACGAAGTGAGCCCGGTCGTGCAGGGCCAGTTCGGCCCGGTGCTGCTGCGCGTCACCGAAATCAAGCCGGAAGCGGTCAAGCCTCTCGATCAGGTTTCGGGTGAAATCCGCAAGCAGCTCGCGCTGGCCGACGCTGTCCGCAGGCTGATGGATGTGCACGACGCCTTCGAGGATGCCCGCGTCAACGGCGATTCGATGGCCGACGCCGCCGCCAAGACCCACCTGAAGCTGGTGACGATCGATGCGATCGACAACGCCGCGCAGCGCCCGGACGGCAGCACCGTCGAAACGCTGCCGCAGTCGCGCCAGCTTCTGCAGGCCGCTTTCCAGGCCGATGTCGGGGTGGACAATCCGCCCGTCACCGTCGGTTCCAGCGGCTATGTCTTCTATGAAGTCGAGGACATCACCCCCGCCCGCGACCGCACGCTGGATGAAGTGCGTGAGAAGGCCGTTGCGGACTGGACCAAGGCCGAAGCCGAAAAGCGCCTGGCCGCCAAGGGCGAGGAGCTGAGCAAGCGGCTGAAGGACGGCACGACGCTCGAAACGATAGCAACCGAACTGTCGCTGGAAAAACAGACCAAGCGCGGCCTCAAGCGCGAGGCTGACGACGGCGATTTCGGTCGTGCCGGTGTTGCAGCGACGTTCAGCGTGAGCGAGAACGGCGTCGGCGTCTTTCCCTCGCCCACGGGTGACGCGGAAATCCTGTTTAAGGTCGCCGAAGTGTTCGAGCCGGCGGGTGCGGACGCCAATTCGGTGCCGGAAGACGTGCGCAGGCAGTTCGCGGCCGGCATAGGCGAGGATCTGCTCGATGAATTGGTGGCGCGCCTGCAGACGGAGTATCCGGTGCAGGTCAACCAGAACGCCATCAACCAGGCACAGGCGTTCTGATCATGAGCAGCACCCTGAAGCCTCATCTCGCGAAGGTGGCAGCGGGTACACCGCTGACCTTTGAAGAAGCCAGGGAAGCCTTCGACATCATCATGTCCGGCGATGCCACGCCGGGCCAGATCGGCGGCTTTCTCATGGCGTTGCGCGTGCGCGGCGAAACGGTGGAGGAAATCTCCGGCGCCGTCGCAACCATGCGCGACAAGATGCTGCGCGTGAATGCACCGGCCGGTGCGGTCGACATCGTCGGCACCGGCGGCGACGGTTCGCACAGCGTCAACATTTCCACCGCATCCGCGTTCGTCATTGCGGGCGCTGGCGTGCCGGTAGCCAAGCATGGCAATCGTGGTCTTTCCTCGCAGACGGGTGCGGCAGACGTGCTGATGGCGCTTGGCGTCAAGATCGACCTGACGCCGGAGGAGATCGGCGATTGCGTGCGCGAGGCAGGCGTGGGCTTCATGTTCGCGCCAGCGCATCACCCGGCCATGCGCCATGTCGGTCCCACGCGTTCGGAACTTGGTACGCGTACCATCTTCAACCTGCTTGGCCCCCTTTCCAACCCCGCCGGGGTGACACGCCAGATGGTCGGTGTCTTCGCGCCGGAATGGGTAGAGCCCGTCGCCGAGACGCTGAAAACACTTGGCGCCGATCACATCTGGGTGGTTCATGGCGACGGCTATGACGAGATCACCGCCACCGGTGAAACGCATGTGGCGGAACTTGCGAATGGGCGGATCCGCACCTTCGTGCTGACGCCCGAGGAACTTGGCCTGAAGCGCTATTCCAAGGAAGAGCTGCGCGGCGGCGATGCGGCCTACAACGCCAACGCCCTGCGGGCGGTGCTTTCAGGCACGCCGGGCGCCTATCGCGATACGGTGTTGATGAATGCCGGCGCCGGGCTGGTGGTGGCGGACAAGGCCGCAACCCTTGCCGATGGCGTTGCCGCAGCCGCCAGCGCCATCGACAATGGCCGTGCGCTCGGTGTGCTGGAGGCGCTGGTCAAGGTTTCCAACGGATAAGTCATGGTCGATATTCTAGCCAGGATCGAAGCCTACAAGCGCGAGGAAATCGCGGCCGCCAAGGCTCGTCTGCCGCTTCCCGAGCTCAAGGCGCGCATCCGCGAAGCCGAAGCCCCACGCGGCTTCCTTTCTGCTTTGAAGAGCAAGCGGGCCGCCGGCGAATTCGGTCTGATCGCCGAGATCAAGAAAGCCAGCCCGTCAAAGGGGCTCATCCGCCCGGATTTCGATCCACCCGCTCTGGCTCGCGCTTATGAACTTGGAGGCGCGGCCTGCCTTTCGGTGCTGACCGATACGCCGTCATTTCAGGGCGCGCCGGAATTCCTCACCGCCGCCCGCGCTTCCTGCCACCTGCCGGCGCTGCGCAAG
>Ga0182738_1007864_pt1 | contig 10726 bp, 5 predicted proteins | sample eDN5th30CBELigMG_FD_128876 | JGI IMG/M metagenome (GOLD analysis project Ga0182738, IMG submission 128876) | Enriched Miracle-Growth compost microbial communities from Emeryville, California, USA - eDNA 5th pass 30_C BE-Lig MG (version 2)... ... | reverse complement strand
CGTTGCTCTGGTTGCCCTTCTCGGTGTGGCTCACCAGGGAGATCCGCTTCCGCGACGCCTGCAAGGTGGTCGTCAGGATCGGTTCGCTGACCCTGGTCGCGTCGCTGTGGTGGATGTCGGGGCTGTGGGCCCAGAGCCGCTACGGCATCAACGTGCTGGAGTACTCCGAGACCGCTCGAACCGTGGCGCAGGCCTCGAGTGCCACCGAGATCCTGCGGGGACTCGGCTACTGGTACTTCTACGGCAGCGACAAGCTCGTGCCGATCGTCGACGCGGCCAAGTTCTACACGGGATGGCTGTGGCTGCTCGGGTTGAGCTTCCTCGTGCCGGCGCTGAGTCTGTTCGCTGCGGCCTTCGCCCGATTCCGCGAGCGACTCTTCTTCGTCGCGCTCGTCGGCATCGGAATGATCTTCGCGGTCGGGGCGTATCCGTGGAGCGACCCGGCGACGGTCGGATCGTTCTTCAAGTGGTTCATCTCGTCGTCGCAAGCGGGGAGCGCCATGCGCTCGATGCCGAGGGCGGCGCCTCTGGTCGTCCTGGGCCTGTCGGTGCTGCTCGGCGCAGGGATCACGTCGCTGCACGAGGCGACCCGTCGCCAGGGCATTCCGGCGCCGATGAAGCGGATCCGGGGCCTCGACCGGCGGGTGTTCCGGTTGAGCGCGCTGGTCGCGGTCCTGGTGCTGTTGAACCAGCCCGCGCTGTTCACCGGATGGTTCATCACCCGCGGGATATCCCGGCCCTCCGCGATCCCGGACTACTGGGAGAAAGCGGCGGCCGCCGTCGACGCCGGCGACCACGACTCGCGGGTGTGGGCGATCCCCGGGTCGAACTTCGCGTCGTACCAGTGGGACGGCAAGCTCGTGTCGTCGGTGGATCCCCTGATGCCCGGTCTTTCGTCGCGACCGTTCGTGGCCCGCGAACAGGTGCCCTATGGCACCTATCCGACGGCGAACCTGCTGAACGCGGCCGACGACCCGTTGCAACAGAACGTCCTGCAACCCACCGCGATCGCGCCGATGGCCCGGTTCCTGTCGGTTGGTGACCTGTTCGTCAGGGCCGACGATCTCGCCTGGACGCGTTACGGCACCGTCCGACCGAACGAGGTGTGGAACATCCTTCGTGGGGCGCCGGGTCTGGGCGAGCCGGAGGTCTTCGGCGGGCTCCACCAACAGCATGCCTCGACGCACTTCCCGATGCTCGACGAGGCGACGCTGGCCATGGGCCCGATGCCCGATGTGCCCCGCCTGGCGCTCGTGCCGGTCTCCGACGCCCCGAGCATCGTCAAGACCGCCTCCGGGGCACACCCGGTGCTGCTCGCCGGCGACGGAAGCGGGCTGGTGTACGCGTCGGGTGCCGGTCTGCTCTCGGGACACGAGTTGGTGCGCTACAGCGGCTCGATGGCCGACGACCCCGCCGAGTTGCGCCGTGAACTCCCCGGTGCCGCGTTGATCCTGACCGACACGAATCGTCGGCGCGGACAGCGCTGGGGAACGATCCAGGACACCTTCGGCGAGACCGAGATGGCCGGGCAGGAACCGCTCGTCGACGATCCGTCGAACAAGCGGATCGACGTGTTCGACGGGGCCGGCGCCGACGGCGGCGACGCCACCCGCACCGTTTCTGTCCAGGAAGGCGGGGTCATCGCCGAAGCCTCGAGTTACGGCAACCCGGTCACCTTCACGCCCGACGTGCGCGCCCTCTATGCGGTCGACTCCTTCGGCGGGCAGGACAACATCAACTCGGCCTGGACGACCGCCGCGTTCGGGCCCGTCCGCGGCGAGCGCCTGCGGCTGCGATTCCCCCACGGGCTGACCAGCGATCACATCACTCTGCTGCAGCCCCAGATCGGTCGACCGAACCGTTGGATCACCAAGATCCGGCTCACCCTCGACAACGGGTTCTCGACGACGCTCGATCTCACCGACGAGTCGAAGAAGACGCCAGGGCAGACGTACACGTTCCCTTCACAGACCTTCCACGAGGCCACCCTCGAGATCGTCGGCGACAACGTGGGCCACCAGTACATCTACCAGACGGCCTCGTCGGTCGGTCTCGCGAACGTGAGCTTCGGCCCGCAGACTCCCCGGGCCACCGAATACATCAGGCTTCCGACCGATCTGCTCACCCACGCCGGCCGGGCGTCGCTCTCCAATCCGCTCGCGCTCGTACTGACCCGGGACCGGATCAACCAGTACAACGCCCTGCGGACCGATCCCGAGCCGTTCCTGTCGCGGATCTGGACGCTGCCGACGAAACGCTCGTTCGGCTTCGCGGGCTCCGCTCACCTCGACCAGCAGGCGCCGCCAGCGGTGATCGACGCGACCCTCGGGATCCCCGACGCCGCCCATGGCGGGGTCACCGTGACCGAGAAGCGTCACCTCACCGGCGCTGCCGATCAACGTGCGACCGCCGCCATCGACGGCGATGCCGGCACCTGGTGGACGAACGGCTTCCAGTCGTCGGTCGGCGACTGGGCCCAGTACCACACGGCGGCACCGGTCAGCTTCGATCACCTGAACCTCGCCGTGGTCACCGACAAGCGTCACTCGGTTCCGACGCGGCTGCGGGTCACCGTCGACGGCGAGTCGGTTCTGGTACAGCTGCCGAAGCTGACCCAGTCGACCGAACCGGGAACCGTCACGAAGGTGCGCGTCGCCCTGCCCCGAACGATGACGGGGTCGAAGGTCCGGTTCACGATCTCGGGTGAACGCAAGCAGCTCACGAGGGACTGGTATTCGGACAGCCCGGTCGCGATGCCGGTGTCGATCGCGGAGTGGGGCGTCCCCGGACTCGCGGTCACGCCGCCCTCGAGCGACGACGCGCTTCCCGGCGGCTGCCGTTCGGACCTCGCGCTCGTCGACGACAAGCCGGTCGATCTGCGCATCGGCGGCACGGTCGGCGATGCGCTCGACGGCAAGACGCTGACGGTTCGCCAATGCGGGGCCGCCGCGCGCACCGGCGTGACCATGGACGCGGGCCAGCACAAACTGGTGACCACGGCAGGTCTGGTCGCCGGCTACAACATCGACCAACTGGTTCTTCGCTCCGCTGCCGGTGGCGCCGCAGATCATTCGACCGGCACGATGGTGCCACGAGCCGCCACCATCGGCCCCCGGGTCACCGTGAACGACCAGGGCCGGACGTCGTACGATTTGACGGTCACCGGAGCCGACGAGAAGTTCTGGCTGGTGCTGGCACAGTCCCAGAGCGACGGCTGGCATGCGACCGTCGACGGCAAACCGCTGGGGTCGTCGGTCCTGGTGAACGGTTTTTCGAACGGGTGGCAGATCACGCCGTCCAAGAGCGGCACGATGCACGTCACCCTCACCTGGACACCGCAACGGGTCGTGTGGATCGCGATTCTCATCTCGGCGATCGCCATGGTCCTGTGCCTGGCCCTGGCCCTGCGACCGGTGTTCCGCCGCCGCATGGTCCCACTGGCCGACGAGGACGCACAGCCCCGTTCCGGAAGAGCCGCGGAGAGCGTTCCGCTCCCGTTCGACTGGCGCTCGGCCATGGAGTACCGCGGGGGAGAGCCCAAGACAGGGGTCGCGATCGCAGTCGGCGTCGGCGCGGCCGTCGTCGCCGGCGCGGTCGCCGGTTGGTGGACGGCACCGATCATCGGAGCCGTGACGCTGGTCTGCATGCGGTTCCGCCGGGCCCGACCGCTGTTGACCCTGGGCGCACCGGCCTGCATGCTCCTGGTGCTCGCCTACTCGGTGGCCTTCGTGGCCTTCCGCAACACGTACCTGCGCTTCGGCTGGCCATCGTGGTTCTCGCGTATCGCGCCGCTCGGTTGGTTCGCCGTGTTCGCGCTCGTTCTCGATGTGGTCGTCGGTCGGTTCTGGCTCCGGCGCTGGTGGGCTTCGTCGGAATCCGACGACTGAGACACCGATGATCTGACGCCGCGTCAGCTCGCTGCGCGCGGATCGGCCATGATGGTGGGCACCGCTGGGCCCGCAACGTGGCGCCGGGGCGCCACCTCGACCACGTCGCCGGATCAGATGGTTCGCCGTTTCAGCCAGTCCGCCGTTTCAGACACACGGAGTGCATCGATGGATCAGACCGCAGTCGACCGATTCCAGTTCGTCGGCCAGGACATCGACTGGATGCTCAGGCGTTGGTCGGTGACCCGTCCCGACCACCCCTTCCTGATCTGGGAACCGCACTCCGGCGACACCGAGACCTGGACCTATGCCCGCTTCGTCGACGACGTCGACCGGGTCGCCGCCGGCCTGCACGCACGTGGGGTGACCAAGGGCGACAAGGTCCTGATCCACGCCGACAACTGCCCCGAGGCCGTGATCTCCTGGTACGCATGCGCCCGACTCGGCGCCGTCGGGGTGACGACCAACACCAAGAGCGTCGCCGCCGAGGTGGCCTACTTCGCGTCGCACAGTCGTGCGGTGGGGGTGATCACCCAGCCGCAGTACGCGGCGCTGATCGACGAGGCGTGCGAGGGCATGCGCTTCGTCGTGGTGACCGCGGACGACTCCGGCGAGGCGCCCGCCGCCGACGCCCCGGTACCCGACCGGGAATCGTTCGCGGCGCTCGCCGGCGACCCGGCGACCCTGCCCGACGTCGAGATCGACGCCCTCACTCCCGCAGGCATCCTCTTCACCTCGGGAACGACCTCGCGCCCCAAGGCGGTCGTGCACACCCACGGCAATGCGCTCTGGGCGGCACGGCAGGGGCCGATCAACGTCGACATGGGTCCCGACGACGTCTACCTCATCTACTTGCCGTTCTTCCACGTCAACGCCCAGAGTTGGTCGATCTGGACCGCCCTCGGCGTCGGGGGCACCGTGGTGTTGCAGCCGAAGTTCTCGGCGATTCGGTTCTGGGAGGTCATCGCCAGACACTCAGTGACGCACCTGTCGCTCATCCCGTTCGTGTTCAAGGCGGTCGCCGACCAGCCGGTACCCGAGCACACCGTGAAGGTCGGGGCTTTCGGACTGGTGATGCCGGTGCTGGAGGACTGGCTGGGAATGCGCGTCACCGCATCGTGGGGGATGACCGAGACGGTCACCCATGCGACCACCACGCGTCCGCACGAGCCCTATCCCGACATGTCGATGGGCAAACCCACGCCCGGGTACGAGTTCGCGATCGTCGATCCCGACACGGGCGAGGTCGTACCCGACGGCGAGATCGGTGAGCTGTGGGTGCGGGGCACCCGCGGGATCCAGTTGTTCCTGGAGTACTTCGACAACCCCGAGGCGAACGCCGCGGCCTTCACCGACGACGGCTGGCTGCGCACCGGTGATCGGGTCCGCATGGGGGAGGAGGGCAACTTCTTCTACTGCGACCGCGACAAGGACGCGCTGAAGGTCGGAGGCGAGAACGTCTCGGCCCGCGAAGTCGAGGACGTGATCCGCCAGGTTCCCGGTCTCGACGACATCGCGGTGGTCGCGAAGTCCCACGAGATGCTCGACATGGTGCCGGTCGCCTTCGTGATACGCGGGCCGTTCGCGGAAGGAACCGACGACGAACTCGAGACGCGCATCATCGAGCACTGCGCCGAGAACCTGTCGAAGTTCAAAGTGCCCCGGGCGGTGTACGTGGTCGACGAGTTCCCCGAGGCGACCATCGGCAAGGTCGCCAAGAACCGTCTCCGTGAGCTGGCCGACGCCGCCCCGGCAGTCGACTGACCGGCCGGGAGCGAACGTGACTCGCCGACGCCCGAGCTTCGAGCAACGCCTGGCCGGCCAGCGCTTCCTCAACCGGTCGCTGCTCGGGGCCCTGAACACGGTGAACGGTCACCGACCGTTCAGTCGTGAGGGTCGGACCGGAGTGCTGACGTTCTTTCCGTCGTGGCTGACGTCGGAACTGCCGCTGCATGCGATCGCCTGGCAGGCGCTGGCGACCACGCTGCACCTCCGGCGTGGGGCGCTGCGGAGCAGAGCAGGCCGTCTCGGCCTGGCCGTGGACGCGGCGTCCTGGTACGGCCTCTACCGACTCTGGGCGCAGGGCATGGCGTCGCAGTCGGTGTACGAGCAGGCGTTGGCCGAGGGGCTCGGCGACGAGGTGCGTGAGGTGACCGTGCCGGCGGGTCTGGCACCAGCAATTCGCCGCCGCAAGATCGTGCTCGGGCCGACCGACTACCCCCGTCGTCGCTGGGTCCACGACGCGACCGTCAGCTATGGCGAGTTCGGTCGGCGCAACCAACTCGACATCTGGCGCGGACCCGACCTGAAGCCCGGTGATCGGGCGCCGGTGTTGTTGCAGGTGCATGGCGGCGCCTGGATCATCGGCAACAAGGACCAACAGGGCATGCCGCTCATGGAGCGGCTCGCCGGGCACGGCTGGGTGTGCGTGTCGATCAACTACCGGCTCAGCCCCCGGGCGAAGTGGCCGGCCCACATCGTCGACGTGAAGCGGGCACTCGGGTGGATCAAGCAGCACATCGCCGAGTACGGCGGCGACCCGGACTTCGTCGCGATCACCGGTGGCTCGGCGGGAGGTCACCTGTGTTCGCTCGCGGCGCTCACCGCGAACGAACCCGAGTTCCAGCCCGGCTTCGAAGACGTCGACACCTCGGTGGCCTGCGCGGTGCCCTTCTACGGCGTGTACGACTTCACCAATCGTGACGGCACCGGCCGTGCCGACATGGGCGACATGCTGACCCGACTGGTCATGGGCGTGTCGCCGACCGATGCGCCCGAACTGTGGGATCACGCCTCGTCGATGAGCTGGGTCGACCACGATGCGCCGCCGTTCATGGTGCTGCACGGCACCAACGACTGTCTCGTCCCCGTGGAGCAGGCACGGGCGTTCGTCGCGCTGCTTCGGAAGGCGTCCTCCGAACCGGTCGTCTACGCCGAGCTTCCCGGCGCCCAGCACGCATTCGACGTTTTCGCCTCTCCGCGGAGTCTGTTCGCGGTCGACGCGGTCGAGCGCTTCCTGGCCGTCGTCCACGAGCGTCATCGTCGTTCGGTCGACGCCGACCGCCCGTGACGACTCGGCTCGACGCGGCCGCTGCCGCGGCTCTGGTGCACGACCGCGACGTCCTCGGGATCCCGCTCGGACCGGGACATCCCAACGCTTTTCTCCATGCCCTGGGAGCACGCGAATCATTCGACGACCTGCTCGTCACCGGCGCACTGCTCACCGACTTCTACGAGTTGTTCGGTCGCCCCGGCGTGCGGTACATCAGTGGCTTCTACGGGCCCATCGAACGGATGCTCGCGGCCGGAGGCGGCGCCGTCGAATTCGTGCCGGCCGACTTCCGCCGGTTCGCTCCGGTCCTCGAAGGGGTCGCGCCACGCGTCATGGCCACGAGTGCCGCGCCGCCCGACGCGGAGGGCTACTGCTCGTTGTCGCTGCATGCCGGCGCCACCATCGGCGAGCTGCATCGGGCGGCCAGGGATCCGGCACGGATCCTCGTGGTCGAGGTGAGCCCTCGCTTTCCACGGACGATCGGGCTGTTGCCCGAGTACCCGCATCGCATCCACGTCGACGACATCGACGTGCTCGTCGAATCCGACGCGGGCCCGTTCGCACTCGATGACGTCCCGGCCACCGACGTCGATCGGACGATCGCCGAGCACGTCGCCCGGTTCGTGCCCGACGGAGCGACGCTGCAGACGGGGATCGGCGGCATCCCGGGCACGGTCGTGTCGCTCCTCGCCGAAGGCGACGGGGGTGGGTACGGCATCCACTCGGAGATGTTCACGACCGGTTTGATGCGCCTCCACCGTGCCGGCAAGGTCACGAACGACCGCAAGGGCATCTTCCCGGGATTCTCGGTGACGACCTTCGCGTTGGGAGCGCCCGAGCTCTACGACTGGCTCGATGGCAATCCCGACGTGCGGTTCCTTCCCGTCGACGTCGTGAACTCGCCCGATACGATCAGCGCGAACGTCGACATGGTGTCGATCAACGGCGCCCTGGCGGTCGACCTGGCCGGTCAGGCCGTCGCCGACACACTGGACGGTCGCCAATTCTCCGGCATCGGTGGACACGAGGACTTCGTCGCATCGTCGGGACTGCAACTCGAGGACCGTTCGTTGATCTGCCTGCGCTCCACCACCACGGTCGCCGGCGAGATGCGCTCACGGATCACGGCGCGTTTCGACGCCGGAGCCATCATCACCACGCCGCGCCACCAACTCGATGTGGTCATCACCGAGTACGGGGCTGCAGAGCTCAGAGGACGCACGGTCCGGGAGCGGGCCGTCGCCCTGGCGCGGATCGCGCACCCCGACTTCCGGTCCGAACTGCTGGCCGAGGCCGAGGTGTGGCCGCCTGGCTGATCGGCCCGGTGCCGTGATCGTCCGCTCGGGTCGGTAGGGTGAGACGTCCGTCTGGCGGCGTGGCCGAGTGGCTTAGGCAAGGGCCTGCAAAGCCCTGTACACCGGTTCGATTCCGGTCGCCGCCTCGAAGAAGCCGGTCTGGGCGGCCCTTGCACAAGCGGCCGCCCAGACCGGCTCGCAACGACCGATCGGAGACGTGATGGCTGCCACCGACTACGAAGGCGACGTCGCCGTGATCACCGGTGCCGCGCACGGGATCGGCGCCGCCGTGGCCCGCAAACTCGCGTCGCTCGGTGCCAGGGTGGTGGTCGCCGACCTCGACGTGGATGCCGGATCCGCCGTGGCCTCCGACGTCGACGGGATCTTCGTCGAGACCGATGTCCGGGATCTGGACGCGAACGTGGCACTGATGCAGCGCGCGCTCGACGCCCATGGCCGAATCGATCTGGTCCACCTGAACGCGGGCATACCCAGCGGTACCGGCTTCGGGGCCGGCTTCGACGTCGAGATCTACCGCCGCGCGATGGCGGTCAACCTCGACGGGGTGGTGTTCGGGGTGCAGGCCGCGATCGACGCCCTCGTCGCACAGGGCTCGGGTCAGATCGTGGCGACCGCATCGATGGCGGGGCTCACCCCGGTGCCCTTCGACCCGGTCTACGGCGCCAACAAGGCCGCGGTCGTGTCGCTCGTGCGTTCACTCGGGGGCCTGTACGCCGATGCCGGCGTGCGGGTCAACGCCCTGTGCCCGTCGTTCGCCGACACCGACATCATCACCGACATCCGCCAGTTCCTGGTCGACACCCGTTTCCCCATCCTCGACGTCGACGACGTGATCGACGCGTTCATGGCGATCGTCGGTGGAACGGGAACCGGCGAATGCTGGTACGTCGTGCCCGGGCGCGCGAGCGAACCGTTCACGTTCCGGAACGTACCGGGCCCGCGCACCGCGTGAACCGACCGTTCCGCGTCCCGCGTCTGGCACGATGGAAGCAGCCAGTTCCCTCCTGACCCCGCGAGGAGCCATCCATGGCCGAGAAAGTGTGTGCGAACTGTGGTGCGGAGGTGCCCGCGGCGGCCATCTTCTGTACGCAGTGCGGCAGTAGGGACCTGCACGAAGCACCGTCGCCGCCCCGGTCCGAGGACCCACCCCCGCCGCCTGCGTCCGCGCCCGATGCTCCCACGGTTCCGGTGACCGACACCCAAGAGACGCCGTCGTACGCCGCACCGTTCGGCGAGGAGGCCGCGCGCCGCCCGGAACCCGCCGATGCGCCCACGATGGCGGAGACATCGGTCGTGGACGATCCCACGTCGGTCTATGCGGCGCCTCCGCCCCCGACTGCTCCGGTTCCGGCCACGCCAACCTGGGACCAGCCGACCGCGGCCCAGCCTCCGGCGCCGACCCCGGCGCCGCCTCCCACGCAGATCCAGTCCCCGACCCCGACGCCGGCCCCGCCCCGGACCGGCACGCCGACGCCCGCGCCGACGGCCGACCGAGGCGGCAGACTCGGCGCGGCTCTCGTCGCGATCGGTGGGGCGGCGGCGATCGTCGGCGCGTTCCTGGAGTGGATGAAGATCACCCCCGACTGGGCCGACGCGGTGTCGCTCAGTGGTTGGACGCTGACCGACGATGCGAAAGTCGTCGTCGTGGTCGGCGCGATCGTCGTCGTCGCGGCCGTCGTGGTGCTGGGCGGCAGCCTGCGCGGCCCGATGCGCGTGCTCGCCGCGGTGGGGGGCATCGTGCTCCTCGGACTGGGCGCCTACGACACCTATGACATCCTCCGGGAACTCCCCGATGCGCTCGCCGCTGCGGGGGTCTCCGGCGCCGAGATCGCCGCCCCGCAGATCGGACTCGTTCTCGTGCTCGTCGGCGGTGCGCTGGCGCTCCTCGGCGCGTTGGCGATGACGAGGCCCCGCGAGCCGGCTGTGGCGCCGGATCCCCACGGCGCACCGGGTCCCCGGCCAGCGACGGCCGGCGGACCGTATCCCGGATCTGTGAGCTCGCCACCTGCGGGTGGGTATGCCCCACCGTCGGCGGGAGCCGAGCCCTACGGTGGCACGACGGGCGGGTACGGGACGCCGCCGGGGGGCTATGGGCCGCCCAGCGCTTCGAACCCGCCGCCCACTGCGCCGTTCGGTCGGGAGTGGTCCTGAGACGGGTCCGAGAGGCGTCGTGAACGGGCGCGACGCGAACTGGAACAAGTTTCAGTTCTGCGCGAGATGAAGCGGTAGGGTGCAGCCATGACGGAAATTCCCAAGATCGTCTCGGTCGACGACCACGTGGTCGAACCGCCGAACGTGTGGGTCGATCGGCTGCCTGCGAAGTACGCCGACGTCGGTCCCCGGATCGTGCGCCGTCCGGCGAAGGAGATCTCGTTCGTCGGCGGCAAGTTCACCGCGATCATCGGCGAGAACGGTGACGACGGGCCGATCGCCGACTGGTGGCTTTACGAGGATCTGGTCCGCCCACTGGT
>Ga0182738_1007862_pt1 | contig 10727 bp, 10 predicted proteins | sample eDN5th30CBELigMG_FD_128876 | JGI IMG/M metagenome (GOLD analysis project Ga0182738, IMG submission 128876) | Enriched Miracle-Growth compost microbial communities from Emeryville, California, USA - eDNA 5th pass 30_C BE-Lig MG (version 2)... ... | reverse complement strand
TCGCAGACGATAAAGGATCAGCTGGAACAGATATGACATTCTTTGATTTCCCAGGTATTCCAAAAGGAACTCATGGAACAAACGAAATATACAAAACAGCATTTCGTGTGCCTACAGATGCAGCATTAGAATATTGGGTGAAACGTTTTGACAAATATGAAGTAAAGCATACGGGCATTAAAGAAGTTTTTGGTAAGAAAACAATTTCATTTGTTGATTTTGATGACCAACAATATATGTTAGTTTCTGATGAATTTAATGAAGGCGTTGCATCAGGTACGCCATGGCAAAATGGTCCTGTACCTTTAGAGTTTGCTATTACAGGGTTAGGACCTATTCATATCCGCATCGCACAATTTGATTATTTTAAAGAAGTGTTAGAAAAAGTAATGCTAATGCGAGAAATTGCAAAAGAAGATTCACTTCACTTATTCGAAGTAGGTGAGGGTGGTAATGGAGCGCAAGTGATTGTAGAACATAATACGGTTTTACCAAATGGGCGCCAAGGCTTTGGTACAGTACATCATACAGCATTCCGTGTAGAAGATACAAAAGTATTATATGAATGGATTGATCGTATGCAAAGCTTTGGTTTTGGTACGTCAGGTTATGTAGATCGCTTCTTCTTCGAATCACTATATGCACGTGTTGCACCTGGTATTTTATTCGAATGGGCTACGGATGGCCCTGGATTTATGGGTGACGAACCGTATGAAACAGTGGGTGAAATTTTATCCTTACCTCCTTTCTTAGAGCCTAAACGCGAACAAATAGAAAAACTAGTACGACCAATTGATACAGTGAGAAGTACACTGACAATTGAGAAAGAATACTTATAAAAATCATAAATGGACTCCATTCATTTTGTTGAATAGAGTCCATTTTTTATAGAAATTTATCTAAATCACCTATAGATGTTTAACACTACCAAATAATTTTGATTGTTGAACAAGTTAAACATTTAATGAAGGAAATAGTATCGTCACTCGGAAGATTGTTCCGTTAATGTACGTTGCCGCTGCTTTTATAGCCGAAATAGTGGAATAATTTTCCGTTAACTTCTGAAAAAAGCCAAATTTCATTAATATCGGTAACATAAGGGAAAAAACTTCCGCTTTTTTAATGGAAATCTCGATATTTTTATATTTAAGGAAGATTGTCATCTTTTCGGAAATAATAGTCTATATAAAAAATTTAGTGGCAATTTTATCTTGTTTTTAGTCTTTAAAAATACTAAAGTCGTTAAGAGAAGGAAAATTTATGTAGAAGAATAAATTAAAGAGGTGAAATAAATGCTTTCAATTAATCCAAAAGACAATTCAGAAAGAGAAAATTATAAACTATTAATTGGAACGATCATTCCAAGACCAATAGCTTTCATCACAACAAAATCAGATAATGGTATTGTCAACGCTGCACCATTTAGCTTTTTTAATATCGTTTCGTCTAACCCACCGATGCTATCTGTTTCGGTACAAAGAAAAGGTGGGCAACTTAAAGACACGGCAAGAAATATATATGAGAATCATGAGTTTGTGGTTCATATTGTAGATAGTGAAAATGTAGAAAAAATTAATGAAACAGCCGCATCACTACCACCAACTGAAAGTGAATTAGAATTAGCTAAACTAACTCAAGTGGAAAGTGAAATGGTTAGCGTGCCAGGAGTTAAAGAGGCAAAAGTACGTTTTGAATGTAAATTAGTACATGCGACTTCCCTTGGCGGCCAAGAAGATCAACCAGGTTGTGATCTGTTTGTTGGTGAAATTGTTCAATACCATATTGACGAAAAGATTTATGATGGTAAGTACATTAATCCTATAGAGTTAGATGCAATCAGTCGTTTAGCTGGAAACGATTATGCAAAAATAGGTGAAATTTTTACTTTAGAACGACCTAAATAACTATTTAATAATTGAAATTTTCGAGGTGTCTCAATAATCGTGAGACACCTTTTGTTGTTTTACCGAAATTAACTTTTACATTTAATGGTGGATCGTAATTTAAAATTTAAAAGTAATTGGATTGATTTTAAGCAAATGTACACTATAAGGAGTAGTATTTATAATAACTAATAAGGAATGGTTATCATGGGAAAATCCCAAACTGCAATGTTGATTATATTACGAACATTTGATGAACCGCCAGAAAAATTATTTGAAGCTTGGATTAATCCAGATATTATGAAAAAGTGGTTTTTTACATCAGAATTAACGAATATATATACGATGAGCGAGCCTAAAGTTGGTGGTACTTTTGAAATACTCGATTTTCACGATGAGGAAGACTATTACGTATTAGGTAAGTATAAAGAAATCGACCCACCAAAAAAATTACGATTTACTTTTAAAATGCCTCATATTAATGACGCAGAGGATGTTATTGAAATACAAATAAAGCCATATGAATCTGGTTGTAAAATGACTTTTATACAGGAAATCAAGATCCCTACAGAGGTAGGATTGACAGAGGAAGAAATTGAATCGAAACTAAAAGAATATCATGACCAAACCGAAGAAGGTTGGGGTTATATATTTGATGAATTAAGTAAAGTACTTAAAACAATGAGAGAAGTAAGTTTTTATGAAAAAATGTTAGGACAAGGTGATTTAAGTAATGATTATTTTAACAGCAATTCTAATCATGAAAGGAACGTATAACGTAACAAATCGAAATTATATAAGTCTTCCATAAATTTGGAGGACTTTTTATTTTTCACCATAACTACGATACTATTATTTCTATAAATTATAGTTATATCACTCTGTTTGTTCAAGGGAGTCAATGAATACAGTTTAATGCTTTATTTTACATAATCCTTTATAATAAGATATATATAACGTTGATATTATTGATGTTGTAAGTTAATAATCGTTAATTTACACGTTAAAACAATAGTTAACTGAAAGAGAAGGAAAAAACATGAGTCATTTAATCGTATCAAATTTAACGAAAACTGTGGGAGACAAAACTCTCTTTAAAAATATCGAATTTACTATATATGAAGGAGAACGTGCTGGGTTAATCGGCATTAACGGTACAGGGAAATCTACTTTATTATCGATTCTCGCAGGAATTCAAGAAGCTGATTCAATCGAATTGGATCACCCAAATAAATATCGTGTGGCTTACTTACCACAAGAGCCTCAATTTAATGAAGGAGAAACTGTATTACAAGCAGTATTCTCTGGTGATTCACCAATTTTGCAATTGAACCGTGAATACGAAGAAACAGTTACGCAGCTATCAAAAAATCCTGAGTCAGAAGAGTTACAAAATAAATTATTTAGACTACAACAACAAATGGACAATGAGAAGGCATGGGATGTGAACGCACTAGCTAAACAATCACTTACAAAACTAGGGATTGATATGTATGATGCGATTGTTTCAAGCCTATCAGGTGGACAACAAAAACGGGTGGCCCTTGCAAAAGTACTAATTGAACCTGCTGATCTTTATTTATTAGATGAACCTACCAACCATTTAGACGTTCAGTCAACTGAGTGGCTACAAGAGATGGTCACACGTTTAAAAGGTGCAGTTATTTTCATCACCCATGACCGTTACTTTTTAGATGAAATCTCCACACATATCTATGAGCTTGCTGATCAAACCCTGTATCGTCATACAGGGAATTATGCAGACTACCTAGAAGCACGTGCTATTCGCGAGGAAATGCGTGCTGCAACACAAGATAAATTACGAAATCGTTATCGTTCAGAATTGAAATGGATCCGACGAGGAGCAAAAGCACGCACAACGAAACAAAAAGCTAGAATTCAACGTTTTGAGCAATTAGATGATCAAATTGATCGCAACACCGATGATGCAAACTTAGAATTATCTTTGGCAACGACAAGACTAGGAAAGAAAGTTATTGAAGGTGAACATCTATCAAAAACTTTTGCTGATCGTGTGATCCTTGAAGATTTTAACTTTTTACTTCAACAAGGAGATCGTATTGGTATTATTGGGGCCAATGGTTATGGCAAATCGACCTTGTTAAATATCGTTGCTGGAGAATTACAGCCTGATGAAGGTGAGGTAATTGTTGGGTCAACCGTTAAACTAGCACATTTCAAACAAGTGTTGCCAAAAATGAATGAAAACGAACGTATGATTGAGTACATTCGTGAAGCATCAAATGATATTACGGATGCGGAAGGTGTACGATATTCTGCTGCTCAAATGCTAGAAAGATTTTTATTCCCATTACATACCCATGGAACTCCGATTGGAAAGTTATCTGGTGGAGAAAGAAAACGTCTGCATTTATTGCGTTTATTAATGGAACAGCCAAATGTTCTGTTACTGGATGAGCCTACAAATGATTTAGATATTGAAACACTTGGTGTACTAGAGGACTTTATTGAGCATTTCCCAGGTGTCGTAATGACCATTTCCCACGACCGATTCTTCCTAGACCGAATCGCAAAAAAACTTTGGATTTTAGATGGTCAAGGGAATGTGAATGAAAGTTTAGATATCTATAGTGACTATTTAGAAAAACATGCACTTGCCCAAAAAATAGAAGCAAAAGAGGAAAAAGTTGAAAAACAACCAAAGCCTCAAAAAACAAAAAGTGAAAAGAAAAAGCTAACATTTAAAGAACAAAAAGAATGGGAAACAATTGGTGACCAAATTGCTAAAGTGGAAGATGACATTATGACTACAGAGGATGAAATTTCCACTGCTGGTTCTGACTTTACAAAACTTCAGCAATTAACAGTTAAACTAGATGAGTTAAATACGGAGTATGAACGTTTAATTGAAAGATGGTCTTACTTAGAAGAAATTGTAAAAGGATAGGATGAACTGATTATGAAAATTGTAACAATCGAACCGACTCCAAGCCCAAACTCAATGAAAGTTGTCATTGATGAGGAATTACCTTTTGGTAAAAGTTTTAATTATACAAAAGATAATGTAGATGAAGCACCGGAAGAAATTAAAGCCATTTTACATATTGAAGGAGTAAAAGGGGTTTATCATGTTGCGGACTTTTTAGCCATTGAACGAAATGCAAAATTCAGTTGGGAAAATATTTTATCAAGTGTACGTACTGCATTAGGTGAAAAAGGGGAAGTAAATGGGCAAGAAGAGCCACAAGCAGTTGACCATTATGGTGAAGTATTTGTTCATGTCCAAATGTTTAGAGGCATCCCTCTGCAAGTTAAAGTATTTGATTCATCTTCTGAACACCGTATTTCAACAGGAGAGCGTTTTGTACAAGCCTTCCAATCCGTTGAAGTCAACAAATTTGATGACAACTATATTTTAGAGCGAAAATGGGTTGACTTCGGTGTACGTTATGGAGACAAAGAGGAAATTGCCCAAAATATTTTACAAGAAATCGATGCAACTTATCCGGAAGAACGTATTACTAATATCGTCGAAGCAGCGAATACAAAAAAATCCGTTACGGTTGAACGGAAAAAAATTACAGTAGAAGAGTTCGATGTAGAAGATTGGCATACAAGATTCCAATTACTTGATCAAATACCAGACCCAGAACTTGATGATCTCCCACTTTTAGAAAAAGCGCTAGCAGATGAGCAAATGTCCATACGACGCCTAGCAACTGTGTACTTAGGTATGATTGAGGATGAAAAAGTGGTACCATTACTTTCTCGCGCATTAAAAGATAAAAGTGCTGCCGTTCGTCGTACAGCAGGAGACTGTATGAGTGACTTAGGTTTTGTAGAATTTGAGCCGGTCATGATAGAGGCATTAAAAGATAAGAACAAACTTGTTCGCTGGCGCGCGGCGATGTTTTTATATGAAACAGGAACAGAACAATCATTACCTGCCCTTTATAAAGCAGAAAATGATAAAGAATTTGAAGTAAAACTACAAGTAAAAATGGCGATTGCCCGTATTGAACAGGGTGAAGAAGCGAAAGGTTCTGTTTGGAAACAAATGACGGAATCTAGATAATCGAATAGGAGGGAGTGATTAACTCCCGACCTCTCACACCACTCGTACGTAAGGATCCGTATACGGCGGTTCAATTAAGATGAATACCGCAAGGTTTCATAACGAGCTTGTAGACTTTTCAACCCTTGGCTACTCCAATATGAGTTGCCAAGGGTTTTGTGTAATATTGGACTATTCGATACTCGCCAATAACTCTTGCGAGTATTCCCCCATTCATAGGCTTTCCAGTCTGGTACACCTAGACGTACGAGATTACGTATCTTTGTCTTTGGTTCCTTCCAATTCTTCCATAAGCACATTCGCAGCCTTCTTCGAATCCATCCATCAAGCTTTTCATAAATTGACTTCGTATCTGCTAGTGCAAAATATCCACACCAACCAATTAAATATTGATTTAACTTCTGAATACGATATTCCATTGGGTAAGGCATCTTACGAGATGTGATATTACGCACTTTGTTCTTCATTCGTTTAAGACTTTGTTTCGCGATTCGAACCTTTGGTTCCTTATTAGAAGTGAAACTAAATCCTAGGAACTTCCGTTTCCATGGTCTATCTATAGCGGATTTCTCTTCGTTTACTTTCAGGCGTAATTTCTTTTCAATGAAATTTCGGATACTTGCCATGACTCGTTCCCCTGCACGTTTTGTTTTTACATAGATGTTACAATTATCTGTGTAACGTACAAACTTATGACCACGCTTTTCAAGCTCTTTATCCAATTCATCTAATACAATATTTGATAACAGAGGACTTAATGGGCAACCTTGAGGGGTTCCTTCTTCTAATGGCTTAACTAATCCATCATTCATGACTCCTGATTGTAAATATCTTCTTATTAGTTTTAATAGAGTTTTATCCGTAATTCTTTTCGCTAATGTGCTCATTAATGGGTCATGATTTACCTTATCAAAGAACTTTTCTAAATCCATATCTACAAACCAACGATACCCCTTCCTTGATGTAACCTTTCGCTTCTCTGATAGCGTCGTGGGCACTCCGATTAGGTCGGAATCCATAGCTATGTTGTGAAAACGTCGGGTCATATATTTGGGATAATACTTGGGCAATGGCTTGTTGAATAAATCTATCTGTCACGGTAGGAATTCCTAGTAATCGCATGCCGCCGTCAGGTTTCGGGATTTCAACTCGACGTACTGGTTGTGGTATATAGGTTCCTTTGAGAATTTGCTCCTTTATTGTGAGCCAATTTTCGACTATGTGCTGGCGTAGGTTTTGTACGGGCATCATATCTACTCCGTGACTTCCTTTGTTCTTTTCCACTCATTTAAGTACTTGAAGCATATTTTCTCGTGATAGAATTTGACTCATTAACATCTTGTATGATTCCTCCGTGAATAGTTTATCTTCTTATGCCAGGGTTAAAAAGGGATTAGAAGCATTTTACCGCAAGGTAGAAGTAGCCAATATTCCATCATTTATAAAACGTATCCAAACACTAAAAAACTGGCAGGTAGAAATCTTGAACAGTTTTGTATTTAATTATTCAAATGGATTTTTAGAAGGCATTAACAATAAATCAAAAGTGCTCAAGCGAAATGCATATGGATTCCGCAAATACGAGCACTTTAAAGCAAAAATATTATTAGGGCACATGTATAGAGAAATAGGATTGTATGTTGGGTGAGAGTCTGAAGTGAGACGCGACCCACCCGCCCATCCATTTCTTTCTCGCTACGCTTCGAAAGAAATGGATGGGCAGGAAAAGGTAAATCTAATACTCGAATTCTTTTGTTCTCTCAAGGGTTACCCCAATATTTGACAAAGGACAATAAAATTCCTTATTCACACCTTTTTTGGAGATTTTTCAAAAAAGCCAAACAAAAGACAAATGCACAAGCAAAATGCTTTGATTTAAATATAAATATAGTATCTCTTACAAAAGAAGTTTTTAGTTATGGGTAGAATTTATAGAAAAGCCAGCAATTTTTGTCCTCATTGTTGTGACAGTTCTAAAGGTCAAAAGGGTGAACGAGGTCCGCAAGGTCCGCAAGGTCCAATCGGCCCAGTAGGACCACAGGGAGCAATCGGTCCCCAAGGCCCAGCCGGCCCAGCGGGAGCGCAAGGAGAACCGGGCCCAGCAGGACCACAGGGAGCAATCGGTCCTCAAGGCCCAGTGGGACCACAAGGCGAACAAGGGCCTGCTGGACCTCAAGGTGAGACTGGACCTCAGGGACCTCAAGGAGCTCAGGGACTTCAGGGACCTCAAGGTGAGACTGGAGCCATTGGACCTCAAGGTGAGACTGGACCTCAGGGACCTCAAGGAGCTCAGGGACTTCAGGGACCGCAAGGACCTCAAGGTGAGACTGGAGCCATTGGACCTCAGGGACCTCAAGGACCTGCAGGAGGAGTAATAGACTTTGCAGACTTTTATGCGTTGATGCCCCCTGATAATGACTCAACAGTTGCAGCAGGTGGAGACGTAGATTTTCCGCGAAATGGGCCTTCTAGTGGGGGTGGGATTTTCCGTACTGGTGCCGATACATTTAACTTGGCTGAAATTGGCACATATCAGGTCTTGTTTCAAGTGAGTGTGACTGAAGCTGGCCAACTGGTTCTAACTCTTGATTCTGGAGCGGGAGCTATTGAATTAGACTATACGGTAGTTGGCCGGGCAACCGGTACTTCTCAGATAGTAGGAATGGCTCTTGTGCAAACGTCAGTCATAAATTCAATACTCACTGTACGAAATCCCGCTGGGAATTCTCCGGCACTAACCATCACTCCTCTCGCTGGAGGAACAAGGCCAGTGTCAGCACACCTTGTAATCACGCGACTCAATTAGACGTGGAAAGTAGAATGATCTAGTCTGTTTTATTATGTTTGAAAGTAGTGATAAAAAACGCTTATCTCTTGTTTATAAAGGTTTGAGTGAATGATATAAAAGCTACGACAATACTTCTTAATGCTAAGCAAAAGGACCTTCTGTACATTGAAGGTCCTTTTCATTTTATTTTCCAGGCATCATTGTTCAAAACTCATTACTATATTTTACTATATTATTAAGGATCCCAAGCTAAGTGATTTTTTAGCGTATTATCTAACTAATGGTTTGAACATCATTTTCAATAACTCGTTAATTAATGATATTTTATTAATTGTACTATAAACATTCATATACAACCACTAGCGTTGCATTAATGTATTGGATACGGCGTTTCAAGAAAGCCGAAGTCCCTTAAGGATTCATTTTTGATTGTCTCTTTCTGTCTAACTGTATAAAACTCCCAAATTGACAGTGCTATCTCTATTAGGGTATTTCCCCTTTTTAAAAAATTATTATTGATACTGTGACTAAAGACCCGCAACGTAAAAGAGCCCCAATTCCATTCTAGAAATGAAAGGGGGCTCGAGAAAACGGTTGTTTCGTAAACTTCCATTTGAGCATGGTTTTTACCTAAGCAGATGTTTACGTAATAGTGATACCTGCGCTTGCATTACCTTCTAACGCAGCAATTACAGTAGTTCCTCTTAGTGTGAATACCATTAGTAAACGATCTCCTACTGCTACCGGTACTGGTGCGAAATTCGACGACGACCCAGAGAATGTTGTTCCTACCGCTACAGCAAGGCCTGTTAGAGATGGAGTTAGATCTACACTTGCGCCTGTTGCAGTGAAGATATCACTTCCAGCTGGTGCACGATAGATTTGAGCATTCACTGTTGCTGTTCCTGTGAAAGCAGCAAGTGCTACTGTTGCAGTGAATGATGCGGAAATCGCTGTTATAGCACCTGTTCGCGGAACTGAAAAAGCTTCACTAAGTAAACCTGTCAAGTCAATCGTAGTACCAGTAAGAGTTATAGGTGTAGCGGGAATGGAAGTACCAAACCCAACCTGAGCACCCGTTGTAACTAATCCACCAGCGACAGAAGCTAAAACTACAGGTACTATACCAGAAGAAAACGCGATAATCGACCCAGTATTAGCTCGCGGGATGATGCAGTCAGCGTCAATAGCAACAAATGGTCCAAGGTTACGGCAATCGATTTGTCCATTATTAGACGGTTGGCAGCAACCGCAGTTTCCAAAATTCGATCTACCAGAATGTGATCTACCAGAACGTGATCTACCACACCCAAAGCATCCATTTGAACTCATATTATCACCTCCTTTCTCTGTTATTCTATTCTGAAGATAACAAGGCGGTTAGGTGATTAACTATGATGATTAAATTTGTTAAATATTTTTTAAGCAATAATAGAGAGTAGGCCTATCAATTGTTGTAGTATTGTTAAATTGATTGAACGTCAGGTAGATTATTGTTTATATATGTAACTTTCGAAACAATGCTATGTGAATGCTATTGTTAACTATACATCTTAGGCAAATGACCATTAAATTCAAAAAAATAGCCACTCTGACAATAAGTCAGAGTGGCTGCTGCAAATTGGGTTAGACTACTTTCTAATTCGTAAAATGTAATTTATATAGATCCTATTTCTAAAGGAATCTATTTTTACCTATATTAATTCTTCCTACGGAAAAACTTCCAGAATGAGAAGCCTTCATTGTTTTTACTACTTTCTTGTTGTATCGTTTCATTAGAAATCGCTGTTAGCTCTTCTTTCTCCTCAATTTCAGGTAAAGTGTGCTCAGTATATACGTACTCTGTTACAGTATCGTTTTTTTCAAGAGCGCTATGAGGTGGGGAAGAAGGATTAGATTCTGGTTGTATCGTTTCATCAGAAATCGATATTAGATCTTCTTTTTCCTCAATTTGATATAAAGTGTGCTCAGTATCGAAGTACTCCGTTTCAGGCTCGTT
>Ga0182738_1007861_pt1 | contig 10727 bp, 10 predicted proteins | sample eDN5th30CBELigMG_FD_128876 | JGI IMG/M metagenome (GOLD analysis project Ga0182738, IMG submission 128876) | Enriched Miracle-Growth compost microbial communities from Emeryville, California, USA - eDNA 5th pass 30_C BE-Lig MG (version 2)... ... | reverse complement strand
TTCCGAAATTATCTGCACATGTTCTGTTGTATTTTAATAAAAATTCTTTTCCTCATTTTTTTTTAATTTATAAAATTCCTTTTTTTGTTGTTGAAAAGAACTTCAAGGTGTGGGTGAATGACTTGAAATAAATTTTCCACAGAGAGAAAATCCATCAATGAAGGTTATTTTTTCATTTTTGAAAATATTTAATCGTAATTTAAAAATAATTTAACTTACTTCTGAATTCAAGTTAGGTGAATTAAGCTATTAAAAACAAGATTTGCTCTCTCAATAGGATCTCTCATTTTTCCCTATTTTTTCTTTTAAAAATGTTTCTAAAAATTTATCCAATGCTCCTAACAAATTCTCTAATTTCATTCCAAAACTTCTCTTCAACATGAAGGTCAATGAGTCTCCAAAAATAGCAAAATTTTAAATCTTCCGCAAAAATATCTGTCTTGGATTTATCATATTTCCTCATATTTTACCATCCCAATTTTCATGACTTCGGTCAATCTTCTAATTTCTATTGAGAACAAAGGAAACCGCTCAAGAAACACTTGTTTCTTGAAAGATAAAAAGATGGTCAAAATTATGATATTATCATTCTAACTAATATACTCTCGAAAACTTTTCTCTATTCCTTGAAAATCATTTTCATTATCAATATCTTCAAGTTTCAAGTCATTATTGCCTCTTTATATTGATTTAAACTACATAGAATAAATGTAAAATATATTATTTTGCTATTCATCCAAAAATCCCTTTCTAAAAAATTCAAAGAACCTCTAAATCCTCTTCTTTCCAACAAAGAGAACCAGATATTCCTATTCTTCTCTAAATCTCTTTTCCCCCTTTTTTACAACTTCAAATTTCGACAAATTAGATTTTCTATGAGCAAAAAATCTCACCTAGAATTTTTTTCTGACATTATTATACCAAAATACAGATTGAACATTCTTCATCACCCCAGAACTACCAAAATACCTGACTTTTTCTGACAGATCCAGCGCCAAAAAATTCAGGTAAAATGAAAATATATAATGTTGAGAAAATATGAGAAAAGTGAGATTTGAACAAGTTTGATAGGAATATGTTGATAGACTGAAGGATAGCTAACCACTCAGGGAAAGTTTGAATGGTCTAGTGAAATTAGATAGTTCAAGGTTAGAAAAGTAAAAATGAAGATTGATGTGTGAAGCCAAAAGTTAAAATAGCTCCTCAAGTAATTTAGAAAAAAATTAAATATAAAACATAAAGCCAATCATTTCAAAAGGTCAGGATGCAAGCTGCTCAAACTATTTCCGATAAGGTTAAGGAAGCTAGAGAAAGATTAGCCAAGAAGTTCGGTGATAACACCACTCAACTCGGTGGTAAGGGTTCTGAAAGAAGAAAGAAGAAGACCACCCACAAGACTCAAATAAATGATGACAAGAAACTTAAGGCCATGATCAAGAAGTTCAACGTCCACCCTCTTCCTGAAATCAGTGAAGTCAACATGTTCAGAGATGACAACACCGTCCTCCAATTCAGAGAACCCGAAGGTACTCGCTCGCTCTTCGCCTAATGTCATAACAAAAATTTCTAGTCCTTGCTTCCCTTCCTTCCAACACTTTTGTCGTCATCGGCAAGTCTGAAGAAAAGAGTAAGAGTCATTCTAAAACCTCATTTCTAACCTTTTCAAAGCCATCAAGGAACTCCTCCCCGAAATCATCACTCACCTTGGACCTAAACAACTCGGTGCTTTGAGAGACCTTACTAAGGGAATGGGCAAGAAGACCGACGAAATCAAGGAAGAAAACGAAGAAGATGATGAAGAAATCCCCAAGTTGGTTAACCAAAACTTCGAAAAAGCTGAAGAAACCAAGTAAATTGGCACCAATAAAAATGTAAAAGGACGCACTTAGAAAGTATATATATTTTAAATATGCACATTGAGTTTATGTTAACTTCAAAGACTTAATCTCCATTTTGTTTAGCTTGTAATGCCTCTAAAACTTTGAATTATTCTTATAACTCGCGTCTGTTGTGGTCAAAACTCTCCGAAACTGTTCTAAGGGTTGTTAGATTCCTCTCATGAAGCTCTATCTTAATTTCTGGGCCTCAAAATCATATCCTAAGATCTCAATACTTTGCATTCCTAAGTCAAAAAATTTAAACACTTGATACCCGAAACTTCAAAAAAAAATTCCCTCCACTTTGCTTGGACTTTGAAATCCCATAAATCGAATTTTACTGAATAAAATGCACTCTAGGAAGTGGAGGATATGCCCAATACTTTTTAAATTTTCCTTCTTTTGTCCTCCATACTTGCTTGTACATTCGCATATCTAATAATTACCACATAAGATTAAATGTGAAAATTAATTAAAGCTCAGCTTTTTTTGAAATTTTCGGCCACACAATAAATTTAGCTTTAGGCTTTGGATTATCTCTCAATTAAAACACGCAGTCCCTTATGTTAAAATTACACAATCCAAAAATTCAAACGAAAATTTTCCGTGCATATTGTAGTATGAAATGAAGATTGTTTTGAATCAAAAATCTTGCTCCACATTTTCATCGCGAACAAAGTGTTAGACTCTAAAGTTGAATATAAAACGAATTACCTTTAAATTTACGTCATGTATTTATTTATCCGAGCTAAAAATTAGTTCTATTTCCCATTAAAAATCAGGGAGAAACCATCTTGATCTTCCAACAATTATTTTTGTTGATTTAACCTACTTCATGATACATGTGAAACGTCCGATCAAGATTCAATTTTAACTAATTAGATTAACAAACAGGCCACGCAGAAAACTTCTTTCTCACTTTTACAAAGCTCTCTTCTGTTATGCTCTTCTCTCTTGATCAAAAGAAAGAAACCGGCGCTTTGAGAGAACTAATTCATACACTTTGAACCTCCCAAGCTCTAAATAATATGAAAAGATATGAGTACAAAATTTAAATTAATCCTTTATAATTTTTCTGACAAGAAAAACTATTTTGGAGTTCTTAAAAAAATAAATTGGCTCCATTCTGCTAGATTTTCAAATAAAACTTCAACTTTCAAGTTTTCTTTTTCTCGATTGATAAATAAAAAATGTAGTAGAAATCTTCTTTTCAAAATGGTGACTTTTATTGTTGAGAAATCTTCAATATGCGTGCTTTCAGAAACTTCCTATGAGTCCGTAAAAATTGGCGAACTTGATATTGACTCTTCAAGGGAAAAAGAGGAGCAGAGTTAGTTTTCAGTACATGCTGGCTCAGACAAAAAAGTCAAGCCAAAAAATTTGTTTGTTTGATGTTGAACAGCAATAGCCCCACAGATCAAAAAATGAAAAAAAAAGAAAAATTTTTTTGGGTAAAATTCTTCAGTCAAAATATTTTGAAAAGACAAAAAACTTCAAAATTATTCTTCTGCAAAACTTTAGATGCAAGGCGGCCTGGTCTCTCTTAATTTTCAAGAAGTTTTTTTTCCAGATAGTTTGCCAACCTCTCAAAGATGGAACATTACAATTCTCAAGTTTCGAATTCTTTCTGGTAGGAAAAATAATCAAGAAAAATCTAGGTCCCTTGAGATTGTCAACAACCTACATGAAATTTCAAATTCTCTATCAGTCCTTTATGATTTTTTTCTTTTGAGATCATGACCCTAAATTTTGGTCCTATTTCAAAAATTTAATCCCAAGTGAAATGCTCCTTTCCAGACATCAGAAATTAAGAAGACTCTAGTCCATATTTCCCTCAAGGCTATCACGATCTCTCACTCTTGGCTTTTCCAAAGGAGAGGAGATTTTCACTTTTGACTAATTTTTTCAAAACAGTTTTTTTTTGTTGCGTTCAAGTGAAAAAATTCTATGAAAAAAAATGATTTCTGAGGGTGCTAAAAAATTTTTCAAGAATTTCTCTACCTCCATCTGACTCTTAGGAATCTCCTTTTAAATAGAAAAAAAAGGATAAATCTAAATCAGCAGATCCCCATCTTATTTGCAAGTTTATTTCTATTAAAAAGTTTCAATCCAGTTTACAAGTACAATTATATCAAATTATCGTTAAAAAGTTTTTTTTGAGAGATTAACGAGAGTATTTGGAAAGGGAAAGCGTTAAAGAACTAGCCAATCTGATATGAAAACAATTAATCAATCATTTGAAAATGAAGACACTCCCATCAAACTTTCTTCACCCTCTTCAGATATGCACAATGAACCTCGTTTGTTTCCAGAGCCAAAAACCAGCAAGCTAGTAATTATTCACATCATTTTCTCCATTATTTATCTTGTAAAGACATCTCATCAGCGAAGCAGAAGTGTTTTTGATAAATTTAAAGGAAGCCTCACTGAACTTCTCAACATACAAGGTCCAAAATATGCAACTCAGAACATCAAAACCAAATCAAGAAATCCAAGCAATGTTGCAGATGTGTTTGACCCAAACACTTATAAAAAGATCGAAACTGAGCAAGCCACTGAAGGACCTGAAGATTTCCAGACTTCGCTCACGGATCGACCCTTATCTACCAACTCAGGACATAAAGAATTCAGGTTCAAAAAAATACGCACTTATGATCTCCAACAACCAGAATTTACTGAAGGATCTCAGCCTAAACTCCCACTCGAAAATATCATTGGAAGTCCAACTTCACCTCAAATGGCCGAGGATAACCCACTAATGCCTGCATTTACTCTCTCGCCTACCAAAACAGCCTACTCTGTGAGCCCAAACTTTAGCCCAATAACCAGAAAGAGCACTACTGTGAGTCGTAATCCCAATCAAATTATCTTCAGAAATCATAATTCCGTTAGATTGGAGAAATGTCAAATCTACCTTAAATGCTGTAACCTTCCAAAGAGGGTATCTTATAATGTTTTTGAGCAAGTGAGAATAATCTCTTTCAAATAGAGCCGATGAAGCAGTCGTCAAAAAAAGCAAAAGAATTATGCAAGGAAGTACCGTTGATTCTTGTAAACAAGTCAACCCAATTCTTTCATCTAAAATCTTCCTTTTAGCCGAAACCAAAAGGAAAAAGTACTATCTACACCCTCGCGGAAAATTCAAAATAGCCTGGGATGCTTTCATCTCGATCACTCTCTTCTACTATGCTTTTATGGTCCCGATCAGGTGAATAATAATCCGTAAATTGAGCCATATTATTAACTTTCTTCAATCAGATGGAGCCAAAGGATCCATTCTAGTGCTTGGATTGCTGCAGATACTGTCTTGGACGCATTTATTTGGATTGATATCATCCTTCTTTTTTTCACTGCAACTGTTGGAACCAATACTGCCATTAAAAACAATAAAGAAATTGCCAAAAGATACATTATGTATGAAAATTTGAGAATATCATTCTTATTCAATCTAGGACTTTCTTCATTGTCGATTTTGTGGCTGCTCTTCCTCTTTATCGTATCAATCATGATCTTTACCTCTTCAAAATCCTCAGACTTGCACAATTATATCGAACTAATCGCCTCATTTTCGATAATGCAATGGTAAGCAATAAACCAGCCAGATCATCCCAATCTCATTTTCTCTAGGGCACTCGTCTCAGCTACGGATTTGTGAGTTTGACACGAGCTTTCTTTTTATTTTTAGCAGCTCTTAATCTTATTATTGCTATTTGGGTTTTTCCTGGAGAAATTAGCAAAACTGACGAAAACTGGCTTACAGCTATAGATTTTCAATCTAATGATAGTCTACAAGATGTCTCAGATTTATGGCTGCTTGGAGCTTTCTTTATCGTTACCACAATAACTTCTGTTGGTTTTGGTGATATTCTTCCTAAAAATTCCAAAGAAATGATGTTTGTTATGGCTTTCCAGGTAATAAAGAATTTTTTTCAAAAAAGTAAAATTCTTTTATCATAGTTTTTGGGAATAATCCTTACTGCTGTTATTCAAAGTCAAATCTACTATACACTCAAATCAAGCACCGAGAGGCAAATGAGAGCAAAAGAAGTTAAACTAGAAGGCTGGTTCTTGAAACAAGAACATGCTAGAAAAAAATTCTCTGAGCAATCCAAAAGAAGCTATGGACAAGATTCCACATTTGTTTTCCAAGCAATCAGTCAGTATTTCAGATTCGAAAATGCCTATGATCGCAGTGGTCTCACCTCTAAAAATCAGTTCTTTACCATGCTTTCTCCTGATGATCAAAATGAACTCACGAGCCTCATTTTTTCTTCAGTCTCTGAATCATTTTCTGTCTTCTTTGGATTCTTTCATGACGAAAACTTTAAAAGAGAAATCTTTATCAATCTCAGACCAAAAATATTTTCCCCAGATGAAGTTATAGTGAAAAGAGGCCAAGAAGCAAAAGGACTCTATTTTATACTCAAAGGAACCGTCATTTTATCTTATAAAGATTTTTCTCTTTTTAAACTGAGAGAAGGATCTTTCTTTGGTGAATCTGCTCTTGTTGAAAGAAGAGCTGCATTACAACATACGTAATATTATCGGGGAACTTTCTCTTTTAATTACCAATAGTGCTTCAAATCAAGCATTGGAATGTCTCTATATCAGTCAGAAAAATTTCCTGAACATCAGTAAAAGATATGATGATGTCGCCTCGATTTTACAAAAAATCGCTTTTGAACGAACTGGCCATTATAAAGAGGTCTTTTTTCTAGATTTTAAAAAATTTACCTGAGCTCCAAATAGTGTATAATTAAATTGAGAGAAAGAGTGCAGAGACAATTCGCTGAAAGAACTTTTGATGTCAAAAAAAGTAATCCTCAACTTCTCACCAAAAATATCAATGAAACCATTATTGGTAAAATTCCAATATTTAAACTTCATTCTAATTATTCCAATCCAGTTGAATCAAAAGTTGAATTAGATGATACACAGCAAAAGTATATCATTGTTTCCGAAAAAGAACTTCACAAACAAGCTGAACATGTCCAGGATACAAGTCCCCAGCAAAACTTTGAGAGTTGCAATATTCCATTTCAGAGTTTTGTAAAGCCAAATCCCGTTCCAGAATCAAAAATCCTTTCACTTCATGGAACAATGATGATCCCCCAAGGTGAATTCAACGGGATAAATCTCAAAAAGGTCACAGAAGAGACTCAAGTCCACATCACTGAGCCTACGCCGAAAAATAACTCTGTTAATTTCCTTCACTTGCCCTACAAAAAAGAGGAGCCTATTGAGATTGCTTCTCAGATTCCGAGTCTTGATGAGGCAGATTTCTCAGATCCAGATCCTGATTCTCAATCGCATACTGAGCCTGCTACTATCTCGAATATTATTGAAAATCTCCCCGCAAAAGAAGAGGAAAGCAGTGATGAAGATGCAGGAACTGATAGTGAGAATAACAGTGATTTAAATAATAGTCTGGAGGTTCCTATTGAAAATATGACTCCAGACTTTGAAGATCTCAATGAATGTGATCAAATTACAAAATATATCAAAGTAATCCATTCTTTTTACTCATTAAATTCTAAAATTAACCCTCCCTTAGGAAAAGCTTTCAGCAAATAATTTCAGGATCTCAAGGCTTTTGCTGTCACATAGAGACAAAGTTTTGCATGATTGGAGAGATATGAAAGGCGTCTTGAAACACTTGTCTGCTGTCAAAGAAGAGTAAATTTTTGCATTATTCTTATAATTTCGATATCTGTATTTTTATCCGAGAGTCTCTGTTTATGAACACTTTCTGTACTCAATTGTCTATTTAAAATTTTGTTTTGTTGTAAATAAAAAAACCCATTTTTCTCAATCCGCCCTTAATTAATCCTCTTTTGAGTGAATGAGTCATACATAACTTCTGAATTATAAAAACTTCAAATTTCTCTTTCAACGTCCTCGATGTCCATAAGAAAAGCAAAAAGAGTGCCTACCAACAAGGTAATATTAACTTCAAAAAAACCCGCAAAGTTTTGTGAAAAAATTGGGCAAGATAAATTTTACTTGATTAAAATTGGCTCATATCCAGATCTTAGAGCCCTTTAATTTTGGTTCAATCGGTTTTATTAATTGGTCGAAAGTTGTTGAATTTATTCTGAATATAAATTTTAACTAAGACTCTCAATCCAGCGTTCTATAACTTCCCAATCACCTATTCAGCTTATTTCCTTCACTTGAAAACCATCAAGCCCTTCCATCTTTCAAGGCAAGACACCTCAAATATCAGGAGGCAAAAAAATACTCCTTATTTTAAAAAGTCTTGTTTAGCGTGCTACTATCAATAAATAATCCTGATACGGAAAAGAGTCAAATTCGAACCCGTTTCTTTTTATTTGCTCCCTTAATTTGACGTCAAGAAAGACATCATCAAAGTTATTACTTCTTGGTATTCTTTTCCTCCAAATCTATCTCTTATTAATCCTCATATCAAAAAGCACTTGTCCCAGGATTCTCAAGTGTTTACAGCCTCTCAATACAGAAAATATCACGGTCTGAGTCAGAAATTACATTACAGAAAATTATGGCATGTATTTTCCGAAAAAGGAATCAAATAATTTTACAATTTTTTATCAGCGAATCTCAAAATTTCTAATAATTAGTCTTTAAAATAATAGGTCTTCTCTACTCACTAAACCCATGCTGACCCCAATCATTGAAAGCGGGGAGGGTGATTCCCAGAACCCTGACTCTTCCCAACAAGATAATTCTCACAACCAAATTCCTTTAATTCAGCACAAAAGTCTCGTAGGTGTATATATTGGGGATTTGTCCTAATTAAAGTAGCCGACTCGGTCTGGCGTTGGACACTTTGTTAGAAGATTCACACTGAACGTTCAATCTTTTCTTCAAAAAGGAGACAGTCCTGCCAAAAGTCCCCAACCCAAAACTTTTAATTCCAGCCAAAATAGTAGCTCCCCAGAAGGAAGTCCTAATCTATCCCCCAAAAAGTTTCCAAGTGATATCAACTTGGAACTAACAAGCTTCTCAAAAACTTCTTTGGACAATTTTGACCTCGACGAGGTCAAGTCTCCTAGCAGGCAGAAAGAGAAGGGGAACTCTGGAGGTTCCTTGAAAAGGGAAGAGAAATCATCACCAAGTCTTCGAGTTTTTCGAAGATTCACTACTATGTTCAACGCCTCCAGTGTCTCAGCAATCAATGAAGAGGCTTCTAAAAAGGAAGTCTTCGAACGTCCCAAAGGTACTGTTTGTTGAATTAAGCAACTCTAATACTTCAGGATGGAGATTAATTAGAGCAGCAGCTACTGTTATATCATTTGCTAAAAGGTCCTAATTGATCAATTCATCTTCGTCTTACCATGGAATAGGAGCCAAGAAGCTTATGAAGAAAAGCTGAAGATGGTCATGACAGGAGATAAGGTCAAACAAGGTACTTCAGGAATCCACAAATGAAATAATGCGTATAGATTTAAAGAAAAGGGGGCAAAGATTTTATCTGAGTCCAAGAAGCAAAAAGAAGACAGTTTGGGATTCTCTTATTTCACTCACCATGCTTTACTACGCCTTTATTGCCCCTATTAGGTTCAGTCATTTCTCATTCAGTAAAAAATTAATCTCTTCATTTAGATGGAGTCAAAAAATTGATGGGACCTCTTGGAGAGTTTTCGATGTAGCCCTTGATCTCGTTACTTGCTTCGATATTTTCCTTTCATTCATCACAGGAATTGCACTCAATAAATTCCTTATTAAAAAACGCAAAGATATTGCCAAAAGATATCTCAAGTGATTACCAGCATTCTATGCATAGTCTCTTATTTTATTAGAACATATTTTATTGTTGATGTGATTGCGATACTTCCTTTGGATTGGATATCATTTGATTGGTATCTTATCAAACTCATCAGACTCGCTCATACCAAGAGGACCTACAATTTTCTCAAGAGATATTTTATGGTATTTTCCTCTATTTAAACCATCATCAAGCCTTATTTTTCTAACTAGGCTTTTCGAGGAGGAATGGGTATGTTAGACTTTGTCCAGTAAATATTGAACCTTATCCTTGAACTTAATACCATCTCAATAGGCACCTGCTCTCCTTCTGCACGACTTTGAATTGTATCACTGCATTCTGGGTATATATCGGAAGAGTTAATGCCAGCGAAGGATCATGGATGGCATCACTTCCAGCCAACTCAAAAGACCCTGTTACCCTTGCTGTTCTTTCCAATTATTTCTTTGCAAACACTGTTACAACTGTCGGTTATGGAGATATTTCGCCCAAACAACCTGTTGAAATGTTTATCATCATGTGGCTTGAAGTAATAAAATTTTGGAATACCAGTAGTAAAAAGAATTTTCTCATAGTTTTTGGGTATTATTCTGTCAGCGCTGCTTCAGAGCAACTTTATCAGAATGATGAAGAATAAGGAGAGGACTAATTATATCAAGACAGAAAACAGAATTTTCCAAGATTGGATTGCTGATAGAATGAAATTTAGAGAAAACTTCAGAGGCGATAGTCTTGCACATGAAGAGATCCCAACGAAACAAAGCAAGGCAATGATGAAAGAAATCAAAAACCATTTCAAATACATCTTTTCTTTCAGTTATCGAGAGCTCACCCTCAACAATCAATTCTACTCTAAACTTCCTGCTGATTTCCAAACTCAAGTATTCATTAAATTTGATACATTCTCATCTCTTGACAAGATGGCAATGACAACCTTCAGCTCTATTTTTGAAAGATTTAGCATTTTCTTTGATTTCTTCACCGATCCAAGTTTCAAAAAAGAAATTGCTTCTCGTCTCAAACCTAAAATGTAACTTATATTCTGAATTATTTCTGACGTCAAATTCTAGATATTATAACTATGAGGTGATTTCTCAAAGTCA
>Ga0182738_1007858_pt1 | contig 10732 bp, 8 predicted proteins | sample eDN5th30CBELigMG_FD_128876 | JGI IMG/M metagenome (GOLD analysis project Ga0182738, IMG submission 128876) | Enriched Miracle-Growth compost microbial communities from Emeryville, California, USA - eDNA 5th pass 30_C BE-Lig MG (version 2)... ... | reverse complement strand
GCACATGAAGTTAAAATACATAAAAAATCCTTACAATGATAAAAATATGAATAGCTGCTAAAAGAGGAAATCCAAATGCGAAAGAATTATGTTTGGTTTTATGGCGGAATAAGTACATCCCTACTTTATGATAAGTGAGATTTTTGTACAATCAAACTCTAACTTGATTATTATTGGCTTTTTAGTAAAATTAGGTCTACTTTACTTTTGGACAAAAAAACAATTATTTTTTTCTAATATGATAAACTAATTGGATTCATATTGGTAAATTATTTATATAACGTGTTCTTTTTCCATGAAAAAATTGGACAGTTTTTACTCATGTAAATCTTCATTAATAATATGACCTTTTTTCTTTCCTTTTGTACTCGCCCAATAAAAGCGAATCTTATTCAAATTTCGGTTATAATTATTTGTAGTTTGATTAAATGTAACTCCTTTACATAATTCAATTGATTGAGATTTAAAGGAATGAGATGGAGGTTAATTTGGAGTTGATTTTTCTTGTATTTGCATATTTATTTTTCATCAATACTGTTGGTATGGTTTTGATGTACCGAGATAAAAAAAGGGCTGTCAAAGGGGAATGGAGAATTAAAGAGAAAACATTATTTAATATTGCGTTGTTGGGCGGTTCTGTTGGGATTTTTTTAGGTGGCAAGCGATTTCGGCATAAAACCCACCATAAATCATTCAAATATGGTATTCCGGTAATCATTACATTTCAAATCGCATTATTCATTTTTGCCATTTATTTCTTTCAGAATAACCCTTTATAATGAGAAAAAGTAAAATGCCATTCAATGTATTAGGCAATCAATAAATCAATAGATGCTGTTTATGGCAGTATGTTTTTTGAATGGAAAAAGAACCTAAATATACATGAAGTGTATAAATTCTTGCATATTCTAGGCTCTTTAATTTTAATACTTGTTTTGTTAAAGCACCCGTTACTTTAAGTACATTGGTTCACAATCTAAGTTGCAATTGATAGAAAACAAAGTATTATTCTTTAAATGATAAACCCACTTCTTCCAATGAAGCTCTCATAATTGGTAAGGAAGCTGGTCCAATACCATGAATTTTTAAAATTTCCTTTTCGGTCTGATTTGAGAGTTTTTGCACAGTATCAATCCCTTCGTGAAGCAAGGCATTTCTGACTGGTGAACTTAATTTCGATAGGAAGCCACTTTCAGGTTTATTTTCTTTATCGCAAGTAGGACAACTTGGACAGTCACTACTTTTATAATATTTATGCCCTTTTTCACATACTCTTAATTTTTTTTCTACTTTCAATCATAACCCTCCTACTATTTTAAATTGCAATTTAACATACTTCTCATTAGTATACAATAGTTGTTCAGTCTGAAAAATTTGTATGTTCAATTAACCTGCCCATCTACGCAAGGAGCGACTATCATTACTGGATAATCGCATCCCGAATAGTATAATTAATCATTAGTAATTTTTACTTTTACAACATAAAGGATAAAATAACATAGATAAGACAAGGTTTATTAATTGGCAACATGAGGTTGCACCTTGATGCACCTATAACTATCTTTACTTTAGCTATACACTCCCCCGATAATGAAATAAGGAAAGGTGATGACTAACATGATTTTTAGTGAACGATTAAAAAAGGAACGAGAAAAAAGAGGGTGGTCACAAACTGATCTTGCTGACAAAATCCACGTGAGTCGTCAATCAGTTTCAAAATGGGAAACTGGTAAGAACTATCCAAGTATCGAAATCATCATTGAGTTGAGTGATTTATTCGGTATCACAATAGATGAAATGTTAAGGAGTGACAAAGAATTGACGGAACAAGTAATTCAAGATAGTAAGAAATTGGCATATCCAAAATGGAAAACGTTCTTTGATAGTGTATTTATGCTAGGAGTATTTTTATTACTAGTAAAACTAATAATTTTCGGCTTAAATTATTTTGTTGGTACAAATATTATGATTTTAGAAGGATTGCCAAAGGGCGTGGTAAGTTTTTCACCATTAGTTTTAATGATTATTGGTGGCATTGGTTCAGACAGCTTGAAAAAGAAATACATTGATGACACAAAAAGGTAGCATTATCGCTACCTTTTCACTATTCTGCCCCGTTAGTGGAGTAAACACAATTCCATAAATATGTATAAATATTAGCACCTATACATCTTCTCATAAGTAGTGATTCATAAGGATTAATAAACAAATTTCCAAAACATACGTCAATTTGCCAGAAACAATTCAACAATGATACCCAAAACTAAATAATAGTTTTATCAAAATAGGGATAACGTTGTGCTATTCCTTTTACATGTGATTCTATTCTTTTTTACCTTTAGCAATCGAAAACTGTTTAATGTTACAAGTAATATGCCCCTATAACGGAAAACATCGCTATCCATAGCGTTAACTAACAGTAATGCAATTAATTTAACTGCTAAAGTGAAGGTAATGTTCTGCTCTAACCTTTCTTAGTATAAATATTAAGTCCACAATTTGTTTTTATGAATTTTTGGGTTCAATGAGTATTGTCGATTGATTGAGCCAGTAAGTGCGAATTAGAGAACCACTAAGTGAGTTGTAAACTAACGAATACTATCGGAAACTAAAAGAGATTCAATAGCTATAGTTTAGCTTATTTAAGACTTTTATCTTTTAGATGTTTATCAATAATAAACGCAATGGTAGGACTGTTAATTACATAGGCGTTTGACAATCCATGCCGTGTTTTTCCTATTAATTTGGATTTACCCCTTCAAGTTACCACTTTTTATCTTTAGATGGGAGTATTCCAAATCCCGAATAGTATGTCTCAAAATTTTCCATTCTGCCTTTTTATATCCTCGAGCAACTGGATCACCATTTTCTCCTTCGTAGCAAAGTCTAAATTTATGCAATACTTCAAAAAGAGTTTGGTCTTCTACTCTTTCAAATTCTAGTAACACTTCAATTTCACTAATTGCAGGTGCGGTATCATAAACGTTTACTAATTTAAAATCTATTAGTTTCATTTGATCAAATATTTCACGAAGTTCACCAGCTAGCTTGCCTATTGTTGTACCTTTTAAATAACTGTTTGAAATCAACTTTGCCATGTTTCCAAAATTTTTCTTTTTTAAATAATATATGAACTCAATCAAGGCCTTTTCTGGGGTGTTTTTGGCATAATCACTGACCTCTCCTTTTTCTGGGAGATCCTCGCCAACCTTTAAATCTCTTCTAACCCATTTGTTCATATACTCTCGTTCTTTTTGATTTTCGTGCAATTGTTCTAATGAGCTTGCAAGCTGATTCATTGTCTCTTCGATTGTTGGCGGTACAAATTCTTTATTGATACCCTTTTTTCCAGCCTTAACTGCATCTGCCCAATCTCTTAATGCAAGTAACGTAGAAAGTGCCTTTGAGGAAACTTGTACATTACTATAGCCTAAATCTCTACCATGTAGAATCCCATTTCTAAACGGTAACACAATTTCCTCATCAGTCGTTTTCTTACGACTTCTGCCAAAAATTTTTGCTATTGTACCAAGACCACTATCATGAGCTGCAATCGTATCCCAAACTGTTAGTTCTACACTTTCTGCAAAAAAGCCAACATTTTCAAAGTCATTCACTAGTCCATCTATCATCATCAAAAATAATGGTACGCTTGCATGGTATCTTCCGCTAAAGTGATCTTCTAGGGCATTTATCATCAGGGTCCTTCTAGGCCTAAATTCTTCTAAAGCCATCAGTCTAGTAGCTAGAAAGTTCACTTTCTCCCTATTAGTAAAGTATTCAATTAAGGCATCTTCTGCTTCATCAGGTTTTCCTTGTTCGGCGAGTTTGACGCAACTTTCCATTAAAGGAAAACTTAAAGTTTCAAATGCAATCCAGCCTTTTTTTGCAAAGAAATGATTAAATCTATCCGGTACGATCTTTAATGCTCTGTATTGTTTATAAGATTCTTCAAATTGTTGAAATGCTTCTTCAAATTTCGGTTCACTAAATCCAAACTGTTTTGCTGATAAATATAATTGTTGAAAATCTCTGGCACCCTCAAAAGTCATATCCATTTCCTTGAAGCTATAATTATCTTTAATTTGTTTTTTATGTTTCTTTCTAAACCCCTTTTTATTCTTGGATTTCTTTTTAGCCATCTTATCGACTCTCCTCTCCAAAATACCCACTAACTCATGCCAATAATCAGGTTCAACTATCCTTTTGTAACCTTAGATTTTATATCAACTGAAGGATACAATTTTTTTATTATTCTGATGAGCAACTTCCTTACGCAATTTTTTGTTTTCAATTTCTAATTTTTGAATATCCTTTTGTCTATCTTCTATTTGTTGGATAAGACGTTTATTTTCAGCCTCCAACTTTTCTATATATAATTTCATTTCGAAGCTGTCCACTACTTTCTGTCTTAATCCATCTACATACACGGAAAGCTCCCCTTTTTCACTTTTGAGCTTTTTAGTCCTATTTATATTTAAAATGTCTTCTTTTTCAATTTCTTGAATTCGTTTTTCAATATAGAGTTTTAATGTATTTGTATTTAGGTTAATCTGACTTCTTGGTACTTTTGCCCCCGAAGAAACAGCGGAAATAGATAATTTATTAGACTGCTTTATTTGTTCTTTTAATTGCCTTTGTTTGATACAGACCTTTTGTAGATATTCTTCTATCAAAATCAATTGTTCCTGTATTTTTGTGCTGCTAATTTCACCTAATTCACCAATACCATATCTTAGAGTGTTTTCATTTACACATTCTTTAAGTTCAATGTCAATGCCCATTTGGTAATCTCCTTGTTAACATTTTCAATATCGGAAATTATGATTTCTAATTGTGGGTAAGAAGATACGATGAATTCTTTTCCTTTCTTGTTCAAAATAGAAAGAAGTAATTCATGCTCTTGTACAACCCGGTTTTGATAAAACTTAATTAAAGAAGAATATTCATTCTCATAATCTCTTTGATACTTTGAATCTTGTTGAACTAATTCTTTGTTGCGTTGAACGATTTTTGACTTATCAATAAATCGTTTATAGGTGAAATCAAACGATTCAATATTAGGTACTTTTGGACTTAGAAAATACCATTTTTCAAAGGTTGCAAGACGATATTGACGCTCACACAACATTCCTAAATGTCTAGTACATACCCCAACGATGCTTTCACGTAAGGGGTTATATTTTAAGGTATTGATAATTTCATCAATATTCTTAAAAATATTGAATTTCTTCTTTTTGAGAAATTTATTAATCTCTTCATATGCTTTTATTAATTCTGGTTCTGATAGTTCTTTTTTTATAAAGTGATTTTGATTGTTTTGTTCCAAACCTAAAGAAGTTCCATCATTCATTGCCCGTTTGAATAGTGTTTCCTTTATAAGTTCATCTCTAAAATAGTGCTTTGTCATTTCTTCAGTCAAATGATTCATATGCTCTCTTATCCATTGCAAACTAACTTTATCTTTTAGAATATTTGCCACGGCTACTCTAAATTGATGTGGATTTAAAGTATAAAAAGTATCACCTATTTTCGGAACATTTGGTAAGGTTTTTGGGATTACACCTTTTAAATAGCTGTCAATTTTCTGCAAATGAATTTGTTCTTTTTCATATTCAGATATGTTATCAAATAATTCATTTTGATTTCTATAAAAAAAGGTATCAAAAAGATTATCAAATGTTGTCCGACCATATAACTTATTAAACTTGTTCAAAAATAAATAATTGGTGTTTCCCTTTTTTCTCCCGTCTTTTGAAAGTTTCACAATAGTCCGATAAGCCTGTACCGTTTCAGGAAATGCGATTGTTTTAGTCCATCTGCCATTATTTTCAGCAGTTGTTTTAAAAGTGAAAAAGTTAAGTATAAATGCTTTTGCTTTTTTGTTTAATATTGTAATGTCCTTTAATTTACCAGCTTCTAATCTGTGAAGTTCGCCTTTTCTCATACCTGTGTGGGATAAAATAACAATTAAACACGCCATCATACGATCTTGTTTTCTAAGACTTTCATCCTTCATATCTTTTAAGGCACGTTTAACAACAAGATTAAAAATTCTTTTTGGGATATTTGGTGTTTTACGAACCTCTTTTTCCGCTTTTCTCTCTGCTATTGGAACAGTAAGTATCTTTTGAAACTCCGATAAATCAATGTCACATCCAGCGAATTGAACTTCCTGTAAAAATCTACCAACACTTTTAAGAAGCGTCGATAGATAGTTTTTTGTTATATTATTTTTTTTAAGTGTTTCCACATATCCTTTAATGATCTCTGGTGTTAGGTATCTTAAATCATACATATATTTTTCTTTTTCTAGATAAAAAATGAATCTTCTTATCTCACTAAATCTGCTATAAACTGTACTGGGTCTATTTCGTTTATTAAACAGCTCACGCAGCATAATTTTTTTCAATAATACTCTAAACATTTTTGACTTGATAGGGGAAAAATCAAGTGGGTGTGCCTTTGGGTGTAGTTTATCGGCAATCTCCCATCTATTATCAGAAAACCTCAAATTTGTCCTAATCAATAGGGCTGGTTCATCAATAAAATCACTTTTCAGGTAATTCTGTTGCCCGGATAATGTACTTGCATTATCTATATTCCACTCTATTTTTTCAGTGTTCATTTTCCCCCTCCATAATCGAATACATTTTTGCTAAGTAACTTCCATACAACTCCATCAAACCTGAATAAAAGTTTCTTTCAGCAACCGAGGTAGCATTTTCTTTATTTTTTTTATAAACTTTCATTTTCTCTTCAAAATAAGAACTACGTTCAATAGTTGTTACAAACTTTTTACAAGTCAAACATTTATAAAAACTATCTTCGTCCAGTTCTACTTTTATACACGATTCACTTGCACAATTACCCGCACCATCTTGAACAGGTGGTAAGTCTTTAACTGATTCAATATCAACAATTTCTCCCTGTAATTCATCGTCCAAAATTGAAACTTCATAAAGTGCCTCAACATACCGTTTTGTGTTCTCTCTATCACGATAATATTTAGCTGCAACTCCTGCTGTGTTTCCGGTGATTACACCAACCTCTAATGTTGAAATAAGACCATCCTCAACCATTTGCCAAGCTCTCTCAATATATGTATCTCGTAAATTACTAGGGCTGTACTGTAATCTTATTTTCTCTTGATCATATAAGTCTTTACAAACGTCTGTAAATAAACGATTAAATCTGCTCTTTAATTTAATCACTTTATTATCAAGATAGTAATGACTACCAATAAAAATATATTTTTTTAAAGGTGTATCTGCTTTTTCATAAATTGCTTGAGTTAGTTTTAAAGCCTTTTCAATTAATCGAATATGTTCTATCATAAAGACCTCTGTCTTATATTTTCTTCCAGAAGTCTTAGAGTAATATTTAATAGTGCCATATTCACCACTATCATCAATTGATACAATACAATCCCTTTCTAATCCCAATACCTCACCGTGACGAAGTTTTGTTTCAATGGATAATTGTAAAACAATTAATAATGTCTCATTTTCTTCAGTCTTTATTCTTCGAATAAATTCCTTTTGTATTTCAGTAAAGTCTTCTGATGGAATTGGAATTCCACCTTTATTATCTATTTTGATTGAACTGAATTGGTCAATACTAAACATAGAAATGCTATATTTTCTTTGGATATGCTTTAGATAATTACGTATGACAGTAATTTGAGACTTAGTTGTATTATCGTTATATTTTTCATTTGATATGAGACTTGCATGATAAAAAATTAAAAATCTATTAGAAAAAGGCTTAACCTCACTTGAACCCAATAGTTTGTCGGATGTCGTTAATGAAGGTTTTAAGGTTAATACTTTTATTTCATCTTGAAAATACATTTCTGCTTGGTTTAAAAAGTCTATTAAGACATAAAAATGGTTGTAAGTACCTCGATATGTCAAATCAGATTTCCATATGTAGTCTTTTAAGTCCTCTCTAAATTCTATATTGTGTACCTGCTCAAAGTTCATAAAGGAATTATTAATATTCCCTATGTGAGTTCCACTTTTATTAAGGTCAGCGACAACAAACCATTTATCGCATTTAGGATAGTCACCTATTCCATTAATGTTTACAACCTCATAGCCTTCTTCAAGACTTTTTTGATATAAGATATGAGTAAAAAGATCTCTATTGAAATAAAATGAATTGAATAACCTTTCTCCGGTTTCTTCTAGGTAAGTATCATCTATGGATCTATAAAACATTGTAAGAAAAGGGTAGGCTTCACGTTTTCCGACAGGGTTATATTCTTCAATGATTTGATTGAAAAAGAGCAATTGTTTTTTAAATGTATCTTTGTTAAAATCCTCAAACCTATCAATTTTGTAACCACTCAAACTATTCTCAAATAATGTAGTCATAACTCTATGATGGACTGTCAATTTGTAACCACTTTGTTGATCGAAATTCTCTAAAAAAGTTTTCATGATATTAAATAAAAATTTATTATTCGTAGGCATAAAATAATTACCATAAATGAACTTATTGTGAGAATGGTATCCTATCTGTATAATTTGCCCTACACTTGAATTAATCGGAAAATTGGTACTAATATTTTCAATAAACGGAGTTATTTTTAGTCTTTTCTTACTCCTCACTTCAAACTCATACGGTAAGAAAAGATTTCTATAATTTACTATAAATGATTTCACTTCAGGATTCGTAATCACATCAAACGAGATGATATTTTGATATAAATTGCTTATCATCTCTCTTGATGCTTGGGAAAAATTACTAATTTCAGAAACCTCGTGAAAAATGAAACAATAATTTTCCCAATTAAAATCCGCTTGGCTGTGTATGTACTTTCCGATAATTAACAAAAACTTTTTTATATACAATAATTTTAAGTTTCCTCTTTTTGCTTTGAATTTACGTTTCATTAGAATATCGCAAATATCCTTAGTTTGAAGCCATTTCCAAATTAAATTTTTTATTTGCAAATCGGATTCAAGGGATGCAATTATTGAGATAATGGTCTCTTTTTCAATCTCAGTATAATAATCATTTGTTTTTATCTTTATCATAAGGCTCTTTGTACCTTTCGTTGTTTTTCCTCAACAATTCTACTTTATCTTCATCATCAGGATTATAATAGGCTTCACAACTTTTCGGACTTGCATGACGAAGTTCTTTTTGTAGTTCTAAAATTTGCATTCCGTTTTTTACTCGATTCATAGCGAAAGCATGTCGAAAACGATGGCTTAGATTAGTAGATTTTGAACCTTTATCTACATGGATCCCTGCTTCTTTAAAAATCCCCCGAAGAACATACCCCCATCCAGCCTGTGTAATAGGAGTATAGTGTTGGTGATTTAAAAAGATATATTGATTCTCATTGTTTACAAGGGGAGTCGTACTAACCCTGTCTGCTTTTGCATTATTTTTTAGGTTTTCCCTTTTTATTGGGCTTTTACTTAAAAGGATGTCATCTCTCGATTCGTCTATGTATTCTTGAATCAATTCTGCCATTTCGTCTTCAATTAGAACCGTCTGGTATCCAAGGTGATTACCTTGTTCTCTATACCAAGCATCATTATATTCATCTTTCGATGTAGGAGTTATAACTCCTTTGGCCCTTTGTGTAGGCTTGTCAGAAACTCTATCACGGATGATGAGGTTATAATAACCTTCTTTATATGATGGCACTATATCTTCAAATGTTAGCCCTAAAACCTCTCCTATACGCAGCCCATAATTATACATCAAATCAATAATCACTTTTTCACGTATCCCATAGCTTTCTTCAATTACATCCATAATTCTTTCGTATTGATAAGGCTTTATGTATTTCGGAACAGATTGTTGCTTAAATACTTTTTTATTTGCCTTGTATCGTTCCTGTGTCCCTTTATGTGCATGTGCAAAGAATCCATTACCTATAGTTGTACCTATTTTTATCGTTTCAAACAAAAATGAATCTCTTATGCCATACATTTTCTCTAAAAAGTTTCTATAAACATTTAGATAGTTGTTATATGTCTGATTGTCTCGTCTAACTCGAAGATCAACACTCCATACACTACCTTCTTTTTTTCCCCCTTCTAAAAACAAGCGTAGATCCCTAATATCACCGTTAGTTAAATTTTGTAGATTATCAATATGTACAAGTTCCAAAAAGGAGTAGAACACCTTTAAAGCTGAAAAAGCAGTTTCTCTTTTTTTATATTTGTCATCGCCAATCTTTTCATTCAAATAGATATTGGCATCTTCTATTAAGTTTCCTTTTAAATCTGTAATTATGAAGTAAGTTTTCCTTCTTACAGTTGATAGCTTTATAAAGCCAATTATCCCAAACTTTTGGATAAGCTCATTATTACTGTCGTATCGTTCATAAACTGTTCCTAACGATGTTTGTCTATCCTTAATTACACCCATATATTTTACCCCCAAGGTATAAGGTCCTCGGTCTATCGACCTGCGGATACGCCTCCCGCTGTGGGCTACGTCCCCATCCAACTGCAATTAGAACCTTTATGATTTCTTTATAATTGGATATAGACAATAACCTCACTAATCATAAGTATAGAACACCATAAAAAAATATCCAATACTTTCCTGAAATTATGTACAAATACTTGGCTTTTCATAACCTAAAACACCGCCACAAGCGCCTCCAAGAATGGCTAATGTGAAGAGGGATTTTTCTGAAATACGCCATTCATGATTTCTTGCGCGAGACTTATCAACATACATAAAGATACATAGAACGATT
>Ga0182738_1007857_pt1 | contig 10732 bp, 5 predicted proteins | sample eDN5th30CBELigMG_FD_128876 | JGI IMG/M metagenome (GOLD analysis project Ga0182738, IMG submission 128876) | Enriched Miracle-Growth compost microbial communities from Emeryville, California, USA - eDNA 5th pass 30_C BE-Lig MG (version 2)... ... | reverse complement strand
GATGAAGGAGGATTGGTTAGAGGAAGCAGAAGTCATATTAACCTCACCAGACCTGAAAATAATAATCAGGTCTTTATCCTCAACACCAATCAAAGAAGATTCCAAGATTCGATCCCATTTGAAATGCAAAACTCTTCCTCCGCTGCCAAGTCTGGAACCCTCAAAATTGTCATTACTGATAAAGGACCCGGGATGAGCACAAAAGAAGCCGAAGATATCTTTGATCTGTTCCCAAAAAGCAAAAATAGCGAACAGCCTCGAGGCTTGAATATGTGGATGACTAATCAACTTTGTCAAAAGATGAGTGGAAAAATGAAGGTCTATTCAAGACCAAATAACGGAACCACTTATGTTGTTTGCTTGAAAGCTGAAAGTGCAACAGCTGAAAGATTCAGTGAAAGTCCTGCATTAAATTCTAGACCCTCAAGCAGAAAGATGAAAGCACTGGTTATTGACGACAGTCCATATAGTATTGATGCTATTAAAGGATATCTGGAGAATAGTCAAGTTGAAGTCATTGGAGCTATCAGAGATAGAAATAAGGCCGTTGAAGTCTATGAAGAAGAGCTCCGTAAAGGCAAATTGATCCATGTGATTATTGTAAATGGGCATAATTCAATCTCTGAAGCGCAATCTGTCTGCGAAAGAATCCGACAGTTTGAAAATAGCAGAGATATGGAGCCTTGTGCAATTATATTCCTTGCTGAGAATTATGTGGAATCTAAAGTAAAAGAGATTTTGGATCCTGCTGGAAACGCAAAAGTTAATCACTTCCTCAAGGCTCCCATTAACTTTTCAGAACTGCAAAAACTTCTTCTCACTCTCCAAGCAAATCTGGTCGTCGAACCCTCTGAGCCTTTCCGTCCCAAAAAGGTCTTGATTGTCGATGATAATACCTTTAATCTGCAATTATTGGGAAGAATTTTGGAGATGAATCACTGTGAATATCTACAAGCCGAAAATGGAGAAAAAGCTGTGGAAATTTATATGCAAAACTGGAAAGATATTGTAATTATTTTTATGGACTGTGAAATGCCTGTTATGAATGGATACGATGCCACAAGAAACATTAGAAAATTCCAACAGACCAAAAAGATCCCAAAAATCAAGATTTTGGGTGTCACAGGTCATGTCTCATCTGATGACATATGTAAAGATGCTGGCATGAATGGAACAGTCACTAAACCTTTCCCAGCAGATGACATCAAGCAAATCATCCTCGACTCCTTGAGAGAGTATCAAGAATCATAGACACTTAAGAGATTTTGATTAAAAATTTTGCAATGTTATTTGTATTTTTGCATCAAACTGAAAATTATAAGGTAATATATGTGAAGATAAATAATAACTTATATTATACAATAACAATCCTTATATCTATCTGCCTGAAATTTTGAAATAAACTTAGACATTCGAGTGTTTCTGATCGCTTGGCTTAAGTTGATATCTAAGATCCGGAGAACATAAATAGAACGGATCTCTTTAAACTTGAAAAAGAGTGAAATTGTTTTTTCATTTTTTGCGAAATTCTCTTTTTCATTTCAATTCTGTCTTGTCGCTTGATTTTTGGTTTGAAAGGGTTGGACTTGAAAAGGAAAAAAATATCAACAAAAATCTCACAAACATTTCTGGAAAAAAATAAGATTGACGCATAAGGAAAAATCAGAAATTTTTTTACCCTTCTCTCCAAAAATAATATGTTGGGAAAAGAAATTGAGGCTGTTTCTTGAAGATCCTTCAATCGATATTTCCACTTGTCAAAATCCCATTTTTGCAAATTTTAGGCTTAAATTTAAACTACAAATTCAAGTCTAATTCTATTATTAAGGAAAACAAGGTTATATTAATTTGTCAATTTTCACAGGGAATGATGATTCTAACTAACTAAATGGCTTCCTAAAATTACCAAACCAATTCCTTTTTAATTTATTGTTATTTATGAATTCTTTCCTTCCCACTATATGGTGGTACTCTATGGGCTTTCTGAAATTTGTTTCTTCACATTTTCTTCAAATCTCTCAATATCAACTGTGAAAATTGAGAGGGTCACATTAACATCTCGTCTCCTCAAAGTTTTTCCTCAATTTTTGATTAAATACTTCATTTATTCATCATTCCATTAATCTTTCTGAGGAAAAAAATTTATGTTTGTTTTGCCGATATTATTCTATCATCTTTATGAAATTTATTTCTCAAAAATTCATCATATTCACTTTATGCTCCTCCATTTCTCTCAACTGATCATAGAACTCGTCTAACACAAAAACTAATTTAAATTTATCAATTCACCAACACCTTCAATCTTTTACCAATTATATATACAGATTTTGGATTAATGACACACTTAATAAAAGCCAATTAAATAATTAATCTTTCGAGAGCATCCTTCGAAAATCTCCTCAGATGAACGAGAGCCATCACCACCGAAATCAAGTTATCCCGATTAAGCTTCGTCCAATCCCTAAAATCGATAAAATACCTCTTAATAACCTCAATCTTCTGAAAGAAAAACTGAAAATCGATGTCGCTCCTTATGTCACCAAAAACACCAAATTTCAAGACCTCTTGACAAGTATTCAAACCCATAAAAATAAAGAAACCACCCCCACCAGAGCATTTGTCTCGCATAAAGCCACCCGTCGCCACTCCATTTTCGAAGCAGAACACACTGAGGCAAGCACATGCAACCCTGATACGCATAATACATCCATAAAAAGCAAAGAATCTAGCAAACTTCCAAACATCAAATACAACAATACTCCGAACCAAAAGCAAAAAAATAGAGGCGGAGTTACATTGTCAGTGGGCAACAGTTCTGTATTCAATAATACCGGTAGTGATTCTGATAAAGACAAGACACCTGCACGAAATTATGTCCGTGCTCAATCTCCGCAAAGTGGGCAAAGAGATAAAGGAAAAATGACAATTGATAATCAGTCAAGAGATATAGAAAATTGTCACATGACGACGATTGAAGCAAATCCCAATCTCGAACAAAGAAGAGTTAGCGCAGCAGATGCTCGGGAGGCTCGACCTGTTTCACGTCGAACCATCTCGGTAGATCGAGCAGGGGATATTGCCAAAGCTTTTGCCTGCAACCAACAACCAGAACCGCTAGAAGATAAAAATAGGACGATTGAGCAAGAATACAAAACTCTGACTTCTGTGTATGATTCCAATCAGTCCTTGATTGATTTCAGAGCAGGCGAAGACGATGATGAAAACTCCTTTGAAATTATCAGAGGCGTTGTGGCAAAACATGTAGAAGCGACATATCGAAATATAAACATTATCAAGAAAAACTTCCAAAGAAAAAGTCGAACTTACCTCTTCTATATTCCCAAAAATATCTAAAACTTGCTGTTGGATTTTCTTTGATTTATTATCCAATTCAGGCGACTCAGTCAGTTTTCCTCTTCAATCATCTTGTATTTATAGCCATCTTTTTTTATTAATTCACAATTCAATTTAATTAAATTCCGCGTTTTATCTACTTTATTCATATATCTGGTGTTATATTATGAACATATATTCGTTTTCTCCCATACATCATGAAAAAATTTTCCAATTTAACAAGTCGCTCTTTCCATAGATTTTTCAAAAACAACATTTTTCGTCCATTTTTATTATAATAATTAATTCCTCATCATATCTGCAAATTAATCAAATATAAAGTGTTTGATTATTTATTATTTCCAATAATATACCGTAAGCAGATTTTGACAATGCAAACTCTATTTTTGGGAGAGCTTCTCGTCTCTTTAGTTATTTTATCCATGTTCAACAATGAAACACTTATTTTTGGCAAAATGAATGAAAGCTTTCATTTATAATTCAATATTACGATGCATTATGCTTAATTCAATACTCAAATTCATAAAAAAACAATACAGTCTTGCAATATGTAGATTAATTATGAATGTTACCAAGCCATCATATCACAAGTAAAACTGCAAAGGTTGAGCTTGGTTGCGCAATCGGTTTGGCAAGGGACGAGGGTCAAAAATGTGCAATTATCAAGGCACTTGGAGTAACTTGATGAACATCTATCAATGCATCCAACAGAAGCTTGGGCTTGAGGGATGAAGGTCAAGTTGATGATCAAAACAAAAAGAGCAAGCAAGAAAAAGGACTTCATCTTTGCGAGTGTATTAATTATTAAGGGAATAAATAAAATTATTGAAGTGATTTGAACTCAGGATTTCTATAGGTTCGAATTACGATTTCTTACTTGACAAAAAGTCCTCAATCAAATATCATACTTCCGAAGAGAGTTTCTTAATCTGTCTATTTTTGTTCTTCCTGTTGTTGGAAACTTGATAAATGGCAAAAATAAATTAAAATAACATGCTGATGAGTAATTCTCAGATTTTTGAGACGTAATCAACAGTTTTCTCAAATAAAAAATACCGTATATGAAAATAAATTCCTCTATTTTTCTGACAAATTTTTTTCTACTTCTTTAATTGAAAATTTAGAAGATTTTTTACTTTATCAAACAAACAATTGATGATTGATTGTTTAGAAAGGATTTTGAAGAGGCAGGTATGGAGAACTAATTCATTATTTTCAAGTTCGAAAAAAACTTTTTTGCAAACCAAAATCATCAGGATTTCAAAAAATTTTAAAAAGAGACTTTTGCTTGTGAAGAAAACCATAAAAATCTCCCTTCATGGTACCCTTCTTGTCAAAAAATTCTTTTCCAAATTTATCAAAAATTTAACTCTTATGAGATCACCAGATGAACCTCGGAATTTTTTGAGGAGTTATTTTGAAACTGGTTTTGAAAAGCTCAGATCATGATTCTACTTCGATCTTCGAGTGATCAAGGATTTTTAAATATCTCATCACGACTTGTAATTTACTAGTTTTCCGATCTGATTGATGCAATCTTTAAATGCTCCACCCCTTTTAGTTGGCTCTAATTTCAAATACCTTTTATCTGAGAAATATTTGATGACACTAAGTTCTATGAGAGTTGACAAAGTTCTTTTTCATTAAAATGGATTTTTTTAGATAAAACACATAAAAGGGATGTCAATCAAAAAGAGTATCAAAGTGTGAGTTTCCCTCGATTATCAAATCAATTTTCTTAAAAGTAAAATTCGCAATTAAAAAATCAAAAACAGACAAACAGGTGATAGCACTGAAAACAAATTTTGAGTTTCAAAATTGATCGTCATTGTGGCTCATTTCGAAAACCTGAGATGATCTTCTTGATGCTTTGGAGTATTTTGTCAAAGTTATACCTGAGATTCCATATGATTTGGAATCATTCAAATGAGAGGATGCTCTCAAGTTTTCTTCTCTCAAAAGCAGCAAAATGACGATAAATTTTTCAAAATAAGATTATAATCATTCTCCTTATCGAACACTTCATTCAAGGAGGTGAATAATAATTGATGCAAGTTTGAATTTGATTCTAAAAAATCAGTATTTTGTCTCTCAATTTTGGTGGCAAAATTATGGAAAAACTAAATACTAAATAAATCCTGTCTGAAATAGAGAGGGTTCAAATTCTGAAGGTTCCAGGCGAGATCGGATTGCCAAGTTTCAAAGGATTCAAGAGTCCACTTAGTTTATTTTTCAATTTTTCATTCTTCAAAAAAACTCAAATGTTCAATCTCATAAAGAAAAACTCCTTTCTTTTCAACCTCAGAAAAAATAATCCTTTTTTAAAATGTCTTTTGATTTTATTGTTTCAAATTGCAAAAATTATAATTTTTATCGGAATATCGATAGCTTTTTACCAATTGACAAGAACAGTAGGAAACTTTGAAGGAGCCCTTCAAATTTATGAAAATAACAAGAGAAAGTCATTGGATATTTAGAAAAGAACTTTCTGGAATCTTTCTCGATAATGGATTACTATTTCTTTAAAAAATCAGATCTAAATTTTCTCACCTCATTTCCATCGTTAAACCTCTGGATTCTCCCAAAAACTCTCAACTCTAACAAAAATCATCGGAATTCATAACCCCTTAACCCTAAATTTTAGTCTAGCTACCTGTTTTCTGATTAATTTTAGGTAAAATTTATCAGTTGCCTTACTTTTCGAATTCTTGAGAATTTTCGATTGGTCAGTTTTTGCATGATCTCATCAGATCCTAAATTAAGCAAATCTAAAAAAGAAATTTCTTTTCCATGGAACTGTATCTATTTTATCTCCATAACCTTCTTCACAGTTTGACGTCCTCTGAATCTTCTATTGAGCCTGCTTGAAGTTTATTCTTAAAAAAAATTCTGTCAAGTTCACCTCTGAACTCCATCGAAAAATACACGCCGACAAGAGACCTATTTTTAGATCCATTCAACTCAACTTATTAATAACTATTTTAATTTGCTTGATTCTTGACCTTAATTAACTCATGTAGGGGCGGCTGCTGCAAAAATGCATCATTTTATATTTTTGGTAACTTCTTTTCAACATATCCCGATAACTTTTACATTTTCTGAGAGAAGGAAAAGATGCCTACAAAATGATGGGCAACGAAAGGGGGTTCAGAGGGCTCACTACGAAGATATTTCATTCTAAAAATACTCTTCTTAGAAGACTTATTTCACTTATTTTAGAGGCTGAATCGCAAAAGTTCCGGTCCAGTTAGATTCGCCTTTTAATTCTCTCTTCGCCTATATATAGCCTTGTGGGTCTCACGTGTCCTTGCCTTGATCAAAAATGCGAACAAAGTATCAGAGTTATTTATTCCTTTCGTATTTTTCCATCTTTGAGTCATATAGAATTCAAGAAAAATTGCATAAAATAATGTAGACCTCATCCCCTTTGGCCCCCATGAAACCGACGACTATTGGGCTCACTGTCTCAGAAGCTGACTGTGGTCAAAATCTCAGGGAGAAATCTAGAGGATTTTTGGAGTTTTTGATATTTCTAGGCCGCCCCTTTATGAGTTAAAAAATTCCTGATTTAGGAATCCTCTTGTTTTGCTGAAGTTTTGAAAAAGAACTCCTTGAAGAAACGTTTTCTTCTGGGTTTAAATCTTCTAGGCTCCCCTCACTTTCTATAAGTGAATGACTAGTGAACCAAGTCACTTTCTCTGGCCTGTTTATTGTAAATTGAAATTTATCCATCGCGGATTAAGGTGACAGAGCATTGTTCTATTAAAGATTTATTGCACCAATTATTTTCGGACTTAATATCTGTTAGCTCAGGTTTTTATTTCAACTACGCCAACACAATTGATTTATCCCTCACTTTCACATTTTAAATAGAGCCCGAAATCTATAAATAAACAATAAAATCATTTCAAAAAAAAACTTCGTTGGCTTCTCTCATAAAATACCATGGCCACTAGAGATTTAGAAAGAGCAAGACTTGCCTATGAAATGGGCGACACCGAGGAAAGTCGTAGAGCTCATCTTGTCCACCATAAACAGAATGAAAAGCATAGTGCTGGAGGAGATTTCATCAAGAGTTTTACTTACGGAGGTCTTGATGGTATCCTCACAACTTTCTCTATCGTCGCTGGATCGATCGGTTCAAGCTTGGGCGTTGCTGTCGTTGTGATCCTCGGCTTATCCAACGTCATCTCCGATGGGTTAGCCATGGCATTTGGTGATTATTTGAGTACAAAATCCGAACAAGAATACCAAAAGTCCGAAAGAGCTCGTGAAACTTGGGAAGTAGAAAACAACCCCGAAGGTGAAATGATTGAAATGGAAGAACTCTATAAAGCTAAGGGAATGAGCGATGAAGACGCCAGAGCTATGACCCAAATTCTCTCTAGAAACAAAGAAGCTTGGGTCAATGTCATGATGGTTGAAGAACTGGGTATTATGGAAGAAAATGAGAGTCCTGTCAAGAACGGTTTGGTCACCTTCTTCTCTTTTGTCTTTTTTGGAATCTTCCCCTTGATTCCTTTCTTGATCGCTCTTGCTTTCGATAACCCCACCCCTCACACCGTCTTCTGGTTCGCTTTGACTGTCACTGGCGTCATCCTCTTTGTCCTTGGTGCTGTTAAAACCAAGGTTACTGGCGCTCACCCTTTGAAATCAGGGCTCGAGACCTTGGTTATTGGAGGTATTGCCGCTGGTTCCGCTTATTTGATCGGCTTTTTGTTGGAGCCACTTGTCAACAACTAGTAACTCATTGCAGTTTTATAAAAAAAGGTGTTTGTAAGCAGAAGTATTAATTGTATAAAGTCAATCTCTTAATACCTAATGAAAAATCGTCATAATCAATCGCCATTTTATATTTTATATCAATAACATTTATAATAACTTATTTGTAAGCAGTCTCTCGTGAAGGATCAAACTTAACTAAAAAAATGAAAATATACAATCTCTCTTTTTTTCCTGAGATTTTTCCATCTCATCCAGTTTAGATGATAGATTAGGTTTCTCCAGGTATTCTGAGTTGAATCTCTGAATATTTTTTTTGGAGGTATTTGGTACGAAATTAAAAAATAAACTTCATCCTAAACTTTAAAAAAATCCTGATAATTTCAGATTTAACCTTGAGAAAGGAGAAACATCATTGGCTTGAGTGCTTTCCTTTTCTTTCATCCTGTCTTGATTCAATCAATGTTTATCATTTTTGAAGTGCTAAAAAGAGATAAAATAAGCTCTTGAATTCTTTTTAATAGAAAAGAAATCTAACGACTATTTTTTGTTTTTCAACGACTTTTTAAAAGTGAAAAAAATTTCAAGTCGATTTTTCCTCCAGGAAATCAAGTATCTGTTGAAAGTTATGAAGAGAACAATGATATTCCTAAATGCAACCAATATTAGTGAGGAAAAAAAATTCTAATATTTTGAGGACTTTTCTCAGTTGGAAAAATTGTTTATATGTAATGGATCTCTTGGGATCTCACTTTTCGAGCTTTAGGATTTGATCCTGTTTTGATTGAGAGAGTTAATTTCGTTTGAACTTCTTTCTAACAATATTTTTAAATTGATAAAGTGAGAAAAATGTAGTTGATTTATTAACAACAAAATAAAACTCAAAGCAATTTTCTCAGTTATTCAACTTTTTCTTACCAGAATCTGTCTTGGTCACAAAACTCAAGAACTCGCATCATTTCAAAAGAGAAAACTTGAAAAGCCTGGCTCTGCGAATATTCCAATTTTATTTTATCTTGCAACACCTCAATTTTTCATGAATTTTTCAATTTCTAAAAAAAATTGTTTTCGAACTGATTTCTTATTTCACAAAAAAAAACTGAACTTTCCAGGGTTCGAAATTTGGGTCGATGCAAAATCAGGAGAAGTCTGCAGCGAAATCAGGAATTTGCAGTCTCAAAAACCAGGACAAATCCTACAAGCATTTTTCCTCGATATTTTTTAGGGCAAAGAGATTTATCTGAGAATTTCATGATTTATGACTCAATTGAGAGTTTTGTTTTGAGGAATTTCAACACGACTTTTTTTTTCCTTGATTTTTAACATTTTTTCTATAAAATCTTTAAAAGTGAGCGAAAAAAAATTATCAAAATCTTTCAGAAAAATCTTCAAAGACGGACAAAATCCAAACGATTCCAATCCCTGGGGATTTCAAACAAACAAAAAAAATTATTTTGTTATTTTTTTTCTCCTGATCGAAGATGGAACTTGAACTTTTGTTCCAGATTCCATTCAGTTTTTCTCTTTGAAAACTGAATTCAAAAAATTTTTGAATGCTAAAAAACTTTTTTTTTTCAATTTAAGATTTGAGCTGAAAGAGACTTTTTGCATTTCGTTTTGAATTGAGGGATAAAGACCTTAAATCATTGATTCATTCAAGATTTTGAAGTTATTAATTAAATTCTTTTGCTTTGATAATTCTGCAATCTCAGCAAAGATTCACGAAATTAAAAGAAATAATTCTTCTGGTAGAAAACAAAGAATTTAGCGAACAACACTGAACGATTTATGCCAAAAATTCGAACTCATACTTGCAGTGATTCTCTTAGAAGTTCAATTTGAGAATTAAAAAACGATTAAAAAAATTTCTGTTTTAAAAGAAAACCAATAGTTTTTCAGAATTGCTCCTCTTTTCCAATTTCAAAAATCCAAATTCATGAGTTCCTCAATCAAACCTCAAATTGGTCTCATAATTTCTAGTTTCTTCTCTCCTTTCCTTTCGAAGGTTTATTTTAATTTAAATCTCGTTCTTTTCAGAATAGTCAGTAAAATCTGAATCTGATTTTATGCGAAGCAGTATTTTTAGAAAATTGTTCGAGTTTAAAGGTGATTCAAGAAAGATTCTCTCATTTCCTCATTCAATTCAAAGTGGAAAGCAAGTCGTTCTTTTGACTCTGCCGTGATTTTCCCAACAACAGATTTTCCTTTCGATCTACAATTGGTTTTTTCCTTCAAGCTGCCATCAAATTAATTCTAATTCCTTTCAAAAAAACTATTTTTTTCAACCCCTTCTCTCTGCCTAATCTCGACAAAATGGTTGAGTCAGAGAAAGATATTTCTTTTTGCGAATCGAGAGAATTTAAACCTGATGAATGGGAGGATACTTTTTTCACTCAAAAAGTTCTGAATGGAAAGATTCGAGATAAAACTAAATTTAACATAACATTAATGAGAGGTGATGGCAAAGTGAGTCTTCAATGATAAAAAACTTATCCCTTGAAACCTGAGAAAGGAGGGTATTTTGTCAAATTATTCAGGATTATCCGAAAAAAGATGAGAATCCACCAAAAATCCATTATCCTGAAAAGAGAGTAAGAATCCTCCATTTTGTCACATCAAAGACAAGAAAAGTGAACGAATAAAATTTCTCATCTTG
>Ga0182738_1007856_pt1 | contig 10732 bp, 8 predicted proteins | sample eDN5th30CBELigMG_FD_128876 | JGI IMG/M metagenome (GOLD analysis project Ga0182738, IMG submission 128876) | Enriched Miracle-Growth compost microbial communities from Emeryville, California, USA - eDNA 5th pass 30_C BE-Lig MG (version 2)... ... | reverse complement strand
GAGATCTGCTGCTTGGGATCACCCCCGCCGACTACGACGTCGCGACCGACGCGACCCCCGATCAGGTCATGCGAAGCCTGCCCTACAAGGCGCTGACGATGGGGGTCTCGTTCGGGGTGGTGCGCGTCAGGCATCCTCGAATCCGGGGGAACGAGGTCGAGATCGCCACGTTTCGGAGCGACCTGGAGTATCTCGACGGCCGGCGCCCATCCGGGGTCGTCTTCAGCTCGCCCCAAGCCGACGCCGAGCGCCGGGACTTCACGATCAACGGCATGTTCATGGACCCGCTTGAGCACGAGGTCATCGACTACGTCGGCGGCCGGGCCGATCTTGAGTCGCGCGTGCTTCGGGCCATCGGCGAGCCCGTCGCCCGGTTCGAGGAGGACCGGCTGAGGCTCCTTCGCGCCGTGAGGTTCGCCGCGCGGTTTGATCTGCGGATCGAGCCGAAGACGCTCGCGGCGATCCAGGCGATGGCCGGTCAGGTGGTCTCGGTCTCCTCCGAGCGGATCGGCCAGGAACTGCGGCGCATGCTCCAGCACCGCAACCGCGCGGCGGCGATGGAAATGGCCATGGATCTTGGCCTGATTCCCGCGATCCTCCCCGAGGTCGCCGCGACCCGTGGGATATTTCTCGGCGCGCCAAGGGAGCCCGAGGGAGACCTTTGGGATCACGCCTTGCGAGTCCTCGACCTATTGCCCGACGATCCGAGCTTCACCCTCGCCTTCGCGGCCCTGATTCACGGGGTCGGAGCGCACGACGGCCAGCCGATCGACCAGGATCGAGCGCCCGACCCGATCGGCGGAACCCGGGCGGATGAGATGGGCCGTCGGCTGAGATTCTCCAACACCGAGAGGGAGCGGGTCGCCTGGCTCGTGACGCATCATCGGTCTCTTGAGCACCCCCGAAAGCTGCGCGAGTCGGCCCTGAAGCGGCTTCTGGCCTCCGAGGGCGTCGATGAGTTGTTGGCCCTGCATCGGGCCAACGCCCTGGCGAGGACGGGCAAGGCCGAGCACGTCGACTTCTGCGAGCATTACCTGCGCGACCAACCCGCCGGCCCCATCGATCCGCCGCCGCTTTTGACCGGAGCCGACCTGAAGGGCCACGGTCTGAAACCCGGGGCGCGATTCAAGATCCTCCTGGAGCAACTCCGGGAGGCTCAGCTTGAGCGCCGGGTCAACGACAAGCGGGAGGCCCTGGAGTGGCTGGACCGCGAACTGGCCGCTGAAGATCTCGGCTCATCGTCCTGACCTCGGAGTTCCGCGCCCGTTTGCTCGGCGGAATGGTTCCGCCTAAGATGAGGGGAAGGGCGGGCCGGCGGACTCGCCGAGAATCGTCCCGCGAACAAGATGGAACGGATGGCCGAGCATGCGAGAGGTTGACGACCGGCCGGTCGCCGTGCTGATGAGCGGAGGCGTCGAGAGTTCCGCGCTCTGCGGCGAGATGGTCCGGTCGGGCCGTTTCGTCCACCCGCTTTACATCCGTTGCGGCTTGCGCTGGGAGAGAGCCGAACTGGCCGGCGCCCGCGCGTTTCTGAAGGCGATCGCGAGCGACCGGCTGGCGCCCTTGGTGGTGCTCGATGAGCCGATCCGCGACGTGTACGGACCGCACTGGAGCACCGACGAGGGCGAGGAAGTCCCCGGCGCGGAGACGCCCGACGAGGCGGTTTACCTGCCCGGTCGCAACCTCCTGTTGACGGTCAAGGCGGCCATTTGGTGTCGTCTGCGAGACATCCCGGAACTGGCGCTCGGGTCGTTGGGGTCGAACCCCTTTCCAGACGCCGCTCCGGAATTCTTCGAGGGCCTCGAAGCGGTTCTCGGCCGGGCGCTCTCCGGAACGCCTCGACTGACGCGGCCGTTCTCCCAATCGCACAAGGCCGACGTGGTGGCCCGTTGCGCGGGGCTTCCGCTGCATCTCAGCCTCTCGTGCATCCATCCGATCGATGGGCGGCACTGCGGCGTTTGCAACAAGTGCGCGGAGCGTCGCAAGGGATTTCTCGACGCCGGGGTTCCCGATCGCACCCGGTACGCGAAGCAGGCGGTCGGTCTCCGGGATTGATCCATTCGAGGCGAAGGACGTTCAAATCATGTACAGGGTCACGCGCGAGATCGCGTTTTGCTACGGTCACAGGCTGCTGAACTACGAGGGCAAGTGCCGGCACCTCCACGGCCACAACGGCGTGGCGGTCGTCACCCTGGAGGGTCCCAAGCTCGACGAACGGGGAATGCTGGTGGACTTCGGCGAGATCAAGCGGAAAATCCAGCTCTGGATCGACGAGGAGATCGATCACAACATGCTGCTCCGCCACGACGATCCCTTGATTCCCATGCTTCGGGAACGAGGCGAGCGGTTTTACGTCATGGACGAAAACCCAACCGCCGAAAACATCGCGCGCCTGATCTACGACCACGGCCGAGAGGCCGGCCTTCCCGTGGTCGAGGTCCAACTCTGGGAAACGCCCAACTGTCTCGCCAGCTATAGGTCCGACCCACGCGAGGGTTGACTGCGATCTGGCCAACGAGGCCGGAGAGGATCGGCGAGTGTGCTTACAAACCCTTGGACGGGGCCGGGGGCGAGGCTCCCGCCGAGCCCCACGCATGGCGTCGGCTCGGCGGGAGCCCCGCCCTCCCGGGAAAACCACCCGCCAAACTCGTTCCGAAACCCGGCGATCCCGCCTCATCCGAGAGAGCGCGGCCCGGACGAGACCGGCTTAATGGGCGTGGCCGTGGCCGTCGTCGCCGGTGGGCTTGGTGGGGGCGACGTAGCTTTGCGGCTGATAGGGGTAGCGAACGTCGTCGATCCACCACTCGTAGCCCCGCTTTCCTTCGGGGATCGTCCCCTTGAGGACGGCCATGGCGAATTCGGGCTCGTGATCCTTGTCGCCGGCGTCCTCGACCTTGTAAACCGCCAGGGCGACGGGGGTGAGATCCTCGCTGCCGATCCCCTCGATCTCCACGAACGAGATCGTGTGCTCGGGCGCGGCCTTGAGGAACTCATTGAGCTTCTTGAGCGGGCCGAACCGCATCTCGTCGATGGCGGCGTCCTCGCGCGCGGCGGCCATTCTGGAGAGGTTCTCCTGAGGCGTGGTCGTGGCGCGAACCGATGGCGCGAGGCCGACGAAATACAGGTCCGCCAGCGGCGATTCCTTGAGCATCGTCGCGTAACGAGCGGCGAAGAGGCCCGCCTCTCGCTTGATGAGATAGTCTTGGACCGTGGTGATGGTCGCGATCGAGAGGCCGAAGATCAGGCCCATCGCGATCCCCGCCCGCGCCAAGCCCCGGCCGGTCAGCATCTCGGGCCGGCGCTGGATGGCGCGCTCGGCCGAGACGCCCAGAACGACGGCCAAAACCGCGAAGACGTAGAAGAGGGGACTCGTGAAACTGAAGAACGACAGCAAGCCGCAGATCAGGGCGAAGATCGCCCGCGTGCTGACGGCGCGATAGGTCGGAATCTCGTTCTCGATGACCGGTCGCCGGAGGGGCCTTGGTTCGGTCGCGTCGGGGGATGACTCTTGATCGATCGCCACGAAAAACTCCTCGGAAATCCCGATCCGAGAGGGATGAGCCGATGAAAACAACAACGAGACCACGGGCCCCGGATCAGGCGTTTGGCCACGATTGAGGCTAATCGCTAAGCCCCCGCGCGTCAAGAATCAGCGGAGAACCAAGCCCGCTCCCAGCCCGGAGTCGGGCGCGAGAATCCAGGTCGCCAGGGCCAGGCCGACCCAAAACAGCCCCAGGGCCCAGCCGGTGACGTTCGTCCACGACCAATCCCGCCCGGCCAGCCCGGCGCGAAGGCCGGCCAGCAGAACGGCCAGGATGATCAGCCCCATCGTTCGCTCGCCGAGCGGAGTGGCCCAGTTGAGCGACTTGAGGTTGCCCCCGGCGATGGCGACGATGTTGAAGATCCAGATCAAAAGCCCGCCGGTCAGCCAAAGCAACTCTCCCAGCCCGCCCCCACCGCCGCGCCCCGCCCGAGATAGGATGAAGGGCCCCACAAGCGCGAGCCCGCCGGCGATCGTGGCCAGGCAGGAGAGCAGATGCGTCGGCGGCCACGTCATCATCCCCTTGCGGACCAAAAGCCCGAGCGACCAGCCGAGGGCCCCGACCAAGAGCAGGGCGTTGACGATGGGGGGCGGCGACGATGACGACGATCCGCCGCCGGATGCGCGTTTGGAGGCCATGAAACTCGTCGCGACGGCTCTGGAGGAACGACGAGGCCCGGGCTCGAGTCGACGTTGCGCGAGCGGATTGGGATGGCGGACCTCGGCTTCCTTTTCCTTCGGCCGCCGAGGCGGCTCGCCAATAGCCGCCCCTGGGGTCCGGGCGCGGCGCCGGCCCGCTCCTTCCTCAAGGCCCTCGCGATCATTGCAAAGCGGCGACCGTGTCGGCGCTCTCGGACTCCGAGGGCTGAACCGAGTCGGCCTCGGGCGCGATGGAGTAGGCGTCGTTCATGTCGAGGATCACCTGATCGCGGCGGGGGTTGAGAACGACTTGCTCGCCCTCTTCGAGCCCCCCGGCGACCTCCAGCAGGTCGTGGGTCGCCTCGCCGAGCGAGATCCTGCGCCGCTCCAGCCCGTCCTCATGGGCGACGTAGCAGATGTCTTGGCCATCCTCGCTGGCGACCGCCTCGACCGGCACGGTCAGGACGTCGGGCTTGGGCGCGAAGAAGAGCTCGACATGGGCGGTCATGCCCGGGAGAAGCCCCTTCTGGGCGAACTGGTCGATCCGGACGATGGCCTCGAAGTAGCGAACGTCGGACCACCATTGGGAAACCGGGAGCGACGAGATCGACGCGACCTTGCCGGTCATCAGTGCTCCGGTGGCGCCCTCAAGCGTGACCCGAGCGTCCATCCCCCGCTTCACCCGGTCGACGACCGACTCATGAAGCATGGTCACGACTTCCATATTGTCGAGGTCGGGCAGGTAGAAAAGCGTCTGCTTCTGGCGAACGGAAATCCCGGGCTCAATTACGATGCCGCGCCGGGAGTCGTTGGCGTAAATCACAAACCCATCGTGCGGGGCCCGAATGGTGCAGTGCTCGACCTGCGTTTCGAGCTTCTCCAGCCGCTCCAGGCTCAGCCTAAGTTGATTGGCTCGATATCGGAGCGAAGACTCTCGCGAGATCACCACTCCCTTGAGTTCGTGAACCTGGCGCGGCGCCGTGTAACGCTCGAACAGCCGCCTCGCTCCGGTCTGCTGCTCCATCGCGAAGAGGGCCCGGGCGTAGTTCTGCTTTTCGCTGACGACCTGGCTCTTGGAGGCGTACCCCTTGTCGCTCATCCGAAGCGTCCAGTCGAGGCGGTCCTTGCAGCGGGTCAACTCCGACTCGGCCAGGGCGGTAAGTCGCTGATGGTCCTTGAGCGTTTCGTTCATCACTCCCTGCTGGTACTCGACGACCGCCAGATTCGCCACCTCCAAATCCAACTCCGCCTGACGGTGATCGGCGCGGGCCCGCTCGACGGTGATCTGCTGCTGCCTGAGCAGCTCCTCATACTCCGACGAGTCGAGCCGAGCCAGAACTTCCCCCTCCTTGACGATCGATCCGTCGGGAATCACGTCGATGAGCGTCGAGGCGCCGCCGGCGGCGAGCCGCCTGCCCGCGACGCCAATGGCGATGTTCTCCAGCTCGCACTCGATCACCGTGCGTTTGGAGCTTTCCAGGGTTCCCATGGCCGTCATCGAACCGCCGAGAACCGTTCGACTCACCGGCGCGAACTGGTAGCGATCGGCCAGCGGCGCCGAACCACCTCCAAAGAGCCAGTCCGAATGCCTCGCGCCGATCCCGATCGAAGCGCCCGCGACGCCGACGAACGCGATCATCTTCAATGACGACCGGATTCTCTTGGATGCGCGCATCGATCGAAACTCCTATCTGGAAGGAAAGCGCGAGTCGGAGGAGGCGTCGCCTCGCGCTGAGGGTGGAGGGGCCGGCCAAGTTCGACCGGCGAGGGTGGAAGGGCCGCTTGTGACTGGAACTGACAACGGATTTTCGGGTGGGCCTTGGCGGCCCCATCCAATCACCGACGAAAATCCGATGGAGATCCAGGCCATCCGATGGCGGCCGAGGGCGGGAGCGGGACGAGCGCCCCTCCGAGGCGCCGGCTTCGCCGCGCGGCCTCTAGAGGAACCCATCCGTCAATGCCTTACTCGATTGATTCCGTCGCGACTGTAAAACATAAGTTGCACGCGTGCAACCCCAATTCGGGTCCCCGGCGCGGCTGACCCCGGAGCGGCCCTTGTTCGATCGGCCGTCCGAGTGATAATAATTGAGTGTTGGGTTGATTTCAACGAGCAGGGTCCGTCGGTGGGGCGTTGATGAAGATCGAGATCGAAGCGGAGCCGGCGCTGGCCGTTTCCAAGAGCATTCATCGCGAGGCCTCCTCGGTTAAACCCGAGTTGCTCGCGCCGGCGGGGGATCGAACCTCCGTCAAGGCGGCCGTCTCGGCCGGCGCGGACGCGGTCTATTTTGGATTAAAGCGTCATAACGCCCGGATTCGCGCCCAGAATTTCGACGGGATCGACCTGACCGAGACGATGGCCTACCTCCACCAGCGCGGCGCGAGGGGGTACGTTACGCTCAACACGCTGATTTTCCCCGACGAGCTGGCCGATGTCGAAACGGCGATTCGCGAGCTAACCTCGGCCGGGGTCGACGCGGTGATCGTCCAGGATTTGGGGCTCGCCCGACTGATCCGCGCCATCTCGCCCGAGCTTGAAATTCACGCCTCGACCCAGATGTCGATCACCAGCGAGGAGGGGGTCCGCCTCGCCGCCGAGCTGGGCTGCTCTCGCGTGATCTTGGCCCGCGAGCTGTCGATCAAGGAAATCGAAAAGATCCGATCGGAATCGGAACTCCCCGTCGAAGTCTTCGTCCACGGCGCGATCTGCGTGGCGTACTCAGGCCAATGCCTCACCAGCGAGGCCCTTGGGGGGCGATCGGCCAACCGGGGCGAGTGCGCCCAGGCCTGCCGAATGCCTTACGAGATCGTCCGCGACGGCGAGGACGTGGATCTTGGGAAAACCCAATATCTTCTGAGCCCCCAGGATCTTGCGGCCCACGACCTGATTCCCGAACTGATCCGCGTGGGCGTGGCGAGTCTGAAGATTGAAGGTCGCCTCAAGTCTCCCGAGTACGTGGCCAACATCACCAGCCACTACCGCCGGGCCATTGACGAGGCCTGGGCCGGACGCGCCGCGGAGTTCTCGTCCCGCGACATCGAGGAGATGCAGCTTTCCTTCTCGCGGGGCTTCAGCCATGGTTTTCTCGACGGCAACAACCACAAGATCCTGGTTCGAGGCGACTACGCCAAAAAACGCGGGGTTTATTTGGGCGAGTTGGAATCGGTCGGGCGTTCGGGCGTGAGGCTCGCGCCCTCGACGCTGGTGAAGCCCGGTGATGGCCTGGTTTTCGACGGCGACGATGAAGCCGGCGTCCCGGAGCAGGGGGGGCGCGTCTACGAGGCGATCGCCGGGAAGGGCGGACTCGTCGAACTGCGATTCGGTCGAGACGCGATCGACCTTTCCAGGCTGCGCCCGGGGCAGGGGGTTTGGAAGACCGACGACCCCGAATTGACCGCTCGCCTCCGTCGCTCGCTTGAAAATCCCACGGCCCGTCTGGTCGATCTGGACGTTCGCGTTCGGGCCGAGGTCGGCGAACCGATCCGCGTCGAGGCCCGATCGTCGTCTGGCTTCTCGGCTTCGGTCGTCGGAGACTCGCCGCTGGCCGTCGCCGAGTCGCGCCCGGCCGACGAGGCGCTGCTTCGGGAGCAACTCGGTCGATTGGGCGGGACCGCGTACCGCCTGAACTCACCTGAGGCCGAGATCGTCGGCGGGCCGATGGTCCCCAAAAGCGCGCTCAATCATCTCCGTCGCGACCTGGTGGCGCGCCTCGACGCGGCCTCGGCCGCTCCCTCGCCGCGACCGTTGGCCGCCGAGCCAGTCCTCCCCGCGCTCCTGGCGCCGATCCTCGCCGAGCGGGACCGCGGGCGGCGGAATGGAGACGAGCCCGGGACGAGCCGGACGAACCTCGCGGTCCTTTGCCGCCGAACCGATCAGATTGAGGCGGCCACGGCGCTGGGAATCACGACGATCTACGCCGACTATCAAGACATCAAGAAATATTCCGAGGCCGTCGCCGCCGCCCGTCGCGCGGGGGCTTCGATCTTCGTGGCGACGCCGAGGATCGAGAAGCCGGCCGAGCGGAACCTGTTCAAGTACCTGGGCAAGGTGGGCGCCGACGGCCTGCTCGTCCGCAACGCGGGAGGGCTGTATTACTGCGCCGAGGCCGGGATCCCCTTCGTGGCCGACTTCTCACTCAACGCCGCCAACGCCTTAACCGTCGCTCTGTTTCGCGAGCGGGGGGCGCGGCGAGTGACGGCCTCCTACGACCTGAACGCCGGCCAGCTTTTCGACCTGGTCGAAAGCGTTCCGGCCGACTGGCTTGAGGTGGTGATTCATCAGCAGATTCCGATGTTCCACATGGAGCACTGCGTCTTCTGCGCCTTCCTCTCGCCGGGGACCGATCACACCAACTGCGGTCGTCCCTGTGACATCCACGACGTGAAGCTGCGGGACAGGGTGGGCGCGGAGCATCCGTTAAAGGCCGACGTCGGCTGTCGCAACACGCTCTTCAACGCCACCCCCCAAACCGCCGCCGAGTTCCTGCCGAAGCTGGTCGCCAGGGGCGTCGAGAACCTCCGAATCGAGTTCCTCGATGACTCTCCCGGCGACGTCGCCCGCATCGTGGAGCTTTACCGCGAGACCCTAAACGGCCAGCGCGACGGCAAGACCCTTTGGCGGGCCTTGAAGGCGTCCAACCAGTACGGCGTCACCCGGGGACCGCTCGCCGTGCTTTGAGCGGGACGGGGGACCGTATGGGGACGAGACGCGGGATCGTGTAGGGGCGCTAAGGCGCGACGAGTTCATCGATAGAGTTTGATATGACTCCAAAGCGCGGAATCGTTTATCTCGTCGGCGCCGGTCCCGGCGACCCGGGGTTGTTGACACTTCGAGGCGCCTGGGCTCTGGGGACGGCCGACGTGGTCGTCTACGACCACCTGGCGAACGCTCGGTTGCTCGACCTGGCGCCGCGGTCGGCCCTCCTCATCCGCGCGGGGAAGTGGATCGGCCGCTGCACCATGCGGCAGGACGAGATCAACGAGGCGCTTCTAGAGCACGCCAAGGCCGGCAAGGTGGTGGTCCGACTTAAGGGAGGGGACCCGCTGGTTTTCGGTCGAGGGGCCGAGGAGGCCGAGTTCCTTCGCGCCCGGGGAATCCCGTTCGAGTTCGTGCCGGGCGTCACGGCGGGAGTCGGCGTAACCACCTACGCCGGGATTCCAGTCACGTTCCGGGGCGTCTCCTCGGCGGTCGCCTTCGTGACCGGGCACCAAGACCCGGCCTCGCTGGCCCGCGACGACCGATCCCGAATCGATTGGTCGGCCCTCGCGCGGTTCCCCGGCACGCTCGTCTTCTACATGGGAGTGACCCACCTCGACTCGATCCGCCGCGCCCTGGTGCAAGAAGGGAAATCCCCCGAAACCCCCGCGGCGGTCATCGAATCGGGGACCTTGCCAACCCAGCGCGTGATCGTCGGCTCGCTGTCGGACATCGTCGAGCGGGCCCGCGAGAACAACGCGCGCCCGCCCGCCCTCCTGATCGTCGGCGATGTGGTCGAGCAGCGCCAGGCCCTCGCCTGGTTCGAGTCTCGCCCCCTCTTCGGCCAACGGATCGTCATCACCCGCCCCCGCGACGAGGCCCTAAGCGATGCGGCGCCGCTGGAGGAGCTTGGGGCCGAAGTCCTGATCGCGCCGATGGTCGAGATCCATCCTCCCGACGACTTCGCCCCCCTGGACGACGCCATCACTCGAATCGCCGATTACGACTGGATCGTCTTCACCTCCGGCAACGGCGTCCGGGGCTTCTTCAATCGCCTTCTCTTAGAGCGTGAAGGGGACATCCGGGCGCTCGGCAAGGCCAAGCTGGCGGCCATCGGCCCGGCCACGGCCGAAGCCCTGGCCGAATACCACCTCAAGGCCGACCTGATCCCGCCGTCATACCGCTCGGAATCCCTGGCCGAAGCGCTCGCGAAGGTCGCCGCCGGCTCCCGAATCCTCCTGGCCCGCGCCGATCGCGGCCGAACCATTCTCCAGGACGAGCTAAGCCGGGTGGCCAAGGTCGACCAGGTGACCGTCTACCGAAACGTCGACGCCGAGGAGATCTCCGAATCGGTCGTCAAGCGGCTCGAAGAGGGCTCCGTCGACTGGATCACCCTGACGAGTCCGGCGATCGCCAGAAGGCTGCACGCGCTCTTGTCGGAAGAGGCCCGCTCGCGAGTCGGCCGCGACGCCAAACTGGCGAGCATCAGCCCCATCACGACCGAAGCCGCGACCGCCCTGGGCTGGGAGGTCGTGGTCGAAGCGTCGGAACACTCTTGGGACGGCCTGACCCGGGCGCTCCTGGCCCGAATCTCCTCGGAGCGCGCGACATCGTGACGCTCCGAGACCGTTTCGATGCCCGGGCCGCGCTCGGGGTCAGCGCAATTCGAGGATCGTCTCAACCCCCTGCCAGAGCAAGAACGCGCCTCCGAGGATGAAGAGAACGTCCATCACGACGAATCGCCCGAAGATTCCCGCGATCAGGTCGAGCATGAAAATCAGGACGACGATTCCAGCCACTCCGATGGCTGAGTAGGTGATGACCTTCTCGGTCTCCATGACGCAACGCTCCGCATCGAG
>Ga0182738_1007854_pt1 | contig 10732 bp, 9 predicted proteins | sample eDN5th30CBELigMG_FD_128876 | JGI IMG/M metagenome (GOLD analysis project Ga0182738, IMG submission 128876) | Enriched Miracle-Growth compost microbial communities from Emeryville, California, USA - eDNA 5th pass 30_C BE-Lig MG (version 2)... ... | reverse complement strand
TCTGGGCCTTCTGTCGACCCCCATGGTGTTCGTTAACGGCGTCGAGCTTAAGGGCGTCAGATCCAAGGACGCCCTGCTCAAGACCATCGCGGGCGTATTGGCCGCGTCGCCCCCAGCGCGGACGGCTCGGGACGACGCGCCACCCGAGGCGGGCCGGAAGGTCATCGAAGACTGGGCGGAGGGGCCGCGGGAGGACCTCTCGGAGAGCCTTCTTCGCTGGTCGCGCGGCCCCGGTCGGGCCAGGGTCGACGTGCTCGTCTGGGGTGATTACATGGACCCGGAGACGCGCCGGTTGGATCGCTGGCTGCGCGACCGAATCGGGGACGCGCCCCGCTTCCGCTACGCCTTCCGGCACGCGCCGGCGGACGGCCGCTCGTTCGAGGCCGCGCTGGCGGCTGAGGCGGGCGGCCGCCTTGGGGGCGAGCCCGGATTCTGGGCCGTCCACGCCTGGCTGATGAACAGCCAGGGCCCCCTGGACCTCGCGAGCCTGGTGGACGATTTGGCCGCCTCGGGCGTGGACCGCGCGCGGTACTTGTCGGTCTTGCGGTCGGCGGAGGCGCTCGAAGCCGTCCGGGCCGACGGGGCCGCGGCCAGGGAACTGAATCCCGCGGCGTCGCCGCTCCTGTTTGTGAACGGTCGGTGGGCGCCTCGGTGGAGGCTTGGGGAAGAGATCGTCCTCGACGAGATCCTCGCCACGGCGGCCGACGAGAAGTAACGCCGACGTCCAACCCCGCTCCTCGCGAGCGGATCGGCTCCCGTTTCGATCTGTTTCATATTGATTGAAAGCAGGATCACCCAGGCTGGCGCGGTTCCTTGCTCGGTGCTTGGAAACGACCAGCCAGTTTCGCCCGGTGGACCAGGAGGCAAATCATGTTGCGAGTAACCGCGGACATCTTCTCCGGCCGTCCGAACCCGACCTGGGATATCCAGGACGAGGCCGAAGCGCGCGCCGTGCTAAAGGACATCGCGAGCAACCGCCGTATCGCGACCGAGGTCGGCGGGGCCGCGGAAAGCAGCCTGGGCCTCGGGTTCCGGGGTCTGATCGTCGAGCCCATGGCCGACGACCTGGGGAAGGATTTCGGTCTTGAGGGCGGCTACCGCGTCTCCCCCAGTCAGGTTGGCGGCGATTCGAAGGGCTCCGAGCTAATCGAAAAGTTGATCGACCTCGCGGGCAAGTCGCCGTCCGTGGAGGGCCTGGAGGACGCGGAGGATCAGGGCGCGTCGCTCCGCGAGCTCTTGCGCGATCAGCTCGACAAGGGCTCGCGAACCACGGTTCCGGACCAAAGAGGCGATCAAGGCAACCGGGGCACGGCCTCGCATCATGAGGGGACCGAAGAAGCGGCCCCCGAGATCACCTGCTACATCGAGAAGTCGCCCTACAATCCGGGCTTCTGGAACAACGACTCCACAACTCTGAGGAACAACAATTGCTACAATTACGCAAGCAACAAGAAGACCAACACCTTCGCGCAGCCGGGCCGCGGGGCCGGTAGCATGTACACGGCGCTCACCTGCCCGGAGGTCACGCGCGCGTCGTTGGCCGATGGGCTCCATCACCGCTACAATTGCTTCCCCGACTCGCAGAAGCCCCGCTACCTGGTCGCCCTCGTCATCGCGCCTGGGCCATCGTTCAAGGACTTCCACTGGTATCGCCTGAACTCGGAGAACTTCTGGAGCCACAAGCCCGGAGGGACGCCGGCTCGGAACGTCGACAACAGCAACAAGGTCATCACGAATCCCGAGACCTGCAACCGGGGACCTTACACCAACTTCTGCGGGTATTTCTATACCTGCAAGAGCCAGAAGATTAAGTGAGCGTCGCGCAGGCGTGAGCGTCGCGCGAGCGGCCCCGTGGAACGAGGACTCGGACGATGCCTCGACCATCCAATATTCTCGTCTTCGGGGCCTTTGGCGCGGCGGTCGTCCTCGGGGCGAGCGCCTGCCCGCAGTCGCCGAGCAGCCGGCCGGGGGATCGAGAGATGCGTGTCGAACTGGACGCCTATAGTGGTCAACCGAACCCTTCTTGGGATCTGACCCCCCAGCAGGCCGAAGACCTTGTCCAGCGCCTCCAGGCGCTGCCGGAGGAACGGGGCGGCGGGTCGGTTCGGGACGGCCTCGGCTACCGCGGATTCATCGTGACGGGAGGCGCGGACCTGAGCGGGTTCGACGAGATGGTCGTCTCCAACGGCGTCGTGCTGGGACGCCGGGCCGGCAAGACCCAAAAGCTCGCCGATTCAGGGCGGGAACTGGAAAAATGGCTCCTCCACACCGGCAAGGGCCGCGTGGCGAACGACCTGTACGATGACATCGCGAAAGACTCGGATCCGCAGGATTAACCTCCGCGCGCTTCTCCGCGGGGCGACGCGGCCCCGTCGCGACATTGGGAATCTCCGGCGCTCCCATCTCTTCGTGGGTGGCGGACCCTCGACCCGCCGCCAACGCGGACGCCCGATGGGATCAACCGCCCCGCGCGGTCTATCGTTCGGCAACTCGAAGCGCCGGCGTATCGCCAAGGGAGCGCGCTGGAGTATCTCCAGAGCGGCGGCCCGTTTCCACCGCCGCGTTTTCTCCAACACTCCACCGTTGAGGAGGCATACTCTTTAACGACCCCACCACCCAATCCACATGAGGCCGATCCATGCTTCTTCTGACGTTTCAAGCCGCCGGAGCGCTTTACGGGGTTGACGCGGCGAGGGTCGTCTCGGTGATTCCCCGGGTCAACCTGCGCGCCTTGCCCCACGCGCCCGCGTTTTTGGCCGGCGTTTTCGAGCACCGGGGCGAGGTGGTTTCGGTCATCGACCTGGGGGTTCTGCTCGGTTCGACTCCCGCGCCCCATCGCCTCTCAACCCGAATCATCCTGGTGGACCGGGCTTTTCAAGACGCCGCGAGCCCGCCCCGGCGATCGCTGCTGGGCCTGATCGTCGAAGACGCCGGCGACTTCGTCTCGATCGACCCCGCGACCCTGACTCCTCCCGCCGCGCCGATCCTCCGGGCGCCCTACCTCGGCGGCATCGCCGAGACCGATCGGGGCCTGGTTCAATTGATCCTCCCCGAAAAGGCGCTTGAGGATCCTCCCGAGGAATAACCGAGCCGACGCCGAAGCCCGGCGCGGGATACAATGGAGCGGAGACGGAGTCGTTCAAGACGATTCGATGGTTCGACGCGAGGAGGTCGCGACGATGGGAGAGGTCAAGGAGATTCAACTGCACCGCCGCGCGGAGATGGCCCTCGACGCCTTCCCCGCCGCCGAGCGAAAGAAGGTCGAACGAGCGCTGGACTTGTTGCGAGACCCAACGGCGGTCGAGTTTGTGGCGGCCAACGTCCGCAAATCGCGATCCGGCGATTCGACGTTCATTATGAGGGCGTCTCCCGAGATTCGCATCCTCTTCGGCAAGACCGATGACGGCGACATTCAGATTTTGGATGTCGTGCGCCGTGACAAGCTAATGAGCTTTGCGGGGCGAAGCGCCCCCGCCGCGTCGTCGGCGTCGCTCCGAAAACGAATGCCGAGACCGCGAGCGAGGCGTAAACGACAAGTCGGCGGCTCGGATAATTTATGAAGTACTTTGATTCCTTCGCGATCGACTTCGAGCGGTGCCGGGAGGAACTCGCCGACCTCAAGAGCCTGCTCGACGAATTCGAGGCTGGGACCCTGAGGGAGCGGGAGCATATCCTCTCCTTCTTCCGCGAGAATCGCAACGTCGCCGCGCTGGTCGGCCACAATGCCCCCGATATCGCCAACGTGGACCGGATCGCGTACGAGTTCGATTTCTTCGGGGATTACGCGGCCGACTTGGCCATCGGCGATTCCAAGAAACACGAGTATTGCTTCGTCGAGTTCGAGAACGCCGCTTCGGACAGCATCTTTAGGAAGGCCAGCGGGAAAAGCACCCTGGAATGGTCGAATCGCTTTGAGCGCGGATACAGTCAGATTATCGACTGGTTTTGGAAGCTGCACGACATGGCTCGATCCGACACCGGACGAGCAAGGTTTGATTATGCCAACATATTTAATTATTACGGCTTGCTCGTCATCGGCCGAAGCAAGTGGCTTGCCCCGATCGAGAGGGAGCGGTTGAACTGGCGGCGCAAGAAGGTCCTGGTCGATTCGAAGCATGTGTTCTGCATGACGTTCGATGAGCTTTACGACGATCTGGCCTTCAGGCTTGACCAGTATGCTCCGCCCGTCGAGGGTGAGGCGAAAGCGCGGATCGCCCCATTCAACCCCTGAAGCGGTCGATTCGCGTCAGGATCGAACGATGGAAGTCCGGGCGCTCCCGGTCCGGGAAATCCTAGAGGCCCCCTCATGTCGGAAGGACTAAGCCGCGTCGGCGCGATCTTGACGAACCGGCTGGGGTTGAATTCCTCGGCGATCGGCGCGGGGAGGGTTCCGCGCGCGGCGAGGGCGCGGATGAAGGCCGTTGGTTTGGACGACCTGGAGGCGTATTCGGAACTGGCCGCGGGGTCGGAGGTCGAGATCCAGGCGCTGATCGATGAGATGGTCATTCCCGAGAGCTGGTTCTTTCGCGACGGCTTGCCGTTTCGGTTCCTGACCGACTTCGCGCGGACGGGCTGGGTGGCCCGGCCGTCGCGGGCGCCCTTGCGGGTCTTGAGCATCCCCTGCGCGGCGGGAGAGGAGCCGTACTCGATCGCCATCGCGCTGGAGGAGGCCGGACTGCCGGCCCATCGCCGGCTGATCGACGCGGTTGACATTAGCTTCCCGCTCTTGGAGCGGGCCCGGCGGGGCCTCTTTTCCAGCAACGCGCTGAGGGGATCCAGCCCCGAGTTCATCGATCGCTGGTTTCAGAGGGTTCCCGAGGGCTTTCGGATCATCGAGCCGATCCGCCACGCCGTTCGGTTCCATTGGGGGAACCTGCTGGACCCTCGGCTTCTGGCGGGCGAGCTTCGTTATGACGTCATCTTTTGTCGGAACGTGTTGATCTATTTCAATCCGGCCTCGCGCGAGGCCGCCCTGGCGAACCTCGACCGACTGCTGGCCGACGACGGCGTTTTGATCGTCGGCCACGCCGACGGCCTGGACGGTTCGAGGTTCCCCCTCGCCTCCGAGCCCGGCGCGTTCGCCCACCGTCGGCGGAAGCTCGGCGAAACGACGACCCGTCGGCCTCCTCCGCCCCTTCCCCCGCCTCGCCGGCTGTTCTCCGACTTCACGGCGGCGCTGATGACGACCGAGCCGCCGGCCCGGCCCGAGCCTCGGCCGCCCGCCGTCGAGCCCCCCGCCGCCGCGCTGATCGAACCGGCGGCCTCGACGTTGGAGCGGGCTCGGGAGCGCGCCGATCAGGGCGAGCACGACGAAGCCCTCGCCCTTTGCGAGCAAGACGTCGCGCGTCGGGGCCCTTCGGCGGCGGCCTTTCATTTGATGGGGGTGATCCATCAAGCGGCGGGCCGGCGCGGCGAGGCCGAGCGTTGTTTCAACAAGGCGGTCTATCTTGATCCCCGCCACGACGAGGCGCTTTTGGCCCTGGCCCTGCTCGCCGAGTGCCGGGGCGACCGGGCCGCGGCCCTCGGATTTCGACGACGGGCCGAGCGGGCCCTAAGAAACAAGGAAACCGCCCATGGATGAGACTCCATCCCCGAGCGCCGATGCGCCCGAGACCGGGCCCGACGGCCGCGACCCCTCCGAATTCGCTTCGGCCGCCCGGCGGTTCTTCGACCGTCCCGCCCCCCCGGGATACCTCGACGAGTGGTCCGCCTGGCTGGCCGAGACCGAGGAGCGGCCCGAGAAGGCCGACGGCGAGGACGCCGACGAAGCTCCCGGGCTGCTCAAGGGCGTGGGCGTTCTGATCTTCCGCCTGAACCGCGAATGGCTGGCGTTCGCGACCCGGGCGGTGGTCGAGACGACCCTGATTCAGCCGGTCCACCGCGTCCCCCACCGCTCCAGCGACGTTCTTCGAGGGCTGGTCAACCTTCGGGGCCAACTTCAGCTTTGTTTCTCGCTCTACGGCCTGCTCGGCGTCGAAGACTCCAGCTCCAAGGTTGATTTCCCGATCGAGGCGACGCGAGGCGGCGCGGCCGCGATCGGTCTCGACGGCGCGAGGCGGGCGGCGGTCCCCGATCGACTGATCGTCCTCCGCGACCGCGAGCGCTCCGAGATCTGGGCCTTCACCGCCGACGAGGTCCACGGCGTCGAGCAGGTTCCCAGGCGCGACCTCCGCGGCGTTCCCTCCACCCTCTCCAACCCCGCGGTCAGCTTCAGCCAGGCCATCATCCCCTGGAACGGTCGGAGCGTCGGCTATCTGGACGATCAGCGCGTGTTCGCCGCTTTGAGGAGCCTCGGACGATGAGCGAAGACCTGAGCGGCTTCTCCATGATGGACCTCTTTCGGATGGAGGCCGACGAGCGCCTGGCAGTCCTCTCGAAAGGGCTCGTCGAACTTGAGGACGGCGCCCCCAGCGCGACCATCGAACCCCTGATGCGCGCGGCCCACTCCCTCAAAGGCGCCGCGAGGGTGGTGGGGCTCGACGCCGCCGTTCAGGTGGCCCACGCCATGGAGGATGTCCTGGTCGCGGCCCAAAAGGGGAAGATCGCCCTCCCCCCGCCTTCCATCGACGTCCTCTTGCGCGGGGTCGACTTCCTGACCGACATCGCCCAGGTCGCCGAGGCCGATCAGGAAGCCTGGCGAGCCGAACACGCCGACGAAATCGAAGCGCTTCTGGCCGACCTCGCCAGCGCCGAGGCCGGCAATCCGCCCGAAAACCCGGCCCCCGCCCTCGCCCCGGATTCGTCCCCCGCCCCGGCCGAGCCCCCTCCTTCGCCGGCCCCTGAACCGGACGCCAACGGAAACGGAAACGGCAACGGTAGCGGCGCCGAAAACGGAAACGGCGCCGCCGCGGCCGTCGACCCGGAGGCGCGCGCCCAGGCGGTCGCGGCGACCCTCGCGCCGCCGGCGGAGAAGGCCGATCGGGTGGTTCGGGTGACGGCCGAGAGCCTTTCCCGGTTGATGGGGCTGGCGGGCGAGTCGCTGGTGCGGGCCCGTCGGTTCCGGCCGTTCCTGGATTCATTGACGGGGCTCAGGGAGCGGCAGGCGAGGCTTTTGGAGACGCTTCAGCATATTGGGGAACGGCTCGACGCGGCCGGACCCGGCGCCGGGGGGGGCGAGGCCGCTCGCGACATGGTGGCGAAGGCGCGCGACCAGGCGGCGCGCTGTCATCAGGAGTTGGGCGAGAACCTGGAGGCGATCGAGGACTTCGCCCGAGGCGGCGAGGACATCTCCAGCCGCCTCCATCACGAGGTTCTGGCCAGCCGAATGCGCCCCCTGGCCGACGGCGTCCGCAACTTCCCCAGGCTGGTCCGCGACCTGGCCAAGCAGATGGGCAAGCAGGCCCGGTTCGAGGCCGTCGGCGAAACCACCGGCGTCGATCGCGACATCCTCGACGGTCTCGACGCCCCCCTGAACCACCTGATCCGCAACGCCATTGACCACGGTCTGGAATCCCCCGAGGAACGCGCGGCGATGGGCAAAAACCCCGTCGGCCTGATCCAGCTTGAGGCGCGCCACCGAGCGGGAATGCTTCAAATTATTTTGAGGGACGACGGACGGGGGATCGACATCGAACGGCTTCGAGAGAAGGTGGTCGACCGGGGGCACGCCACGCGCGCGATGGCCGCGCGGCTCTCCGACACCGAACTGCTCGACTTCCTCTTCCTCCCCGGCTTCACGACCCGGGGCGAGGTCTCCGAAACCTCCGGGCGCGGGGTCGGCCTCGACGTGGTTCGGATCATGGTGCAGGGAGTTCGGGGGAACGTCCGGGTCTCTAGTAAGTTGGGCGAGGGAACCCGGTTCATCCTTCAGCTTCCGCTGGCCCTGTCGATCCTCCGGGCCCTCTTGGTCGAGATCGGCGGCGAGCCCTACGCCTTTCCCCTCAACCGGATCGACCGCATCGCGATGGTCGATCGCGACCAACTCATCGACCTGGAGGGCAAGCCACACATGATGCTCGACGATCAGCCGGTGGGCTTGGTCGAAGCGGCTCGGGTCCTGGAGTTGGACGCCCCCCCGCGCGACTCGGGCCCCTTGCCGGTGGTCGTCGCCAGCGACCGGGGCCATCGATTTGGCGTGGTGGTCGGCGCCTTCCTGGGCGAGCGCGACCTCCGGATCGCCCCGCTCGACCCTCGTTTGGGCCGGGTGCCGAACCTCAACAGCTCATCGATTTTGGAGGACGGCTGGCCGGCTTTGGTCATTGATGTCGAAGACCTGGTCCGGTCGATCGACAACCTGCTCGGCGGCCGTCGCCTCCGCAAGCTCTCGGCCGAGGCCGCCCAAACCGCCGAAGAGCGCCCCGTCAAGCGGGTACTGGTTGTGGACGACTCGATCACCGTCCGCGAGCTGGAGCGCCAGTTGCTCGAAAACCAGGGGTACTCGGTCGACGTGGCCGTTGACGGCGTCGACGGCTGGAACGCCGTCCGATCCAGCCGATACGACCTGATCGTCAGCGACATCGACATGCCCCGCATGGACGGCATCGAACTGGTCGCCCACATCAAGAACGACCCACAGCTTCAAGCGATCCCCGTCATCATCGTCTCATATAAAGACCGCGAAGAAGACCGCATCCGTGGTCTCGACGCCGGCGCCAACGTGTATCTAACCAAAAGCAGTTTCCACGACCAAACTTTCCTCGACGCCGTCGTCGACCTGATCGGCGAGGCGCGGGAGTGACGGAGGAGGCCAAGCGTTTCCGTGGAAAGGCCGTCGCGAATCATCCTTCTCCCCCCGGGAGCGGGGGGAGAGTACCTGTTTAGCGTGCCGAAAGGCCGTCTCCGCGCGAGTTATTCCGAAATTCGGGGGGCAGGCATTCCTGCCTGCCCTAACCCTGATATTGGTTTCTGGGCAGACAGGAATGTCTGCCCCCCGAATTTATAGCCTCTCGGTCGCTAAACATGTACGGGGGAGAGGGAAAAGAATACCGTCTTCGGCCGATGCTTGCTCGGCGAAACCGTCTCTCCATCTTCCCGGAGAACCAAAACCCGGTAGAATGGGGGGCGCTCGCGAGGATGGGGGGGCTCATATCGATCGCGCGGGGTCATGGGATGAGGATCGGCATCGTCAACGATTCGAGGGTGGCTCGCGAGGCGCTTCGGCGGATCGTGGCGTCGGCGCCTGGATTGTCGGTCGCCTGGACGGCCGACGACGGGACCGAAGGGATCGCCAAGGCCCGCGCCGATTCGCCCGACCTGATCCTCATGGACCTCTTCATGCCCCGGATGGACGGCGCCGAGGCGACGCGCCGGATCATGGCGGAGGCCCCCCGGCCGATCCTGGTCGTCACCGCCTCGGTGACCAAGGCGATCGACAAGGTGTATCAGGCGATGGGGTTCGGAGCCCTCGACGCGGTGGACACGCCGGTCTTCGGCGTTGAAGGCGACGCAACCGGCGGCGCGGCGTTGCTTCGCAAGATCGCGACCATCGGCAAGCTCACCGGCAAGCTGCCCCCCGGCGCCGTTGATGGGCGGTCTCCGCCGGCTCGGACCTGGGAATCCGCCGGCCAACCCTTGGTCCTTCTGGGCGCCTCGACCGGGGGGCCGTTCGCCGTGGCCGAGATCCTCTCGGCGCTTCCCGATGCGTGGGAGGTCCCCATCATCCTCGTCCAGCACGTCGATTCCGACTTCGCCCCCGGCATGAGTTCCTGGCTGACCGACTTCACCGGCCGCCGCGTCGACCTGATCGCCGAGGGAGACCGCCCGGCCCGAGGCAAGGTTTTGATGGCGGCGACGAGCGACCATCTGAGGTTCGACGCCGGTGGACGGCTGCGATACAGCCCCGAGCCCGCGTCGGCCTGCTATCGGCCTTCGGTCGACGTCTTCTTCGAAAGCGCCGCGAGGTGCTGGCCCGGCGTCGGCGTCGCGGTCTTGCTCACCGGCATGGGACGCGACGGCGCCGCGGGTCTGCTCGCCCTCCGCCGCGCGGGATGGCGGACCATCGCCCAGGATGAGGCCACGTCGGCCGTTTGGGGCATGCCCCGGGCCGCCGTCGAACTTGGCGCCGCCGAACTCGTCGCGCCTCTCGACCAGATCGCCGGCGCGATCGTCGAGCGAACCGCTCCCCAATTCTCCGCCGGGGCGCGGACGCCGCCTTCGCCGTAGGGCATAATGGCCCGGTGTCCATCCGTCACACAAGGGATCGACGAGCCGCGGTCCCCGCCTCACTCACCCGTCCCGCCTGGTCTGGTCTGGTCTGGAGTTCCGGAATGAGCACCGACGCCCTCTTGAGCGAACATAAGATCATCGTCCTTTTGGTCGACGATCAGATGATGATCGGCGAGGCCGTGCGGCGGATGCTCGCCAGCGAGACCGACATCGAGTTCCATTCCTGCAAAGACGCCACCCAGGCGCTCGAAACGGCGCTTCGGATCCGGCCGACGGTCATCCTGCAAGACCTGGTCATGCCCGACATCGACGGCCTGACCCTGGTGAAAAACTACCGAGAGGAGCCGGCGACCCGCGAGGTCCCCCTGATCGTTCTCTCCACCAAGGAGGAGCCCGCCGTCAAGGCCGAGGCGTTCGCCCTGGGCGCCAACGACTACGTCGTCAAGCTGCCCGACAAGCTCGAACTGATCGCCCGGATTCGATACCACTCCAAGGGCTACATCGCCCAACTTCAGCGCAACGAGGCGTACCGGGCCCTTGAAGAGAGCCAAAGGCGCCTGGCCGACGACGTGCGGAGGGCCGAGCGCTACGTCCTGTCGCTCTTGCCCGAGAAGCTCAAAAAAGGGCC